>CEWO01032555.1_pt1 | contig 12375 bp, 14 predicted proteins | sample 361561 | NCBI WGS metagenome assembly CEWO01 (sample SAMEA2623627, study PRJEB7988) | marine metagenome | isolation source: saline water (ENVO:00002010), including
TGATGATAAAGGAATTATTTGGCCCAGCTCTCTAGCTCCTTTTAAGGTCGCGTTAGTAGAAGTTAACTTAAAAAATAAAAAAGAAATCACGGACAAATGCTCAGAGATTTATCAGCTTCTAAAAGAAAATAATATTGATGTTATTTGGGATAATAGAGATAAAAGGCCCGGAGTAAAATTTTCTGATATGGAAGTTATCGGGATTCCTTATACGGTCATTATTGGTGAGAGAACTCTTGAAACTGGACAGATAGAAGTAAAGAAAAGACAAGATGAGAAACCTGAATTAGTTTCTCATCAAAATCTACTTTCAATTATTACTAATTAACTCATTCTCTCAATAATCATCGCGTTAGCGGTTCCACCACCTTCACAAATTGCCTGAAGACCGAACCTCGCCTCTCTTCTTTCTAATTCATGCAATAAGGTCGTCATTAATTTAGCTCCAGTACCACCCAAAGGATGACCTAGTGCCATTGCTCCGCCATTTACATTCAATTTTTCAAGATCTGCATTCAATTCCTTCGCCCACGCTAATGGGACTGGAGCAAATGCTTCATTAACCTCATATAAATCAATATCTTCAATAGACATAGAGGCTTTTTCAAGAACTGTTTTAGAGGCGGGAATGGGACCGGTTAACATAATTACTGGGTCATCACCTGCAAGAGCTAAAGCTACAACTTTAGCCCGAGGCTTTAATCCAAGCTTCTCCAGACCAGCATCATTAACCAGCATAACAGCTGCAGCACCATCACAAATTTGACTTGATGTTCCTGCAGTCAAAACTCCATCTTCAGATAAAGCATTCAAACCAGACAAACTATCTGAACTTGCATCAAATCTGATGCCTTCATCAACAGTTACCATTTCCTTTTCACCACTAGGTAAATCTCCTTCAACAGGAACAATTTCTCTATCAAAGTAACCACCTTCGGTGGCATTAATTGCTTTCTGATGGCTTGAAAGAGCAAATGAATCTAATTCTTCTCTAGACATACTCCATCTTTTGGCCATCATTTCTGCACCAGTAAACTGACTAAATTGAACTCCAGGATATCTTTCGCTTGTACCTTTTCCACCATAGGGTTGTCCGTGACCTGCCTTAAAACTATCAATAACAGCTGCACCAATAGGTACTTGACTCATTACTTCTACGCCACCTGCAATGACAATATCTTGTGTTTCTGACATTACTGCTTGTGCAGCAAAATGAATAGCTTGCTGTGATGATCCACATTGCCTATCAACTGTTGTACCCGGTACAGATTCTGGAAGAGATGATGCTAGAACAGCATTTCTTGCGATATTTCCTGATTGTGCACCAGATTGACTGACACAGCCAAAGATAACGTCATCTATCTCTTCGGGCTTGACTCCTGTTCTTTGAACTATTTCATCTAAGACAAGTGCACCTAAGTCAGTAGGATGCCATTGACTGAGCTTACCATTTTTCCTACCGCCCGGTGTCCTTACAGCTCCAACTATATATGCATTTCCCATATTTACTCCTAATTTATAAAAAAAAGTGGCGACTTACATAGTCACCACTTTTTAATCCTATAACAAAATAGGTCTTATGAGAAAAAGAATTTAATCTTCTTTATGGATTGCTTCCATGACTTGGTTTTCTATTGTCTCTAAAAGCTTAGGATTCTCTTGCAAAAACTCTATTGAATTAGCTTTGCCCTGCCCTATTTTCTCACCATTATAGCTATACCAAGCACCTGCTTTTTCAATGATATCTAAGTCTGAACCTTTATCTATTAACTCACCTAGACGATTGATACCTTTATTGTAAAGAATCTGAAATTCTGCTTGTTTAAATGGTGGTGAAACCTTATTTTTTACAACTTTAACTCTTGTTTCATTGCCTACAGCCTCATCTCCATCTTTAACAGTACCTATTCTTCTAATGTCCATTCTTACCGAAGAATAAAATTTAAGTGCATTTCCTCCCGCTGTTGTCTCGGGGCTACCAAACATAACGCCAATTTTATGCCTGATCTGATTAATAAAAATTACAAGCGTACCGGATTTTTGAACATTTCCTGTTATCTTTCTTAGGGCTTGTGACATTAATCTAGCTTGTAGTCCAACATGATGATCGCCCATCTCACCTTCTATCTCGGCCTTTGGCACTAGAGCGGCAACGGAATCAATGACTAAAATATCAATCCCTCCAGATGAGACCATTATGTCTGCAACTTCTAATGCCTGTTCTCCTGTATCTGGTTGTGATACTAAAAGCTCATCTACGTTTACACCTAGTTTTCCGGCATATATTGGATCTAAGGCATGTTCTGCATCAATAAAAGCTGCTGTACCACCTAATTTCTGGCACTGAGCTATAACTTCCAATGTCAAAGTAGTTTTTCCCGAAGATTCTGGTCCATATATTTCAACTATTCTTCCTCTGGGTAATCCGCCTATACCTAGTGCTATATCAAGGCCTAATGAGCCTGTTGGAATAGCAGGTATCTTCACATGCTCTTTATCGCCCATACGCATGACTGTTCCGGCACCGAACTGTCTCTCTATTTGCCCTAAAGCACTGTCTAATTGTTTTGACTTGTCTACTTCTTTAATACCTGTCACCTTTTTTTGAGCCATAATATTTCTCCGTTTAGAATATTATGCATTATACAAAATACTGTATAAATGAACAGTATTATTTAAAACCTTATTTTATTAGGTTGATTGCCCCTTCTAAGCCCTCTGCCACTGTCTTGAATCGCACTTCGTTACGCTCCCCATCGAAAAGAAAAGTAGAACTTATAGGTTCCTCATTCTTTAGCTTCCAAGCGATACAAACCGTTCCTACTGGCCTATCAACTGAACCGCCTCCTGGACCGGCTATGCCACTTATAGCAACCCCTATGTCTGCTGAACTTTCATCCAATGCCCCAGAAACCATCTCTTTAACTACTTCTTCACTTACAGCACCATATTCTTTCAGCAAATCCTTTGATACACCTAACATCTTATGTTTTGACTTATTTGAATATGTTACGAAGCTGCAGCCAAACCAACCTGAGCTTCCCGGCACCGAGACTATAGACTGAGAAAGTAAACCACCTGTGCATGACTCTGCAGATGTAAAAAACATATTGTTTTTCTGCAGTAAAGCACCCAATTCGGCACTGAGTTTATCTAGATTATTTAATTCCAATTTTTAAAATAATATATGAACTATTAGAACAGAAATCAAAGCTTTGTCTAGTTGGTGGTTACTGAAATTTTTGTTAAATGATAAAATACTTATATGGCTTTTATTGTTGGAGACGCGTGCGTTAAATGTAAATTAACAGACTGTGTTGAAGTGTGTCCTGTTGATTGCTTTTATGAGGGCCCAAATATGTTAGTAATTAATCCTGATGAGTGTATTGATTGCGCTCTTTGTGAACCTGAATGTCCAATTGATGCCATTTACTCTGAGGATGAAGTTCCAGATGATCAAATAAAGTATATAGAACTCAATGCAGAACTTTGTATGGAATGGCCAAATATTGTTGAACAAAAAGATCCTCTACCAGACTCTGAAAATTGGAAAAAAGTATCGGATAAATTTGAAATGATTGAACGCTAGTTTTGGTTAAGTTTTTCAAAAGATAGAATTATAACTGCTCCCATAAAGCCGCCTATAAAAATAGACTGAAGGTTGCCTTTATCAAATAACTCGATTGTTTGTTCTTGCCAAATCAAAGGAATGCAAAATAATATTAAGCCAAAGAATATTGATAAAAGAAGAGTTCTTTGTTTTTCATAGAGTATTTTTACAACTCGGACACTACTTAGGAGGCCAATAATAGCCCCACTAATAAAAATTAATAAAAGCTCCATATTTAAATCTTTTACAGCATTTAGAACATAAGAATAAGTTCCTAATAAAAGAAGAATAAAACTTCCTGAAATGCCTGGCACAACTAGAGCAATAATTGCCAAGAAACCTGAAAAAAATAAATACAAAGATGTAATCTCATTAAGATCTTTACCTGGTATTAAATATATTAAGCTGCAGATTATGAATGCAATGGTAAGTCCAAAGAAAAATGCTCTTGAAATTTTTGGCTTCAATGGATCAATGAAAACTGAACAAAATAGTAAAGATGATAAAAAAGATTTAAAAGCTAAAGGGTATGCATTCATTAGATATAAAATGATAGAAGATAAAGAATAGATTGAAAGAAGCATGCCAATAAAAAGAATACATAAAAAATTTCCATCTACCCTTACCCACGAGAGACTCATCTTTTTTTCTTTTAGAAGCAGTATAAGATCATAATCAAAAGAAGAAATAGCATTAATCAATCTTTCATACACCCCAAGAATCAAGGCAATAGTGCCTCCAGAAATTCCAGGAATCACTTCTGCCGCACCCATCAAAATTCCTTTAAAGAAAAGTGAAATTTTATTTTTAGAGTCTATGAGACTACCCCTTTTAACAAAGGCACAAACAAAACATCTTCTAGCTTTTCTTCGGTGTAAGTGTTCTCAGAAGTTCTTTTAATAAGCGTCAGGATCTGTCTCTTACTATCTCCTACAGGGAGTATTAATTTTCCATTAATGGCAAGCTTCTCTTTCAAAGACTGAGGAACCTCTAAAGGTGCTGCAGCTGACAAGATAGAATCATATGATTCATTCCCTAGATTATTTCCATCATCTACTTTATAAACAACATTATTCACTTTTAATTTTTTTAATATCTGCTGAGCTTTTTCTTGTAAGGCTTCTATTCTCTCAACTGTTGTAACTTTTTTAGAGAATAAAGAAAGAAGATAGGTCTGATAACCACAACCGGTTCCTATTTCTAAAGTTTTTTCTAAAGGTTTATCTGACATACGGTCATCTGAAACAAGCGCTTGAGTCATTTTTGCAACTATATAAGGTTGTGAAATCGTTTGTTGATATCCTATCGGTAAAGCTAAATCCTCATATGCTCTAGTTGAGAGTGCCTCATCTAAAAATAAGTGTCTTGGACTATCTCTCATAGCCTCAAGAACTCTCACATCAGAAATACCCTTTTCGGTAAGGCGTTCTATTAGTCTTTGTCTGGTCCTCAAGGATGTCATGCCCTGGCCTAGCAACCTTTCTTTATCTAGACTCATTTTTTTTTGAGATAAAATTCTTGGTTAAGAACTTTTTCATTACTGAATTGTGGGTATATTGGAGAAATAGAAATATTGTTACTCTCAAGACAAACTATATCTGTATCTTCTTTATTGGAAGGAAAATCTTCTCGGTGACTAGTCCAATAGGTAATTTTATTATTTTTATTTTCGACTATTGGTGGAACTCTTTCTCCCCAAGTGCCGATGGAGGTAATTAGATAATTTAATCCCAAAGAAAAATCTAGATTTGGAGTATTAATATTAAGCACAATGGAAGGATCAATTACTCCTAAATCATAGTTCTCTATTAAGTCTAGTACTACTTTTGCCGCAGTCTCATAATTAGGCTCCAAAAAATTTTTTGAACCTGGCTGGTGAAAAGCTGCAGCTGAAATTGCGATAGAGGGATAAGACAAACCTCTTCCTTCTAGAGCAGCGCCTACTGTGCCTGAGTATAAAAGATCATCTCCCATATTTGCACCGAGATTAATTCCGCTAATTACTAGGTCGGGTTTCCAAGGTGCTAGTTCATGAATACCTAAATAAACACAATCAGCAGGCTTACCACTTAAAGAGATAAAGCCATTCGGATGTTTAGTTGTTGTCATTGGTTGATTGACTGTAATAGAACAACCTGCACCACTATGATTAAGCTCAGGTGCTACAACAAACAAATCTGCATTATCTTTAAGAGTTTGATAAAGAATTTCAAGACCTGGGGCATCATAACCATCATCATTTGAGAGGAGTATTTTCATATTTTTCTATTCAATTAAAGAGATACAATGACATGAAATCCCTTCTCGACTTCCTTCATATCCAAGACCATCCGTTGTTGTTGCCTTACAGCTAATTTTATTAGAATCTAAGCCCAGAATGATTGATAAGTTTTTTATAATCTTTTCTCTATAAGAAATTATTTTAGGAACCTCACCAACGTATGTGATATCTATATTTAAGATAGAAAAGTTATCTTTCCGTAATTTCTCTAAAACAATTAGTAGCATGGAAGCACTTGAAACATCTTTAAAAGAATTGTCCTCAGATGGAAAGTACGTTCCCAAATCACCATAAGCAGCTGCACCTAGCAGTGAATCTATTAACGCGTGTATTATTATGTCTCCATCTGAATGTGCCTCGATGGAATAATCACAATCTATATAAATTCCTCCAAGTACAAGACCCTTACCTGGTTTAATTTTGTGTACATCAAAGCCCTGTCCTATTCTCATCTTTTATTTACTTTTGAGATTTATTATTAATTCTGCTAACTCCAGATCACTTTTATAAGTTAACTTTATATTTTTTATTGAGCTTTTAAATAAATTTATGTGTCCATCAAGATCATCAAAAAGAGAAGATTCATCAGTTAATTTATTTAAATTACCTTTATATAATCTATAAGCCTCCTGAAGTTCAGGGAATCTAAAAATTTGAGGAGTTTGAGCAAACCAAAGTTTAGATCTATCTATAGTTTTGTCCACCTTTTTAGAATCTAGAGATGATTTAATAGTATCTGAACAAGGAACAGCAAAAATTGAACCACAATTGTTTGAAGAAAAGAAATTTAAAAGAAATTTCTCTATCTCATCTATTAACAAACAAGGTCTTGCAGCATCATGAATTAATACACTCTCGCTTAAACCAATAGATACTAAATAATCAAAACCTAATTTAACGGACTCTGCTCGGGTTGGGCCTCCAGTTATAATCTCAATTCTATCGTCCTTGAGAAGATCTTTAGCATATGAATCATTTCCAGAAGTCATAATAATAATTTTTATACACTGCTTAAAACTTAAAAATTTTTCCAGAGAAAACTCTAAGACGAGTTTTCCATTAATTTTTTCGTATTGTTTTGGTATACCACCGCCATAACGACTCCCAATTCCGGCACTGGGTATAATTACAACGAATGGATGAATCAATTTATTTATCTTCTAAAACTTCTTTTTCTTGCTCTTTTTTGAAGACATAAAATGTTTCATTTGGTTTTATCATGCCCAACTCAATCCTGGCTATGCCTTCCAATGCTTGTCTTCCAGAACTTAATTTCTTTTTTTCTTCAATCAATATGGTGTTGCTATCTATTAGTCTATCTCTTTGAAGCTCTACAGCAGTTATATCATTTTTTAATTCTGATAATTTTTTATTACTGTGTTCACCAAACCAATACTGATTTTGTGTATAAAGGGTTAGAGCCAATCCTATTGAGAAAATTAAAGTATAAATTGGTTGAGTTTTTATGAATAAAAAAAACTTTTTACTTAACCTAGACATATACTTTTTTCAGATTCTATCATTAGCAGACGATTATATTTTGCCACTCGATCTGATCTCGAGGGTGCTCCTGTTTTTATTTGTCCAGAACCTGTTGCAACGGCAAGATCAGCTATAAAAGTGTCTTCAGTTTCACCTGACCTGTGCGATATAACAGTTTGAAATTTATTTTGAGTAGAGGTCTTTATAGCATCGAATGTTTCTAGAAGAGAGCCTATCTGATTTACTTTTACTAAAACTGCATTAGCAGACTTACCTTCAATGCCTTTTCTTATTCTGCTGGGATTAGTTACAAAAAGATCATCACCAACCAACTGTACTTTTGTCCCAAGAGTTTGAGTTAATTTCTCCCATCCAAGCCAGTCATCTTCATCTAATCCGTCTTCTACGGAACTAATAGGGTATTTTGAACAAAGATCTTTAATGTATTCAATCATTTCAATTGTATTAAAAGACTTACCCATGCCATCTAAATTGTATAAAGAATTAGAATAAAATTCTGTAGCTGCGATATCAAGACATAAAGAAACTTGATCACCAGGCTCATAACCTGTTTTTTCTATAGCAACCATAATTAAATCTAAGGCCTCTTCAGGGGAATTTAAATTAGGAGCAAAACCACCCTCATCTCCTACAGAAATGCTGAGCCCTTTAGACTTCAATATACCTTTTAAAGTATGAAATATTTCTATCCCAGCTCTCAATGACTCGGCAAAGGAATTAAACCCTATTGGCTGGATCATAAATTCTTGAAAGTCGATTGGATTATCTGCATGAGCCCCACCATTTAAAATGTTCATCATTGGTACAGGAAGGTTCATAGGAACATTATTTCCATAGAATTCTGAATATTTAAGGTTTAAAAACTCATATAGAGGCATTTTTTGGGAACCTGCGGCAGCTTTGGCAGAGGCCATAGAAACAGCTAATATGGCATTTGCACCAAAATTACTTTTATTTTCAGTTCCGTCTGCATCAATCATTAGCTTATCATTTGATATTAAGTCATTAACATCTCTATCTTTTAGAATGGACTCAATTTCATTTTCTATTGTATTTACGGCATGAAGAACACCTTTTCCAGAATACCGTTTAAGGTCTTGATCTCTTTTTTCAACTGCTTCGTGTTTCCCGGTAGAAGCTCCTGAAGGTACAAAAGCAATACCAGAAGAACCATCATGAAGATTCACTTTAGCTCCTACCGTTGGATTGCCTCTTGAATCTATAAGCTCGTAGCCAATAATTGATTTTATTTTCATTAATCTAAATTTATCTAAATGATTTGACTAGATTATCTACACTCTTGATTTCATCAAGGAATCTATCAAGAAGATCGAGTTCGAGAGCACATGGACCATCACATAGAGCTTTAGAAGGCTCAGGATGAACTTCTAGAAAAAGACCGGCTAGACCTAATGACATTCCAGATCTAGCTAATTCAAATACGCTTGATCCCCTCCCATCTGCTTTATCTCCTAGCCCTCCAGGTCTTTGAAGAGAGTGCGTGACATCAAAAATAATTGGTAATTTAGTTTGCTTCATCTCAACCATTCCCAACATATCGACAACTAAATTATTGTAACCAAATGAAGTACCTCTCTCACAAATCATGATATTTTCATTATCAAAATGCCTACATTTATTAATTATATTATTCATATCAGCAGGGGCTAGGAATTGCCCCTTCTTTATATTCAAAGGTAAAGAGGTTGAGCAAGCAGCTTCGATTAAATCTGTTTGTCTACTCAGAAAGGCAGGGATTTGTATTACATCTAAGATATTAGCAGCCAATTCAGCTTCTTTTGGAGTATGAACATCTGAAATGATAGTTAAATCATAGTCTTTTTTTATATCTGAAAGAATTTGAAGACCTTTTTCTACACCAGGTCCACGATAAGAATCTACTGATGATCTATTCGCTTTGTCATAAGAGGCTTTAAATATGAAAGGTATATCCAACCTTTTAGTAGCTTCTAAGCATTTCAAGACAACCTTCTGAATAGTAGTTTCATCTTCTAAGACGTTGAGACCCGCAATAAGAACAAAAGGTTCATTATTCCCGATATTTAATTCTTTAATCTTAATCGTTTTCATTGTTTTATTTTACTTCTGTTAATGGCGGCTTTTATATAGCTTGAAAAAAGAGGGTGCCCTCTCCTTGGATCTGAAGTAAATTCTGGGTGAAATTGACAGCCAACAAACCAAGAGTGATCAACAAGTTCAATCACTTCAACTAACATTTTGTCCTTAGACTTACCGACAATTTTTAATCCTTTTGAAGTTAGTTTATCTATAAGATTATTATTAACTTCATAGCGATGTCGATGTCTTTCTTTTATTTTTTCTTTTTTGTAAAGAGTCCTAACCAACGACCCTTTTTCTAAAAAGCATTCTTGAGAACCTAACCTCATTGTACCGCCTAAATTTGAATTAGAATCTCTCCTCTCAACTAATCCTTCATTATCCAGCCATTCACTAATGAGTCCAACTACAGGATATTTTGTATGAACATCGAACTCTGTACTATTTGCATGCTTTAATTTAGCTACATTTCTTGCAAATTCTATTACAGCAATCTGCATACCAAGACATATTCCTAGATAAGGAATATTCATAGTTCTTGCATACTTAACTGCAGCAATCATGCCCTCTATTCCTCTTTCTCCAAAACCACCTGGTACCAAAATAGCATCAGAGTTCTTCAAATACTTATGTGTATTCTTAGAATCTATTATCTCTGAATCGACATAATCAATTTCTACTTTGGTATTATTTTTTAATCCTCCATGTCTTAATGCTTCATTAAGAGACTTGTATGCGTCAGCTAATTCAGTATATTTACCAACCATAGATATTCTTACTAAATCTTTTGATTCAAGATCTTCTCTGATTACTTTCTTCCAATCATTTAAATTTGGAGTCTTTTTACAACTTAGTTTTAACTTTCCTACTACGATTTCATCAACTTTTTGTCTATTTAGCTCAATAGGTATCTTGTAAATTGAATCAACATCTTGAAGTGAAATAACTGAGGCTTTATCAACATTGGTAAACAAAGCAATTTTTTTCCTTTCTTCTTCTTCCATGGATATGTCAGACCTACAAACTAAAAGATCAGGTTGTAAGCCGTGAGAAAGCATTTCTTTTACAGATCTTTGTGTTGGCTTTGTTTTAGTCTCTCCCGCTGACTTCAAATAAGGTAAAAGAGTTAGATGCATAAAAAGAGTCTGGTGAGCTTGAAGATCTAGCTTCATTTGCCTTATGGCTTCAAGAAAAGGCTGAGACTCAATATCTCCAACTGTTCCACCGATTTCAACAATTGCAACATCTGAATCTCCAGCACCTTTGATAATTCTTCTTTTTATTTCATCGGTTATATGGGGTATGACTTGAACCGTACCTCCTAAATAGTCTCCTTTCCTTTCTTTCTTTAAAACTTCTTCATAGACTTGTCCAGTTGTAAAATTATTAGACTTAGACATTTTAGAAGTTAGAAATCTTTCGTAATGACCAAGATCAAGGTCAGTTTCAGAACCATCATCAGTAACAAAAACCTCTCCATGCTGAAAAGGACTCATTGTCCCAGGATCTAGATTGATGTACGGATCAAGTTTGAGTATCGTTACTGATAAACCTCTACTTTCTAAAAGAGCCCCTAACGATGCTGAAGCTATACCCTTGCCCAATGAAGACACAACTCCTCCGGTTACGAATATAAATCTAGTTTGTTTTTTTCCCATCAAAAGACCGTTAGAAGCTGTCAAAAAAATAACTTCTCTACGATGGGATTACAGGTTAACAAAAACCTGCACTGGGAACAACAGAATTAAAAAATTAGGCAGATAAATCTAGAGGCTTTTCAAGTTCCGCCCAGGAAATATCATCAGATGTGTGAGATTCAAATTCAAGCACTCCGAGAGCATCGTATAATGGTCTAACCTTATCAGTAAGTAGTCCTATCCTAGAGAGATTAGGAACTACTCTTGAAAAAAGTAACCTTTGAAATTCTAAAGAAAATCCTGCTTCGTTAGAAAACTCTCTAGCCTCATCTTCATTCCATCCAAATTTTCTAAAAACATCAGTAGGAAATAATCTTTCTTTACTAATCACACAAGCCTCATAAGCAAACATAGCTCTATCTTCTCTTTCTTCCTCTGTGAGATTTTCTATAAAATCTTCTAGATAATTAACTCCAAAAGTAACATGTCTTGCTTCATCTCTAATAATTAAGTGAAGAATATCTCTTAATACAGGATCAGGTGTAACTGCTTTTGCAGTATTAAAGGCAGCTAAAGCCAAGCCCTCTATAATAATTTGCATACCAATAAGCTTAAGATCCCATCTTTCATCAGTTAAGATCTTGTCCAATAAACTTTTGAGACCTGAACCAACAGGATACATGAGCTTTGATCTAGTCTGAATATATTTTGTAAAAGCCTCAACATGTCTAGCTTCATCAAATGCTTGTGAAGCTGCATAAAGTTTAGCCTGATAAGTAGGTGCACATGAAACCAATTGAGAGGCAACTAGTAGAGCCCCCTGTTCACCATGCAAAAACTGACTGAATTGACTTGCCCCTCTATGTCTCAAAAACTCTCTTTTATTTTCGTCATTTAATGCTTTATAAGGCGGATATTCATCCCAAAACATTGCAGGAATCTCTTTTGATACAACTAGGGGTCTATCCCAATCAATATCCATGGAGACATTCCAATTTAGCTTTTTCCCAAGTTCGTAAAGTTTTGCAATCCTATTATCTTGAACTGAATAATCCCAATTAAAAGTTCCTGTAAGAGACGTTTTAAATATTTCTGCAATATCTTCAACTTCTTCTGGGCCCATAGTTGGTCCATCGTCGTAATCTCTTATTTTTCTGGGTGTTTCTTCCGTGTATTGTATTTTCATATTTATAAAGTATATCTTGCAAAATTGAAGGTTAATCTTACAGCTTAAAGTTTAAATGAAAAGAGAAACAACCGTCACA
>CEWO01052062.1_pt1 | contig 12327 bp, 10 predicted proteins | sample 361561 | NCBI WGS metagenome assembly CEWO01 (sample SAMEA2623627, study PRJEB7988) | marine metagenome | isolation source: saline water (ENVO:00002010), including
TACATATGATTACTGTATTGAAAGCTATAATGATTGCGGTGATTCAGCCTGGGTTTGTGATCTAGGTTTTAGTGGAGAATATTTAGGTGATGCTAATTTTGATGGAAATATTGATGTCTTAGATGTCGTAACTCTCGTTAACTTTATATTATTAATTAATAGTCCTAATGAAGATCAATCTTTCTGGCTAGATATGAATCAAGATAGCTTTTTAAATGTTCAGGATGTAGTAATGATTCTTGGCATTATCTTAAATTAAATCCTAATGCTACATGAATAAAAGTAGCAATATAAACATATCTTTTATTCTTGTATTAGCTATGTTTGCTGTTAGTACCTCACCCGTTGCAGCGGAAATATTAAACCAAAATGGTAGTGATGGTATTATGAGTGCATTCTGGAGAATGTCCTTAGCGTGCTTAATACTATGTATCTTCTCATCAGTTAACAGGCCAGGGAGTTTCAATAGTAAAAAAAATTTAAAAATGACAATTTTTTCCGGTTTTTTTCTAGGGTTACATTTTGCATGTTTTTTTATTGCTCTTGATTTAACAAAAATGGCTAATGCAACTTTTTTGGGTACTCTAACCCCAGTTTTTACCTTAATTTTAGAAGTTATTATTTTAAAGAGGAGATTTTCTAATTGGGTTTATATTGGTCTTGCTCTTGCTGTTACAGGAGCATTAATAATATTTTTAGGGTCTCCGTTAGATTTAAAGAACAATGATATGAGAGGAAATTTATTTGCATTAATTTGTTCATTAATTTTAGCAATTAGTTTTATTATATCTGAGAGAGTTCGTCAAAGTGAGAATACTATTACATACACAAGGTCTTTGTATGGTTCGGCAGCGCTCACTCTGCTGATTTTGGCACTTATGTTAGGTCGCGATGTCTTTCCTGAGGATAATCAAATTTTTCTTTTTTCTGGCTTTGTTTATTTGGGTTTGATACCTACAATAGTAGGGCATAATGCATTTTACTATTCTCTAAAGTATGTCAAGCCAACAATTGTTGCGACGATTCCATTAGCAGAGCCTATTATCGCTTCTATTATAGGTTATTTTTTATTTCCTCTATTTTTATTGAATGCAGAATTATTTACAGATTATTGGCATTATACTATTATTGGAGGATCCATATCTTTGTTAGGGATTTTTCTAGTTATTAAAAACAAAAAATAATTGTTACATATTGATAAAAATAATTGAGCACAATTCGTATTAAGTTATTGGTATCGTTACTTACTGCTAATAAATAATTAGGAAAACATGAATATTACAAAGAATATTATTTTTATTTTGTTACTTACGTTTATATACCCTTTCAATCAAGTTGATGGTTTTGATGTTACTGAGAATACAGTAGTTATTAAGTTTAAGGACGATTTTTCACCTAAGCTTGGCATTGAAGAACCGTTAAGGCTAAATCAGCTCCAATCTCTTTCAGATAGGCTTAAAAATTTAGAAGTTATTCAGTTTAAGCCTGTTTTTTTTGAAACTCAAAATTTTAAAGAACGTGAATATAAGCATTCCCTTCATCAGTACTATATTTTAAAGTTAGCTACTGATATTGATTATTATAGATTTAAAAATGAATTAGAGGTGCTTAATGAAGTAGATTTGGTAGAGCCTGTTTTTATAAAAAAGACCAATTTTGTACCAAATGATCCCTATTATTCTAATCAGTGGGCACATGATAATTATGGCCAAGCAAGCAATGGTTCAGGTGGTGGAAGTGTTGGTACAGATGATGCTGATACAGACACTGATTTAGCCTGGGATATAACTACAGGTGACCCCTCTATAGTTATTGCCATCTTAGATACTGGAGTTAACGAACATTCAGAGCTTTCAGGGAGATTAGTGGATGGGTATGATTATGTTTATCAAGATGACAACCCCAGTGATGTCCAAGGTCATGGAACAGCATGTGCCGGTATTGCAGCAGCTAAGGGAAATAATAATTCTGGAATAGCAGGTGTATGCTGGGACTGTAGTATTATGCCTGTAAAAGTTTTAGGAGATGATGGATACGGAGAAGATACAGTTATTGCTGCGGCTATTCAACAAACAGCAGTGGCAGGTGTACAAATTATTAGTATGAGTTTGGGTGGAGGGGGTTACAACTCTTACTTAGATAATGCTGTTTCTTATGCAGTTGAATTAGGTACTGTAGTTTTTGCTGCCTCAGGTAACGATAATAATGGTACTATAAGCTATCCTGCTAGGTACGAAGATTGTATATCAGTTGGTGCGATGTCCCCCTGTAATGAAAGAAAGAGTACCTCATCTTGCGATGGAGAAAACTATTGGGGGAGTAATTATGGTTCAGATTTAGACTTTGTAGCTCCTGGTGTAAGAATTAATACAATAACTAGCTCCGGAGGCTATACAGACACATTTAATGGAACTTCATCGGCATGCCCTCATGCTGCAGGAATTGCAGGTTTGATACTATCTGTTGCACCTAATATGACGCCTGACCAAGTAAGGTCAGTAATGCAGATGAATGCAGATGATATTGGGTCAGTTGGATTTGATAGTCAAACAGGATATGGTAGAGTTAACGCATATGAGTCAGTTGTTAATTTATTAAATGCACCTGAAATTTTTATTGATGCTCAAGGTTTTGACATTGAGCTTTCATCTGGTAACAGTACAATAGAAGAATTTGTTGTTGTTAATATTGGGGAAGCAGATTTAGCTGTTTCTATTGATCAAGATTCTTATCAGTCAGTTAATTCTGATAATAATAATTTAGATTATGAATGGGTTGATATTTCTAGTGACTATCAAATTTTAAATATGAGTCATAATGATTATGCTTCTGAAGAATCTATTTCCTTAAATTTTGATTTTCCATTCTATGATAATTCTTTTTCATCTTTTTTTGTTAATTCTAATGGCTGGCTTGGTTTTGGAGGTGATAATGATGGTTGGGAAAATTTATCGTTACCTAACAGTCAAGCTCCTCTAAATGCCGTGTTTGGATTTTGGGATGATTTGAATCCAGTAAACAACTCAAATACTAGCGGTAATGGTATTATTAAGTATTCTAGTATGAGTGATATGGCCGTTGTATGGTTTGATAATGTGGATCATTGGCCAACTAATTTTGAAGGTAGTAATTATGATTTTCAAATGATACTTTATAACACCGGAGATATAGGTCTTAATTACAGATCTATGGAGGGAGATGCTTCATCTGGAACGATTGGTGTTCAAAATTCAGACGGCTCTCTTGGTACGCAGCTAAGTTATAACACTGATTTTGCACATGATCAATTATCAGCTTTAATTTATAGATTTCCATCATGGCTTAGCCTCAATAGTTCATCCCTAAATTTAACCCCTGGTTCGTCTTTCGTATTAGAGCTATCTTTTGATGCTGCGAATCTTGAAGAAGGCGTGTATGACTATCAAATGATTTTAGAAACTAATGATTTTCAGCAACCTTATGTGTATATCCCTGTCACACTTACAGTAAATGGAGATATTTGTGGTGATTGGAGTCTTGGAGATATAAATCAAGATAACATTTATAATGTTCTTGATGTTATTTTAACTGCTAATTTAGTGCTCTCAAATGACTCTATCGATGACTGCCAATTTTATAGTACCGATTTAAATGAGGATGGAATTTTAAATGTACTTGATATATTACTCGTTGTTAATCTCGTTTTAGACAATTAAATTCTTTCTATGAATAAAGCCGCAGTAATAGAAAAGCTAAGTCAGATATTTACTTTAGAGTTATCAGGAGTAATTAGATACACTCATTACTCGCTAATGATAGTTGGTTATAATAGACTTCCACTTATTGATTTTTTCAAAGCTCAAGCTTCAGAATCTTTGGATCATGCAAATTTAGCAGGAGAGCATATCACAGGATTAGGCGGACATCCTCCATTAGGAATTGATACTATTGAAGAAACTTACAATCATAATATTAAAGATATCTTGAAAGAAACTTTAGAACATGAACGAAATGCTGTTAAAGTATATTATGAGTTATTATCTACAATTGATGGCAAATCAGTTTATCTAGAGGAATATACTAGAGGTATGATTGGCCAAGAAGAATTACATGTTTTAGAAGTTGAAAAAATGTTGAAAGAAAATTAAGTTTTTAAATAGAGTTGAATATTTTAAGCTTCTTTAAAGTCTAGTAAAACTTTCCCAAAATTTTTCCGATTTTGTATATGCCTATGAGCATTGGGAGCATCTTTAAATGAGAATTTGCTATCTATAATAGGATGAATATCGTTTTCATTAACAAGTTTAATTAGATTTTTAATTGAGCGTTTTATTTTCCACTCTTGGCCCTTGAATCTGCCTAAATGATATCCCATTACCACTTTATTATTTGCCATTAAATCCATAGGTTTGTATTTTGGCATATTGTATAATTCTTTGATAGCAACGAGTGGCTTAAGTTTGTCTCCTTTAACAAGATTTTGGTCTCCATATATGATAAGTTTTCCCATTTTAGCGAGGACCTCGTAGCTTATTTTCCAGTTTTTTGCTCCAACAGGATCGATAATTAACTCAACTCCATCGCCATTTGTAAAATCCATGACTTCTGTTTTTACATCTTGAGTATTATAGTCAATGCATTTGTCAACGCCCATAGCTTCTAGCTTTTCATGCTTCCATTTCGATGCGGTACCAATAATTTTAATATTTTTAGTTTTTGCAAGTTGTATAGCTGCAGTTCCAACACCTCCGCCTGCTCCATGTATTAGAAAAGTATCTCCATCTTGCAGGTTACCTAAATCAAACATCATCATATAGGCTGTGATGTATATGACTGGAAACGCTGCAGCCTCATCAAGACTGAAATTTTGTGGTAAAGGTATTATTGCCTTTTGATCCATACAGACTTTTGAACTGTAGCTACCATTAAGAGATAGACCCATCACTTTTTGGCCTATTTTTAGTTCTTCTACATCATCTCCAATTTTATCTATAATGCCACTTATTTCGCCACCTAAAACACTGCCAGGTTTTGGTCCCCCAGGATACAGTTTCATACGAGCCATAATTTCAGCAAAATTAATACCTGCGTAATGAACTTTTATTCTTACTTCATTTGAGGATGGCTCAGGATCATTGAATTCTTGAACTTGTAAGACATTTGGGGCTCCGTATTTTGTTAATATTATACTCTTCATTTTTTAATCAAATTTTTAATTTCACAATTACTACATTTAGATGATTCTGGGGTAACTAAGGCTGTAGATATGCGCTTAAACACATATATGACTGACAAGATAAATAATATTGAGAATATAAAGTATTCCATTAAGCGTACCCCATTATATAGCCTACTTGATATACTAGGGTTGACCCTAAATAAGCAAGCGCTGTCATATAAAATATCATGAAAATAGGCCATTTCCAAGTATTCGTTTCTCTTTTTACAATTGCAAATGTAGACATGCATTGAGCAGCATAAACATAGAATACCATAACAGAAATAGCAATCAGCAGGCTATAATCTTTTGCAATATTTTCTTTTAAGCTATTTTCATCATCGTCATCAATTCCATAAATTGTGCTCATTGTAGATACAAAAGTTTCTCGTGCAGCAAATGATGTGATAAGCCCAATCCCAATCTTCCAGTCAAATCCCATTGGTGATATAGCAGGTTCAATAGCTTGACCAATATATCCAACGTATGAATTCTCTATATTAATATTTCCTTTTTCATTTTTAGGAAAACTTGCTAAGGCCCATAAGATAATTGAGATTGCAAAAATTATTTTTCCAGCATCAACTACAAATGATTTTGTCTTGCTGTAGGCATCTATAATGAGAGTTTTTAAAATTGGTTTTTTATATGTTGGAAGTTCCATTATAAATGAAGGATTGGTTTTTTCTTTTAGAAAAAAACTTAAAATTTTAGCAACAATAATAGCTGTTACGGTGCCAAGTAAATACATTAACATAAATAGGAATGTTTGAGTTGTTGCATCATCTACGAATGCGGTAATCATGATAACGTACACAGGTAATCTTGCAGTACAGCTAGTTAATGGAAGAATTAGGATTGTAATCAGTCTTTCTTTCCAGTCGTCAATAGTCCTTGCAGCCATAATGCCAGGGATTGCACATGCGTATCCACTCATGAGTGGTAATACAGAGCCTCCATGAAGACCTATTTTTGACATAAATCGATCCATTAAAAAAGAAGCTCTTGCCATATACCCCGTATCCTCTAAAAATTTTAAGCTAAACATTAATATTAAGATTTGAGGGATAAATATGACAATTCCGCCAATTCCTTCTAGTATGCCATTGACTACTAAATCTTGAATAATCCCATCTGGAATTATTTGAGCGCTAAAATCTTTGATAGCTCCCATTAAAGAGTCTACTAAATTCATTGGATATTCTGCAAATTTAAAGAGTGTCCAAAATATTGTAAATAAAAGAGATAGAAATATTCCTGTTCCTAATATTGGATGAGTCATGTATTTATCTATTTTTTCAGTGAATGACTTTTCTTTTACTTCTCTGTAATCTGATAAAATAGTGTGCTTATCAAATAATTTTTCAAGATAGGTATATCGGATAATTGAATTAAGTGATTTGGCAGTTATTTTTTTTTCTGCTAATCTTTTTTCAGAGCTATCTATCAATAATTCTAGCGATTTTTTATCATCTTTTTCAAAAAGGTCTAAACTTTTTGAATTAGAAACAGCATTAATTGCATAAAGCTCACTTTGCGATGAAGATAATCCTTTTTTTATGAAGAAATCTTTTAATTCAGATAAGCAACTTGCCGTTTTTTCATCTAATATAGAAGAGGCTTGAGGATTAATTGAGTCGCTGTTAAAAAAGCCTTTGATTGACTGAGTCAGGTCAATAAGTCCTTTGCTGTTTAGCGCACAACATGTTACGATATCATAAGCTCCTAGCTTTTCTTTTAAAAGGTTTGCATCTATCTGCTTATTTGATGATTGCAATAAATCAATCATATTAAGAGCAAAAATAGTAGGAATTCCTAATTCTATAATTTGAGTTGCTAGATATAGGTTTCTACTAATATTATTAGAGTCTAATACACATACAATTAAATCAGGTCGACTCTCTTTGTCTATACACCAATTATAAATTTCTTTACATACAATCTCCTCATCAAGAGAATTAGGTATGATGCCATAAATCCCAGGAAAGTCAATTAAGTCATAATCTTTGTTAGATAAACGTATTTTGCCTACATGTTTTTCAACTGTAACTCCGGGATAATTCGATACTTTTTGAGACATTCCAGTAAGTTGATTGAAAACAGCTGTCTTTCCAGAGTTGGGATTTCCCAGCAGTGCTATTTGAGGGTTTTTATTCACCTGTATCCTTTGAAACTATAATTTTATCTGCATTCTCTTTTCTGATCATAACAAAAGATCCCATAACTTTTATACACACAGGGCCTTTTTTAGAATATCTCTGCATTAGCAGTATTTCTTTGCCAGGTATTATTCCCATTTCAGTAAATCGAGTTTTGTATTGAAGCTCTTCATCAAGAGAATCTATGGTTGCCTTTGAACCAATTTTTAAATTAGATAGGGAGATTTTTTTAGGATTCATTTTTTAGCAATAAGTCATATAGCGAAACAAACATCATTATATAAAAGCACGTGTACATAAGAGTAGATGAAATAATTATAATATATACAAAGTTTGGTGTGAGATATCTTAAAATAAAGAAGCCTCCAAACGTAACAATGATAGAAATAAATGGTTCTATTATTAGAAATAATTTTAGTGGGCCTTTTATAATAGAGTTTCTGCTAAAGATTAATCCAATAGATAAAAAAATGAAACTAAACATCACGATATGTTGGTGTGCTTGGGAAATCAGGTCAACAAATTCTTTTGCTTGCTTAGGAGCCCAATCATCATCGTTTCCTATATACCTCTCAATTGTCCCCGATGGACTCATTGATGTTGTTGCTGCTACATATAGGATCCCTGTGGCCACGCCTATTCCCAAAACAATAAGATATGCTGCGACCAGAAACTTAAGATTTTTGCTTAATTTATTGAGTTTATTTTTCATTAATATTTTCTTTAATTATATAAGGTAGCAATAATGATAACTTGCTAAAACCCTTGCTAACACTCCTTACTGATATTGTTGCACCTGAAATTCCTGCAATATCTTTAGGAAAATTATATACAGAATCTCGCTTCATTCCATTGAATTGTGCAAGCCATTTCTTGCCCGCAACTTCACCGCCATAACCCTCCCTATATTTTATAATATTTGAATGTACAACCTGTTCATCAGAATTGAAGATAACAAGATATGTGATTGGCATAGATTTGCCTATTGAATTATCAAGGAGCGCATAGCCGATATTTTCATCATCTCTCTTTATTATCCAGTAGTAGATTTGATCTCGAAAAAATTTCTGCTTGATTTTATTTTGTATCTCTGTTTTTGTTTTTTTTGGTATTTTGAATTTTTTGCTAATGACTTCTATGCTATCATTGTAAAAATTTTGGATAGCTTTTATGGAAGATTCTTTTATTTCACTTGATATTATAAAGCTGCTAATAAATAAGATAATTAATTTTTTTTTCATCATAATCCTTCATATCTTGATAATATAAAACAGGCCAGATAAGAACCCAGCCTGTTTCACCTAAATAGGAGAATTATATTTTTATATAATTCTCGCTTACGACACAAGAAAGTTTATTTAGAACATATATCCAATACCCATTCTCATAACATCTGTATCTACATTATTTTTGCTAGAAGTTCCCATTTCAAATTTAAAAGATACGTTATCTAATGGTTTGTATGTTACTCCAAACAATGATATTGCTGTTTCTTGAGTAGCATCATCATCATCTTTGTTGTAAGTACTGTTTCTCATCCAAAGATATAAATCTGAATCATCACAACCAACTAAGTCAGCGATATTGTATCCTAAATCAAGATAGTATCCTGATGAAGAATCTGCACTTGGATTGTCAGTGTAGCTAATTGTTCCATGCTCCATTCTAGCATACATATTATTAGCTGAGTATGTTGCGTTAAACTCTGTTAAGTTAACTCCAATTGTTCCAGCTGCAACAGCGTCAACTGCAGGAATTACTGTAGCTACATTTCCCCATGTCCCAGCAACTTCATCATATTCCCAGGTATTAACAGTCTCTTCAGCAGATGCTGCAACTGCAGATGTTGGAGCATCATTCATTGTGATTGATCCGCCAACTTTTAAGCCTTCCATTCCAGTCCATGAACCTTGGATTGTTTTTGTCCAGCTAGAAGATTTAGAGTAATGACCTTTTCTTCGTGCGCTTCGGATACCATCTCCAATAGCATCACCGTCTAAATCTCCAGTTAAAGTAAGATTTAAATTGAAATCACCCATTGAACCGTAGAATGCGAATCCATTATCAAACCATGTTGTTGGAATGATATTTTTATTGTACTCCGGTCTTTCAACACTCATGAATGTTGGAGGTTCGTGATATTCATTAGTAATACCTGCAGGTATTAGTAAAACACCACCTCTAAAACCCCAGTTGCCACTAAAGTAGTCTACATATGCTTGCTCCATAGCAACATATCCGCCTTCATAGCCAAGTGCTTCTTCTGAGCCAACCATGTTATGCTCAATTTCAACTTCAGACATCATTGACCACTTTGGGCTGAATTGATGTTTGTAGTAGATTATGAATCGATGAAAGTCTAGCTTCCCATCACCATCATTTGCTTCCATGTCATAATGCATTTCTCCGTAACCACCAATTGTAGTTTTTGGTTCAAAGAATTCATCTGCTGACATAAAACAAAATAACATTAAACTTATTGTTAATAGTTTCTTCATTATTATTTTTCTCCTTATTAGAAATTTTTAATTTTTATTGAGAATCATTATCAACTATGATAATATAATTGAGAATCATTATCAATAAGAAGCTTTTTTTATATAAAAAGTATTTTTTTCGACTATCTGTTCGAAAAAAGGTGGTTATTTTTTATAAAAAGAGTAAATTTTTGGACTTTATTAATACAAAACAGGAAAATTATGGATCGTAAAATTGCAGAAAGATACAGAAGAAAAGAGATAATTCTTAAGGGCGCATTAGAATCATATTCTAAAAAAGGACTTGAAGGTATGACGATGGATGATATTGCTCAAGAGTCTAGTTTTGGAAAGGCTACAATATATTATTATTTTTCATCTAAGGAAGACATTGTTTGTGCCCTTCTTGAGATGGGCTGGAAAGATCTTTGGGAGTCCGTAGAGGAAATGATTGTTGAGGATATCTCTGCCCGCAAAAAGTTTGTTAAAATTTTAAATCAAATGGCAGATATAGTATATAAAAATAAATCTCTCTATGAATTTTTATTTACAGCTCCTCGTAACATTACAATTCCTGATAGCAAGGCGTCATGGAAGAAATTTCAATCTAGAACGTATGCAACTCTTCAATCGGTTGTGGATGAAGGGATGGATCAAGGAGATTTCGCAGATATAAAACCCGATTTATTTATGAAGGCGGTTGGAGGGATATTTCATGGAATTGTATTTATGGGGAATCAGGAGAAGTTGAAAGAAAAAGATATTGAATCGCTAATCTCAAATTTTATTTATCCATCATAAACATAGCTAGCAATGTCTGAAATCTATATTAAATTTTATATTCAATTAATTGTGAGGTGATTATGAGTTATTCAGGTTATTATCGTTTTCCAACAATAAATAGAAAGCATTTAGTTTTTGTGTGTGAGGATGATTTATGGTCCTACAATCTTGAAGATAGTAGTCTAAGTCGCTTGACTTCAAATTATGGAGCGGTATCTACTCCAAGACTATCTCCAGATGGAAAGCATATTGCATTTGTTGGCACAGAAGATGGTGATATGGAAATATATGTTATGCCTGCTTTAGGTGGGCCTGCTAAAAGGCTAACTTATCTTGGTTCAACCTTAAAGGTTGCGGGTTGGAAGAATAATAATGAAATTTTATTCTCAAGCAATCATGGAATGCCTTTTCCTCGCATGTTTGATATTCATTCTGTAAATATAAAAGGCGATTTCCCAAAGTGCTTAGCCTTTGGTATGGGAAATGACATTGCTTTTGGACAGAAATCCGTTATTTTAGGTAAAAATACAGCAGATCCTGCTCGATGGAAAAGATATCGAGGTGGAACAGCCGGAGAGATTTGGATTGATAAGAATGGTGCCTGTGATTTTAAAAAATTAATTAATTTAAAAGGTAATCTTGCTTGTCCTATATCAATTAATAATAAGGTTTACTTTTTATCTGACCATGATGGCGTTGGTAATATTTATTCGTGTAGCGAGTCAGGCAAAGGATTAAAGCAACATACCCATCATAAAAATTATTATGCACGTAATGCGTCTTCTGATGGAGAATCTATTGTATATCACTCAGGTGCAGATATATGGATATATGATGTCACTTCTTCTTCTAGTCAGAAAATTGAAATCGATTTTCGAAGCCCGATGATTCAAAAAAGTAGAAAGTATGCTAGTGTTCAAAATTATTTAGAAGACTATGCTCTTGATAAGCAAAATAGCATGATATCTTATACAAGTAGAGGAAAGTTTTTTACTATGGGTAATTGGGACGGTCCTGTATTTCAGTTAGGTGATTCTCATGGAGTAAGGTATCGTCTTCCTAGGTTTTTTAAAAATGATGAAAAAGTTTTAGTATTTAGTGATCAAGGTGGAGAAGAAAGAGCTGAAATCCATCATTTTGATGGTTCTAAGAGAGTAAAGGTGCTAGAAAAATTAAAAATTGGGAGGCCTTATGAAGTTAAAATATCTCCTAAAGAAGATAAGGCTTTGATTCATAATCATAAGCATGAATTATTATTACTTGACTTAAGTAAAGAAAAGTTAACCAAGATTGATCGTAGTGAATATAGTCCTATTGGAGGTTTCGACTGGTCTCCAGATGGAAAGTATATTGCTTATGACTGCTCTCTAAATAGGCGTAGCTCTGCTATCAAAATACATGAACTCAAAACATCTAAAAGTCACATTGTGACTAATCCTGTTTTACATGACATGCAGCCTGTTTTTGACCCGTCTGGGAAATATTTGTCATTTATGTCAAACAGGGTTTTTAATCCTGTTTATGATAATCTTCAATTTGATTTAGGATTCCCATCTGGAGTTAAGCCATATATACTAACGCTAAGTGCTGATACTTTAAGTCCGCTCGTTAAAGAAGTTGAGCGTAAAAAAGAAGATAGTAAAAAGGATAAGAAAAAAAATAAGAAGAAAGAAGATAGTTTAAATGTTAAGATTGATTTTCAAGGTATTCA
>CEWO01195019.1_pt1 | contig 12271 bp, 14 predicted proteins | sample 361561 | NCBI WGS metagenome assembly CEWO01 (sample SAMEA2623627, study PRJEB7988) | marine metagenome | isolation source: saline water (ENVO:00002010), including
TATTGTCATTTATTAAATAATAACGTGAATTATTTAATAATATTTAAAATATAATTATTTATTTAATTCAATTATACGATTACACATACCTTCCAATGTAAAATAATGCTTTATTTTAAGATATTCATTATACATATTATTATATTGCTCTTCTGTTATACTTAGTAGTATGTCTTCTAATTTATCAATATTATTAATGTTTATAGAAATACAAATTTTACTATAATCTATCTTGTCTTTAAAAGGCAACCATTCTTCATCGTTCCATAAATAAACTGGGATAGAGCCTAATTGAAATATTTCAAAAAATCGAAATGAAGATCTACCGTAACCACGAGGTGCTAACGCAAATTTGGAATTTAATGTTGTTTCTATAAAATTATGTTGTTTTTGGCTGTTAACAATTGGTGTCCAACCATTTGTGAAACTAAGTAAAAAGTTTTTATTATTTCGTAATTTATTATGCATTTCGTATCTTACAAGTGGCTTTGCTTTATTTCCAGCACTTTTAGATCCTACAAAAGAACATAGTATTTTTTTTTCTTTGAATGTTTTTCGCGGTTTATTTATTAATGTATTATTTATATCTTGATAGATTAGTGGTAATGGAACATTTCCAGAACAAGCACCATAAACAATAGTATCCTCAGGTATACTCAATTTAGGCCCATCATCATATTGAACAACTGTAAAATAACCGTTTTTACTTGGATTATTTTCAATCCATTCATTTAAACTTTTTTGCATTTCTGCTTGTTTTTTTTTATCTTTAAACCAATGTTGAACTTGAAAATTTGTCCATAAAGCAGGTATATATTTCCTTTTTAAATTTGGATTTTCATCTTTTATTTTTTTTAAAAAATATTCTTCAAGATATAAACCGTTTTTAAATGGTGGATATTTTTCTGGGTTACTACAATAAAATAAAGAATTCTTAATCATTTATTTAATATACAAAAATATTATTTAGATTATTTTTTTACAAATTTATATATGGGATAATTGTGTATACCATTTTTCTTATATAAAAATTCTAATAGTAAATTATTTTTTTGTGAAAATTCATCTACAGCCTTTTTTACACCCATCGTTTTTTGACCATAATCATCTCCTAATACCCAACCACCAATCTTTACCTTTTTATACCAAAAAGATAGATCATTACTAACTGCGCGATAACTATGATCAGCGTCAATAAATACTGCGTCGAGTGAATTATCTGGAATTTCTTCTTCAGTAATTTCAGTGCTACCTTTTCTGAACCACGTATATTTATTTTCATGTGGTTTTAAGTTCAACTTAATATTTTTAACTAATTTTTCAAATCCACCATATTTCATAACATCAATAGCAAAACCATCATTAGGATACCATTTCATAGGATCGATCAAATATAGTTTATCAACATCTGTTTTATCCAAAATTAATTTTGCATGAAGTCCATAACCTATACCAACTTCAGCTACATTTTTAAAGTTATTTTCATTAATTACATCATTAAATACACCATAATAATATTGTGCCCAACCGCCTTCACCGCCATCCTTACCACCAGTTTTCCACGTTTCTATTAGTTCAGAATAATAATTATCGAAAGACATTATGTATTTATTAATAATATATTTTTAATATATTAATTTAAAATAGTTATATTAAAATAATATATAATGAACTTTGAAGAAAAAGAGATTATAGAAATATATAAAAAAAAGGTGAAAAAATCAAAAGAATATTTTAATTTGCCTATACCTAAACAATGCCCAGTAACAAAATGGAATAATAGTTGGCGTGGAAAAGATGCACCAAGATGTGCTTGTATTAGAGATTTTATTAATTGGGTTGAAAAATATGATTTAAAAAAATGTAAAAATCTTGGATATACATCAGAACATGATCCTGAACTTGAATTTTTAGATCCTGAAAAAAAAAATTTATATTTATATGATGGTAGTGTTGATATTACAAAAAGAAAAAAAAATGATCTTCATACATTTGTAGCATTGGAAAAACATGATTTTTTTTTATTTAATCAAACATTGGAGCATGTATACAATCCATATATGGTAGTTGAAAATATTAACAAAAATTTGGTTAAGGGCGGTTATGTATTTACAAGTGTACCTACTATAAATATACCTCATCAAACACCATTTAATTTTTCAATGTGGTATCCGATGGGATTAGCTATATTATTTGAGTCAGCTGGATTTGAAATTATTGAAATGGGACAATGGGGTAATAGTAAATATATTACAAAAATATTTACATACCATTTTTGGCCTGATATATATCAATGTGGTGATAAAAATGAAGAGAAAAATGTAGCTCAATGTTGGATTTTGGCAAAAAAAAAATAATTGAAATCAAAATTCATATATTTCTGTATTTTCAATCGGTTTTTTACAATGACCATTAGAATTTATTTCAGATGGATAATCGGGCATCCAACATTTTTTTATTTTATCTGACAATAAAGCAGCACACCATGAAATTGTACTAACAGAACAGACTAATGTTTCTGCATTTTTCATGATATGAAAATCAGTTAAAATATCATTACTTTCAATATTTATATCAATATTTTTTTTTTCTTTTATGTAATGAATCAGCTCACTTAAAAATTCTTTTTCAAAATTGGATTTGGGTTTTTTCATAACAATACAACTATTATTTGTAAAATTTACTTTATTGATAACTTTTTTAATAGGTTCTATTGTCAATGTTGTCATCACTTTTTTATTATCAATATACTTAAAAATATTAACTCTATCTTCTAATCTTATATGTAATACCGTATCGTAGTATTTATTAAAATTAGTGGGTGTATTAACAATGTCTTTTAAATAAAATTTTTGATAATTTCTGTCTCCAGCATTTACACCATCTGTCAATACATAGTGATCTTTATTTTTATTGATATAATCTAATATATCCTTTTTATATTTTCTGTAAATAAAATCATGTTGATAATATCCATTAAATAAATAATTTGAATTTGGATTAATATTATTTTTTTTATTATGTTTGTCTAATTTTATCCAATCAATAAAATTACTATCAGTAAAAACACTATTGTAACTACTAATTGTTTTATATTTTAGTTTGTATTTTAAACAAAATAAGCTACAGGCTAAATAACGAAATATAGCATTACCCAATCTTCCTTTAATTTGAAAAACAACACTCATGTTTAAATTTTATTAAAGTAATTAAATTTAAATATTTAAATATAATTTATTGTTTATTAATTAAATGAAAATATTAGATATACCAAGAGAATTTCAACCTGTATATAAATCCACTTATCCAGGATATTCATCAGGAAAGAATATGGAAGAAATTTTTTATGACATGTTTAAAAATAATAAAGATTTGATACACACTGACTTAATTTACATACCAGTTTTTTGGACATCATACTATGTAACACATAATTATGCTAATAATATTCAACCTATCTATAATTGGTTGGATACATTGGATAAATCAAAAAAATATTTTACAATTGTTCAATATGCTTCTGGTATATTTATAAAAAATGAAAATTATAAATTAGATTTAATGATTTTTAGTGCTGGTGGTGGGGGTTTAAATGTTAAAGGTTCTTCTTCAGAAAAACAATTAAAGTATTATGGTTTAACAAGACATATTTTTTATGGAAATAAAGGAAATTATGACATACCATTAATGTGTTTACCTTTGTTTCCTTCTATGAATATAAAAAAAGATATTTTTTGTTCATTTATGGGACGGTTTGATACACATTATTGTAGGATAAATATGTATAATGTTTTACATAAAAATGAAAAATTCAAATTATTCAAATCCGTTAATTTTGAAAAATATAAAGAAATATTAAATAGAAGTATATTTACGTTAGCACCACGTGGATATGGTTATACATCATTTCGTATATATGAAGCTATTATGGCTAATAGTATACCAATTTATATCTGGCATGATAAAAAAATATTACCATTTGAAGATGATATAAATTGGGAAGATTTTTGTATTATAATTCATAATGATGATATTGAAAAATTGCCTGAAATATTGGATAATGTAAATATAACCGAAAAACAAAAAAATTTACAAAAAGTGAAATATAAATTTACATTTGATGAAACATTCAAATTTATAAAAAGGAAAATAATAAGTTAAAGAAAAATATGTATAAATAATTATATGAAAAAGGTATTTTTTCAAATAGGTACTAACAACGGAGATGATGTTTTTAGACAATTATGTATTAGACATAAACCAGACGTTATAGTATTAGTTGAACCAAATAAAATTCACTTAGAATCTATTAAAAAACTTTATTCAGATTTTAATAATGTTAATATTTTTAGTAACGCGATATATTATGAAGATGATAAAGATATCGAATTATATATACCAGCTATGGATGGGGTTATAGGTATTCCGGGTGAAAATGGGATTACATATAATAGTGGACATTATAGCTTATTACCAATGAATGATTGGGGAGAAAAAAAAAATATGGTTAAACTTACAACAAAATCTATTACTTTTGATACCATTTGTCAAAAACTAAATATTACTGATATAGAATTTTTACAAATAGACACAGAAGGTTTTGATAGTGAAATCATTAAAATGTTGGATTTAAATAAATATAATATTAAAAATATACGATATGAGAAGTGGACTTTTCCCGAAGATAGATTTACAAAATTTCATAATGAAAATAAAGACGAATTAGGTATAAACGGTATGAAAATTGTTGAAGAAAAATTAAAAAAAAATGGTTATACATTAAGAGATATACGCGATAGATCAGGTAATGATATAATAGCACAAAAGATGTAATCAATAATTATTTATTTTTCCATTTAAAAAGATAATAATAATTTATTTAAATGAAAATATTAATTTCAAGCTGTTTATTTTTTTATTGTTCTAATTCTAATAAGTACAATCGTCTTTATAAAAATATAGTAAATTCAAGACATTTACTTGTTGAACAGGGTTATGATGTTGATATTGTAATCTATTATGATAGAACAGTAAGTAAAAAAATTATTAATGATTTAAAAACTGAAAAAAATGTTTTTTTAATAGAAAAAAGTCAATCAAAACAAAGAGAAGGATGTTTTTGGCGATATGAAAGTATTAATGATTTTCAAGATTATGATATTTATATGTTCAGAGATGTTGATATACCATTGGAAAATAATGATGTTATAATAACTGACCAATTTGTAAATTCAGATCGCAATGTTTTTTATATTTTTTTAGTACACACTAGAAAATCTTTTCCAAAACAAGGATTTCTAATGGGTGGATTATTTGGAATAAAAAAAAATGCGTGTGATAATTTTAAAAAAAGTTTGAAAGATTGGATGAATAAAAAAAAACTAAATCATTATGGTTCAGATGAAGAGTTCCTCGCAGAAACATTTTATCTAAAAGAAAAATCAATAGTTTTTATAGAACCTCGTGTAATTAATAACCCAGCTCATGCACAAAATAGAATTAACTTACCAAGTGCTAAGTTAGATGAAGATTTTTTTTTAAATCATAAATTAGATAAGGACCATGAAATTTATGTTGATTTAAAAGAAAATTTTAAATTAGATTATTAGATATATAAATATTTTATTTAATATTAAAGAAAATAACAAAAATATTTATATAATGTTTTCTTTGTGTATCCCAACAATGAATAGATTTGATACTTTTTTAAAAGAAAATTTAAAGAAGTATTTAAAAAATGAATATATAAATGAAATAGTAGTATGTGATGAAAATGGCGAAGATATAAAAAAAATTAAAGAAGAATTTCCAAATAACGATAAACTAAAATTATTTGTAAATGAGAAAAGACTGGGACCTTTTTTAAATAAAATAAAGGCATGTCAAAAAGCTAAAAATGAATGGTTAGTATTAATGGATTCTGATAATTTTGCCGATGTAGATTATTTTAAAACAGTAAATAATTATGTGTTAAATAAAAATTTACAAAAAACAACTATATTATCACCGTGTTGGGCTAAACCACGATTTAATTATTCTCATTTATCTGGTGAGATTTTTAAAAAGGGAAATTTTGAAAAAATTAAAAATAAAGAAAAAAATTTAAGTAAAGAATATGTAAATAGCCAAACGTTGATGAATACAGGTAATTATGTATTAAATAAATATATAATAGACAATTTAGATTTGACAAATGAAATTAATAATTTACAATTTTCTCATTCCTGTGATGTTATTTATATGAATACATTATTTTTTGAACAATATGATACTATGGAATTACACGTATTAGAAAATTTACATTACTCACATGTTGTACATGATGGGAGTGTTTACGTACAATATCATAGTAAATTTCGCAATTTTAATAATTTTATATATAATAGATACAATAAATTAAAATAATAATTTAAAAAGTATCAATAATTATATAATATAAAATGATAATACCATTAAAATTATTATGTCAAAAGTTAAATTTAAATATTACGGGTGTGCTACATGTTGGTGCTCATGAATGTGAAGAACAAAAATATTACATAGAGCAAGGTATCGATAATGAAAACATATATTGGGTAGAAGCAATGGAAGATAAAGTTGAGTTGATGAAGAGTAAAAATAAAAATTTAAATATATACCAGTCTGTTATTGATATTGTTGATGATAAAGAAGTAGAATTTAATATTGCTGATAATGGACAAAGTTCATCTTTATTAGAATTTGGAACTCATGCCAAACATCACCCATATGTTAAGATGATAGGAAAAAAGAAACTTAATACAACAAGATTAGATACATTTATAAAAAAAAATAGAATACCAATTGAAAGACTTAATTTTATAAACTTAGATATTCAGGGAAAAGAGTTAGATGCTTTAAAAAGTATGGATAATTATATCCAGTATGTTAAATATATTTATACAGAGGTAAATACAGAAAAAGTTTATAAGGATTGTGGCTTACTTTCAGAAATCGATGAATATTTAAAAGGAAAGGGTTTTGTTAGAGTGGCTTGTCAAATGTGGGGAAATTGTGGTTGGGGTGATGCTTTTTACATTAAACAGTAATATTTGGTTGAAAAATTTTTAATAATATTAAATTAATTATTCATAAATTTAAATATAACAATTTATATTTAAATATATGTTAAATTTTAATGATATGTTATCTTTTTTTCCGGGATATTGTCAAGGATTATCAAAAGTTATTACAACATATCCATTTGACGTAATTAAAACAAAAATGCAAATTACTAATAATACTAAAACAATAAAAACATTTAAATATTTATATAAAAATGATCCAAAAATATTTTTAAGAGGGATAAATATACCTTTATTAACCTTTCCAATTGATAGAGCAATATCTTATAAAATATACGATGATATGAATGAACTTAATTTTAATCCATATCAATCAGCTTTATGTGGAGGAATGATATCCAGTATTTTAAATGTACCCATGCAGTATATAACAACAAATGCTATAAATACTGAAAAAAAAAAATATAGGGGGACATTACATATTATTAAAGAAACCTTAAAAAATAAAAAAAAATTTTATAAAGGATATTCATTTGATACATTTAGATCATTAAGTGGCTCTACTATTTTCTTGGGTACATATGGTAATATTAAAAATAATCTTGCTGATTCAAAAAAAAATACAATAATTTCTAGTTTATCATCAATTTATATTACATGGTTGTTAACATTTCCTTTAGATACATTGCGAGTTTTAAAACAAGTTTCCGATGAGAATTTTTTTTCGCTTGTTCTTAAAAGGTATAATACAAGTGGTTTTCTTTCATTTTATAATGGTATAATACCTGTTCTTTTTAGAAGTATACCATCTACAACTATTGGTATGTTAGTTTATGAAGAAGCAAAGATTTTTATAAAAAAAATATAAAATTATATTTATTTCAAATATTATTTTGTTATATTTATTAAATAATACCACCATTTATATCAATATTATTCCCAGTCATATAATTATTTTTTTCAATTAAAAAATCAGTTACATTAATAATATCTTGTATTTCACCAAATTTACCAAGAGGTATTGTATTTTTTATTTTATCTTTCATTTTTTTATCAAACTCCGTACCCATTCCTATATTTATATAACCGGGTGATATAGAATTAATTAAAATATTTTTTTTAACATTTTCTAATGCCAATGATTTAGTTAATCCATACATTGCCGATTTAGAAGATGAATAATTACTAGAACCCATGGCACCAATTTTTCCAACTACGGAAGACATAAATATAACATTTCCTTCGTTATGATTTCTCATATTATTTATTACAGGATTTAAAATATTATAAGTTGAAATTAAATTAATATTAAATACATTAGTCCAATCATTATAATCCATTTTATGAAAAAACTTGTTTTTAAAGGAACCCGCATTTAGTATACAATTATTAATTTGTTTATCCGAGATTATTTCTTCTATATTTTTTTTTGTAGAAGTACAATTTATATCTTGTTGTATATGTAATAAATTTGTATGATTTATATCTATTGGACTTCTAGATATACTTATCACTTGATGATTTTTACTTAAATAATGTTCAAGCAGTTTTTTCCCCATACCTCGACTAGTTCCCGTTATTAATGTTGTAATCATTTATATTATTAATAATAATATTTATTTAATTATATTTTTTTGATAATTTTATACAATCATTTTTTCTATATTTTATTAATTTTATAGGAATACCAGCATAAATTGCCCATTCTTCCAATTCTTTTTTCCCAGAATGTAATGATTTTGAACCTAAAACAGTCCCTTCCGGTATGATTGAACCAGGAAATAAAACAGTATCGCATCCCAAAGTCGCATATTTTTTTAAAATTATATTATCTTTTATTATTTTTACATCATTTTCTGAATGAGTAGGATTCATTAAAAATGTTCCATCATAGTTTTCAGTTCTTCCATATAATTTACACCCTGCTGCTAAACCACTATGATCTTCCAATAAAATCTTATAATTTTCACCACTATATATAAGACAGAATGGTGCTATATGAACATTGTTTTTAATAATAATATCACTATTTTTTGATGCGCTTAATATACAATTAGTATCTATTCTTACGTTATTACCAATTGTAATTCTATGTGGATTAGGTATTATAACATTTTTGTCAATTAAAACATTTTTACCAATATTTTTAAAATTTAATCTAGACAAATATTTTTTATTTAAAAATTGACTATTTAACAATTTTTTCATTATTATTATCTTTAATAAAATTAGCTTTAATATTAAAGATATTATTTATTATATTAATTTCTAATATTATATGATTAAATTATTTCAAAAAAAATATTTTTATTAGTTTACAAATATTTTTAATATCATCATCCGATATAGTTATATATGAAGGTAAGAAGAGGCCTTTATTACTAACATACTGGCTATTTATAAAGATATTTTTGTTATAATACATTTTTGTTTTATTTATTTCACCATATACTGGTCTAGTTGATATTTTATGCTTTTTTAAAAAATCTACTAATTTCTTTCTTCGTTCAGTAAAAATATCTACAAACCATGGTATCCATTCATCATTAAGAGGTGCTCGCATTTCAACAATATCTTTTAATTCATTATAATATAAATCAAATATCTCTCTTATTCGTTTAACTCTATAATCCATTTTTTTCATTTGTTCTATACCAATAACTGCTTGTAAATCGGTAAATTTTAAGTTAATACCAAATACTTCAAAATTATCTTTACCACTTTCTCTTCGTCCGAAATTTTTAATCATTCTTATTTTTTTTGCTAATAATTTATCATTTGTTACACAAAATCCTCCTTGTCCAGTGCTAATAATTTTTGGTGAACTCAGAGAAAAACATCCTATATTTCCAAATGTACCTAGATTTTTTCCATTTATTCTACAACCCAACGATTGTGCACTATCCTCAATTAAATAAAGGTTTTGTTCCGTACAATAATTGACAAGTGCACTCATATTTTTGTATCTGTTATTTAATGAAACATGTATAATTGCCTTCGTATTACAAGTTACATTATTTTTTATTGTGTCTAAATTAATAGTAAAAGTATCTTTATCTATATCAATAATAATAGGTTTTAATTTTAACATTTTAATAGCATTTACAGTAGCAATCATTGTATAATTTGGAACAATAACCTCATCACCAATATTAAGATCTAATGCCATTAAACTTAAAATAATAGCACATGTCCCACTTGTTGTCATAATACATTCCTTACAATTTAGATATTTGGAAATTATATTTTCTAATTCTTCTGTTTTTTTATATTCTGTAATAAACGAATCTTCTAGCATATATTTATAGGTTGCTTCTGCTTCTTCTTTTTCAAATGTTGGTCTATGCTGCATAATTGGTTTCATTTTATACCATTTCATCATATTATCGATAGAAACATCTCTAGCAAAGCATTGATAATACTTACCAATTAACATTAATGTTGGTTCTCTTTTTCTTTGTAAATCTCTTGGATTTGTTTTTTTAATATTTGCCGTATTTAAATATTTTATATAATCATCATACAACATTATACGAAAGTCTAATGATATTCTTAATTTACCTTCTTTATTTGGTTTATTATAATGAGTGCACATATTTCCATTGAAATAAAATAATTCACCGGGTTTTAAATGAATACTTTTGAAATCTTTTTTATCTGGTTCTAGTTCTATATATATTGAATTTGTATTTTTCATTTCAGTAATAGGTACTAAAAAATTTTTTTCTCCCAATGGATGATTACTTAAATTGTCAGAATCTTTATGGGGTGGTATAGTTACACTTTTCATAAATTGAAATCTAACACTTGGATATGTTTGAAAAATCATATATTTTTCATTTGGAAAAAATTCTTTATAAATATCTTTTATAAATTTACAGTAAATTTTTTTAAAATAATTATCTGACTTAATGTTATTATAAAAAATTTCATGTAAATCGGTATCTATTTCATTTAATCCACCCAAATCCAATTTATCCTTTAAAATATTATAATGATTTGAATTTAAATGTAACTTATCAAGATTTGTTTCATTATATAAGTTTTTAAAATATTCAATAAATGGATGAGTTTTAATATTATATTCAAATATTTTATGATTACCTATATTTTTTTTCTCTTTAAACATATGTTAGATATATTATATAATTTAAACTATTTTTTAAATATAAATATATTTATATAATCATTATATAATGAGTGATATTTATTGGGGGACACATGCTGGAGGATTTGGTGCAACAAATAATCCTATATTACATATATTGTATTATAGTTATAAAAATAATAAAAAAATAATTCATAATTGTGATAATGAATTTTGCAAAATATTTAAAGATACTGTAATTCACAAATTTTTATTGGATAATTCTGAATATGAAGATAATACTGAATTATTTTTAAAAAAATGTTTTCATAATTATCCAAATCATAAAGCGCATATATATAATTCAGGATTTCTTTCAATTAGAGCAAGTTATGAAAATTTTAATAATAGTATCTTAAAAAAAAAAATTTATAATGCTTATAAAGAACGTTCAATAATAAATAATTGGAAACTTAATTATAACAAAGATAAAAGCATTATTATACATGTAAGATTATGGGATGAAGCTCCAAGTAATTTAACAAAAAAACGTGTACCAACAAGTAAAGCTCATCAATCATGGAGATTTATTGGTGAAAATAATTTAATAAAATTACTTATGTATTTAAATAAAAATTTTAAGGAACATAAATTAATGATATGTACAACACCAAATATAATTGATATTAATATTTGTAAAGATATTATCAATAAAACAAATATTACTTGTGAAATAATAAGTGAACCACAAGAAGTTATAATGAAAAAAAATCCAAAAGTTTTTGGAGGAGATGGCGTTAAAGAAATTCCATATATCTGTGGAGACGAAGAATATGATATATGGAAAATGATAAACTGTGATATTCTAATTATGGCACCATCAACGTTTTCAATATTTGCTGGATTTTTACATCAAGGAACAAAAGTATATTTACCAAGTTTCCACAAAAGATGGAGACATTTTTATGATTTAGGTTTTACAAACAAAAATATATTAAATATATAAAATTTAATTAAACATATCTACAATTAATCTATCAAGTGTATCATAATCACGTTTCCACCCTAATTCTTTTATAGCTTTACTAGGGTCTCCTAATAATAAATCAACTTCACATGGTCTATAATATTTCGGGTCTAT
>CEWO01036007.1_pt1 | contig 12259 bp, 11 predicted proteins | sample 361561 | NCBI WGS metagenome assembly CEWO01 (sample SAMEA2623627, study PRJEB7988) | marine metagenome | isolation source: saline water (ENVO:00002010), including
GATAAGTCTGAAAATGGAATAGATCAATCCAATGGTGTTATGGTAAATTATCGCTATGATCTAAAAAAAATACCACAAAATCACGAGCGCTTTTTATCAGAAAATAAGATTGCAGTTTCCACAGATGTACGCGCATTAGCAGGCTCAATTAAATAATTTTAAATACCACTTTAAAATATTTCAACGTTTTACAAACTCCAAATTTCAGATTTATTTCTAAAATCGTTGAGATGCTAACTTGGCTCCTTCTGCGAGGCTTTGTAATTTTGCGTATGCGATATCTGGATCCACGGCACCGAAACCAGCAAATGTTCCAAACCCACAATCAGAACCCGCAATAACTCGATCAGTGCCAACTATGTCAACAAACCGGTTAATGCGCTGGGCAACAAGTTCCGGATGTTCTACGAAATTTGTAGTTGTATCTACTACGCCAGGTACAAGAACTTTGTTATCAGGTATTTCTGACTTTCGATCACGAAATATTGTCCACTCATGCGCGTGCCTTGGGTTTGAAGTTTCAAATAATAAATACTTAGCTTTTGCAGACATCAAAATTGAAAAAACCTTGTCCATGCCAATATCACAGCAGTGTGGTCCCTCATAATTTCCCCAACAAATATGAATTCGGACCTTTTCTTCTGGAATATTTTGAATTGCATGATTGAGCGCATCTACATGAGACGCAGCTACTCTTACGAATTCATCATCAGTCAAATCGTTAAAAAGCATATGACGAGACAGTGCGAGATCGGGGCAATCCAACTGTAAGTCAAGACCCGACGCAACAATCGTTTCATATTCTTCCCGCATAACATCGGCCAATGCAGCTAAATAAGTCTCTCGGTTTTTATAATGAGAATTTTGCAAAAATAGGGAGATTACACCAGGAGAGGCGGCATTCATAAAACCCCGCTCAATATCTAAATTTTCCATAGCAAATTTTAGGTTTGAGATATCTTTTTCGAGCTCTCCTTGACCCTTAGGTGATATTTCACCTGTGCACATTGGTCGAGCATATTGAGGCGTACCCCCATCATCAGCTAGCCGCTCCAAAAATCCAGGAAACATTTTAAGATCAGCCGGCGCATTGCGTTCACTGTCACCAGAAAAACCATTGTATCTATCTTTGACGTAAGTGGCATAAGAAATCTTTGAGGTCTCACCATCACTGACGATATCGACACCTGCGTCTACTTGTTTTAATACTGTATGACTAACGGCATCCGACATAACCTGGTCAAATTCTGCCTGATCATATTTAATTTCTTTCTCACGAGCAAAAATAAAATCTACGACTTCTTGACTACGAGGCAGGCTACCAACGTGCGAGGTAAGAATTTTTTTCATCTTATTTCCTAAACCTAATTTAATTTCCAACCCACGTTGGCCCGGCGGGATCATCATTAGAAAAAATACGATATAAGCTGGCCTCTCCACTCATCGAAGGCTTGATACTATGTTGAAAATTTGCCGGTAAGAGGCATGTATCACCAGGATTTAAAGTGGCACCAGTATTACCGGAAGACAGTCTCCAATGTCCGCGCATTGGCATCAAGACTACAGAATGCTCAAACTTCTCTGCCTCACCAATTGCAGAATTACGAGAAACAAAATCGACTTTAAAACCTGGTTTATCTGATAATAAGCCATGCTCTCCAATGACTTCTACTGATTGATTAGTGGCTAATGAAATCAAATCAGAATATCTTCCCACATAATTTGGTACAAATTCTTTGGCAGTTGGCTCAGGTATGCGCGACAACACATCATCAGATAGAACTGGCATAGGCTTTACGCCACTTGGTAATTTCTCACCTTTCTTACTATCATACAGACGTCCATTTTCACCCAAAATTAAACCATGTTCAGCGGCATCTTCAATTACCTGAGGTGCCCAGGTCACACCACCACCAGCATCATCTCCACCCAAAATAGCCATGATCATTCCATAATCTGTTCCAATATTTTCAAAGCCTCTAAAAATACCTGTTGGAATATTGATTATATCACCCTCTTCCAGAACAACTTCTCCAGCTGTGCCCCAACGGCCCCAAAAGAAACGCCAGCGGCCTTTTAGAACAAAGAAAACTTCCGCGGTGGAGTGAATGTGTAACGAATTACGGCATTTAGGTGGTTGGCCAGCAGCCCCAATATTAAAACCGGGGGTCTCCTTGAGATGAACGTGTTGGTCGGAGCTTTCACTTACGCCTCCACCAATAATTGTAAAGTTTTCTTTTTGGTTACTACCAGGAGTATGGGCATCAATAAAAGCAGTTTTGCACGGGATTAAATCACCATATCGAACAATACGTTTTTCCATTTCTTGTGGTGTCATCTTGTTGAACCCTCATTTTTACTTTTTAGTGTTAATTTTCATTAAAACCCTGCAGTCTAATCGAATCCGCCAGTGGCCATTAAGATTTGTTTCCAAATCGAGACTTGGTCAAAAAGTGTATATTCACGACGAAGCCCATAGGGACCAAATTCAGCATGAGTGAAGCCCATAACGTAAATTTCTGAGCCCGTTGGTTGTCCAAACATTCCCCAACCATCATGTTTTCCATGCAATGCCCATCGTATCGCCGCTCGCGGCGAAAGCATTGGGTCACCACGTCCAATCTGATGTTCTATTGTAAACTTAGCATTTGGAAAAGATGCACGCAGTCCCATCCATAGCTTTTCAGTTTCAGCCCAAGAATGTACTGTAATAGAACCCGGATGCTCAGTCTGTACCGCTCTATCATATTCTTTTTTAATAACAGAAAAGTCTTTATTCATCATGCAGATTAAGACATCTGATAGTCGTTGGCCCCATTCATTTTCGTTTCCTCTGCCTTTATATGGACCCATAACATCTATGGCTGGACAAAATGGCTTTACACAGTTCTCTGCACCTCCCTCACGAGAAATTAATTCTCTGGCAAACTGTTTTGGATTTAGACCCAGCTGTTTGACTAACCCCGCTGTATCTCTAATCAACCATTCATCATTAATTTGGTTGTTAATCGCTGCACAGTCCGCAATGGCACGAATTACAAACTTTTTCCCAGTCGGAGGCCCAAAGTAGCCGCCTCCAGTGTGAGTTCCAAAAGTCAATAAACGATGTGAGGATAAGAACCCATCTGTATCATTTCCAGACCAAATAACATCCTCACCTGTAAGTTCCCGATCAGGAAATTCCGCTAATGTTGATAGAGTGCCGTTTATTGTGCGTTGGTTCCCGATCGAAATTCCTTCCGGAAATCTCATTGGAATGTCTTCAGCATAATAATGGTTCAGCGTTGATAAACCGCGGCCTTCCCAAATCTCTTTAGTAATGCCCAAAATATAGTCTGGGAAATCAGTAAAATGGTCTGAAAAACCTTTCATGTGCTCCATCCTTTTGGTATTTTAGCTGACCCACGAACTATTAATGGGCTTGAAACTTTTACATGCTGTGGCTCGACTTTCGGGTCACTAATTTTATTGATCAGAAGTTCAACAGCCTGCGCAACCATCAAATTTGATCTCTGCCGAAGGGTGGTCAAATCATAAGCAGCCCACGAGGCCGGTGGGACATCGTCATACCCAATAACACTAACCTCATCTGGGACATTCAGGCCTAATTCTGAACGCAAAACATCCATTACAGCCAGAGCCATGTGATCAGTAGCTACAAAAACTGCGTCTGGGTGATTTGAATTAGCAAACATATCACGAGCTACTTTTTTTGCTCTATCAATTGAGAATTCACCCAATGCATGTGCAAAGAGCCGTGTTCCCGCTTCCACGAGACCATCTTTAAAACCAGCTTCTCGATCCCGCTGTGTTGAAGCACCAGCCCAACCTCCGATATAGGCAATCCTTTTATGTCCACCTTTAATCAAAAAATGGGCTGCAGTTTTGCCACCCTGGAAATTGTCAGACGTAACTGCACTGTGTGATTTTCGATCTTGAGTTCTATTAAAAAGGACAACTGGAACGCCTGCAACCTCACATCGTGCTGTGAGATCATTTGAAATACCAACACTGGCAGTAATGATACCGTCAACCTGATAATCTAGCAACTCTTCTATGACTTGTTCTGTTGATTGGTGATCGTTAGAGGCCATAAAAACAAGGACGTGATAACCCTTTTTTTGAAGGGCATTAGATAGTTTTTCCAGAGCCGCAGGGTAAAAGTAATTATCAAGATACGCTACAACAAGACCAATAATACGGCTTTTACCAGTGATAAGTGACCGAGCTATTACATTTGGCCGATACCCTAATTCTTGCGCCGCTTCACGCACTTTCAGGGCAGTTTTTTTGCTAGCAGAAGCGCCGGCTGTAAACACCCGACTAACAGCGGATTGGCTTACTCCAGCGCGTTTTGCAACTTGCAATGAGGTAATCTTTGTCATCAGTCTGCTGTCCACCCCCCATCAATTAACATATGCGTTCCCGTCATAAGAGAGCTTGCATCAGAAGCTAGATATACAACGGCGCCCATCATATCACTTACTTCGCCAACCCGGCCCAGCTTTATTTTTTCTTCTAGCCATTTCACACGATCTGGATTTGCAAATGTTGGCTCTGTCATAGGAGTGCGCACAAACGTTGGACAGATTGTGTTAACGCGAATGTGATGTGGACCGAACTCTATCGCCATGGCTTTGGTAAATCCCTCTACCGCATGCTTAGTGGCGCAATAAACCGCCCGTTCTATACCACCAACATGCGCCATTTGGCTGGAGATATTTATTAAGCTGCCAGGCTTTCCTTCTTGAATGAGGCCTTTGGCCACAGCTGTGGTCAAAAAATATGCCCCTTTAATGTTGAGATCTACAACAGCATCATAATCTTGCTCCGTCGTATTGATTGCCAAAGAATGTGCCGCTGTGCCAGCTGAGTTTACCAAGATGTCGAATGGCCCATGTGATGCTACCACCTTTTGAGTTGCTTCTATGTCACGGACATCCATTTCGAGAGCGTTAGCTGAAAGCCCTAAATTATGAAGTTTGTCTACGGTTTCCTCTAGTTTCTTTACGGAACGCGCCGCCAACGTTACAGCTGAACCCGCTTGGGCAAGAGCAACTGCGCAACCTAATCCGATACCAGACGAGGCACCTGTGATTAAGGCCCTCTTGCTATCTAAGCGGAATGATGGGGTTTTTGGTAAACTCATTGCATACCCGAATCTATTTCTATTCGACCCACTAAGCGTGCCCTATTGAATTCACGCAAGCGAGAAAATACATCCACACCCAGCTGAGCATAAACGTCCAGAAGATCTACTAGAACCCAGTTTTCACGGATTAAATCACCTTCCACCCTCCAAAAATCTAGGCTCCGCATTGTAATCTTTTGCCCTGCAGGAGCGATGCCCAACCAACCATCACCTGAGACAGTCATTTGCATATTGGGCCAGCCAGTGGCTACGACATAGGGGCCATCTCCGTAAAAATGGCACTTTAAGGAACCAGTTGTTCCACCGCGGCGATCAGGCAATGCTTTGAGAAAAGGAATTTGATGCCAATTTCGGAACCCCGCCAGGCCACGGGCTGTCCCAATGCCCGCAGGCCCATACCAATTGATCTGGGGGTGCCAATAGCGTTCAGCTTTCATAATTTCAGGTCCACCCTCCAAAGGATGCCGAGAAAGATTAGTAAGCATCTCCGTCACAACGCCCAGACTGTGCGTACCTTGCCTGGCGGATCTTCCATCAAATCTCAAACCGTCCTGCGCCGCAGGGCCAGGTATGAACAACTCACGCCCCAAGCTTGGAGACATCGGCCAAGCATCCGCTTGCAACATCAACTCCGGCAAGTCCCAAATCGCCTGCATCTCAACTACTTTACCCTCAGCAACGCGATAAAATTCATGAAACCGCATATGCGCCAGATGACCAGTCGGTGGGATATCAAGGAAGGAGCTTAAAAAGGTTCCCATATAATGACCCGCGCAACCAATCCAATCAGCACCATCAGCATCCATGCCAGTGCTAATGATCCAGTCACGGCGTTCCAAATCAGGCAGAGCAGTAAACAAGGGGGCATAGGCAACCTCATAAAGCATCTCAGGACCTTCCATGTCACCAAAAGGGTGACACAGATGTACTTTTGCATCCAATGCCATAAAATCTGCTAATCCTGATTTTACAGAAATTGGATCAAAGTTCCTCATGGCCAGACTTAAAGTCGCAATCTGCGCCCTTAGAGTCTCAGCATTTGTCATCATTCAGCCCCTTCACCGTAAGGGACATTTTGCCTGCCATAACGACGAACCCGCAGGTTGCACTGTTCCGCGTGGCCCACAAACCCTTCAAGCATACAAAGCCTTGATCCATAAGCCCCAATTTCTGCTGCAGCCTCATCTGTTATAATTTTCTGATAACTATGGGTTTTAAGAAACTTTCCAACCCAGAGGCCTCCAGTGTAGCGCCCAGCTTTTTTGGTTGGCAAAGTATGATTAGTACCAATTACTTTGTCACCATTGGCAACATTAGTACGAGGCCCGAGAAATAGTGCTCCATAACAGGTCATATGCTCCAAGAACCAATCATCACGATCTGTCATAACCTGAACATGCTCCGATGCAATTTCATCCGCAATTTCTAACATCTCATCATAAGTTTCACACAAAATAACCTCACCATAATCAGTCCAAGACTTACCAGCTGTATCTGCAGTTGGAATAATCTTTAAAAGGCGGTCAATCTCGGTCATTGTTGATCGCGCTAATTTTTCAGAGTTTGTCACAAGGACTGCTGGTGAATTATAACCATGTTCTGCTTGACCCAAAAGATCAGTTGCGCAAAGTTCAGCATCCACTGTTTCATCAGCAATGACCATAGTTTCGGTAGGGCCTGCAAATAAATCAATCCCAACACGACCAAACAATTGGCGCTTTGCCTCTGCCACAAAGGCATTTCCAGGCCCTACCAACATATGTACGGGTTCAATTGTTTCTGTGCCGATTGCCATGGCACCCACAGCTTGAATGCCACCCATGACATAAATTTCATGCGCACCACCTAAATGCATTGCCGCAATGACTGCCGGATTTGGTTTGCCTTTAAAGGGTGGAGTACATGCAATTATACGGGGAACGCCTGCCACAGCAGCTGTTGCTACAGACATATGCGCTGAAGCCACCATTGGAAATTTTCCTCCTGGAACGTAGCAACCAACAGATTGAACAGGGATATTTTTATGACCTAAAATTACTCCAGGCAGCGTTTCAACTTCAATGTCTAACATGGCATCTCGCTGAGCTTGAGCAAAGTTGCGAACTTGTCTTTGCGCAAATTTGATGTCTGCCAATTCACGTTCCGATAGATCTTCAATTAAGTCAGAAATTTCTTGTTCCGATAGACGGAAATAATCTGGCGTGTAATTATCAAATTTTGCCGAAAATTCGCGTAACGCCGCATCACCCCGAACCTCAATGTCCTTTAAAGTTTGTTCAACAACAATTTTTGTTTTTGCGTCGTCCTGTGCACGTTCGACGTCTGGTTTGCCATATTTTAAATAAGTGATAGTCATCAAATTTCCTTAGGTTTCGGCACTTGTTTTCCTTTTTGATCGTAGGCTTCCCAACCGTGACCATTGAAAACATCTATTCCCAATTGTGACAGCACACTTGGGAAATCTACCATAACCCAATTGTCTACAATCTTTCCATTTTCCACTTTCCAAAAATCCATATATCGAATTTGAATTTTTTTTCCGGTAGGTTTAACTCCCATGAAAGTCCCACTGTGAACCGCCTCTTGTCGACCAAACGCTGCGGCCCACTCTCCCATATAAAGCCGTGCTTCATCCACGCAGACCTTATCTGAGAAAGCAGCCTGAAAAGGCTTTTGCCAATTATCTTGGAATTCTCGAATACCATCCTTCGTGCCGCAACCGGTGTTTCCCATCCACCGGAAACCCTCGCTAAAAAATTCACCAATATCAACGATACGATGATCGTTAAGGCCATCAACCATTCCCTCAATAACAGACCGTGTTTCCTCTGTTTTTGACATATCTGTGTCTTTGCTCAAAATGGCTTGCTCTGGTCTGGAACCTCTCATCCCTTAACCGCCCCCGAAGTAAGACCACTGACAATCTGACGTTGAAAAAACAAAACCAAAACAAATAATGGCGCTGTGGCTGATACAACAGCAGCTACGGCGAACATCACATTGCCTTCAGTCTGTGTTGTCCCCAAAAAGCTAGCAATTTTTGGAACCATGGTCTGGTTTGATTGGCTCAATAATGTTGCCGTTACTGTGAAGTCGTTGTAAGCAAGCAAAAATGAAAAAAGCCCAGTGGTAATAACACCTGGCCACATAACAGGTACGATGACGTGCCTAAATGCTTGAAACCGGCTACATCCATCAACCATTGCGCTTTCATCAAGATCTTTGGGAATATTGAGAAAAAAGCTGTGCAACATCCACAATGTAAACGGTTGATTAATTGCAACCATAACAATAATCGCTGTTGGCAAATGGCCCCAAAGGTTCCACTCAAAAAAGGGTAAGAGATAGCCCGATACCAAGGTTATGTGTGGCATCGCACGAAATACGAGTGCCAGCATCAGCAAGTAAAAAGCATACTTCTTACCCGAACGTGCCAATGCATAGCCACCCAAAGTACCTAAGCTAAGAGATATAATAACGACAGAAACTACCACTATCATTGTATTGAGTGCCGCAACCCAAAAGGATCTTGTGATCCAAGCCCCGAAGTATCCATCACCGGTGAAGGCTCCACCGGTTTCAACTTGAGTACGGACACCACTTATAGCGTAGGCCCAATCTGCCTTAGAGAAAAAGTCGCCCTGTACTTTAAAAGAGCCCCACATGGTCCAAACAAATGGAAAACCAGCAGCAATAATCCAACAAAAAACAAAGACAAAAATCAGGGTGTTCAATGACCAAGGACGTCGATGAATAATTTCAGACATTATACAACCTTCCCTTTGAAGTCTCTCCAAGTCCTGATCAAAACGGGGATAAGCAACACCGCAACGCCCAAAATAGTTAAAACGGAAGTGGCACCTGCCGAGCCAAAGAAGCTACCTTCGCCACCTGCAAGATCATTGAAAATAATCCATGAAAGTGAAGTTGCACTCGCCTGTGCCGAGAAACCGACGATGGGCTCAAAAACCCGAAAATTATCCATCAATTGAATCAACAAGATAAAAACAATTAACGGAACCAAATGAGGTAAAACGACATAGCGCGTACGCTCCCAGCGAGAGGCACCATCAATCATCGCCGCCTCAATTGTGTCCATAGGCACCGTTTGAAGCCCTGCATAAAATACTATGAATGCAAAAGGCGCAGAATGCCAAATCCCATAAATAATGAGCATAATCCAAGTTAACGTAGGTGAGGCTTTCAGTGATAAGTTTGGGTCTTCAAAAAACCATTGCAACATGGAACCTAAGATTCCCTCAGCATCAATCATCCAAAAAAGTATTAAAGAACCAATTAAGGGTGTCACAATCATTGGAAGAAGTGACACAAAAATAGTTGGACCCTTAAACTGTTTAGGCAAGCTGTTAACACCCAGCGCTATACCAAACCCCAGAAGTAAGACCATTGGGGTTACCACAAATGTATACGTAAGAGTGAATGCAAGGGCCCTGTAAAAAGGTAAATTATAGGTCTTAGTTAAAAAATCTTTAAACGTGGGGCTTTTTTCCCAAGCCTCACTCACCTCGTTTACTGCGAGGTGGTTGCGGTTTGTGTAAGTACCAAACCCATTAAATTTTCCCAACGGCTTATCATTCTTAAGCTGTTCGCTGGCTTTCACATCAACTTGAACTTCAAGCTTACAACCAAAAGGTCCACAGTTATTAACTTCTTTTAAAACTGCACCATGCTCAATGTGGAAAGATTGAATAAATATTGACCCAATCGGTAAAGCAATAAAAAGTATCATCGTCATAAGTGACGGCAGAATAAACCAAAAAAAAGTGCGGTTTTTCATTTGATCGCCTATTGGTTATTAGAAAGGGGAAGAGGCACACCCCTTCCCCTGGTGTTTCCTACTGAAGGAACCCTTTTTCTTTTGCTGCTGCCGTGTAAGCCGCTTCAATATCTGCTAAAGCTTGCTCTGCGCTTTCATTGCCCTGGAGAAAATCAGAAATTTCTGCTCCAAGTGCACCATGCAGCGTACCCATAAACGGAAGCATTGGGTATGGTGCCGCACCATCTGCAGCAGTTGCAGAGACACCAGCCTGTGCCGGACCCGGTGTGTATCCAACGCCAAGCCAAACAGTATCACTATTGTTCGCCTTAATGACGTCCGAAGAAATCCCATTCATCATAGCGATAAATGAAGCCTCAGCATCTGCATCAGAAATATTTGCTGAAATAGATATACCATCCCACCAGAGGGTTGACGCTGGCCGAGCATTGTTGCCCCACGTTGGCGCGCCCGTCAGAACGGTATTCGATGAAACTTGTTCGGTAGAACCTTCGTCATCCAGTACAGCTCCTCCACGAGTACCCCACATGGTTGCTAACGCCAAATTACCGGCTTCCCATTCAGCTTGAGTCGCATTTGAGTCATAAGTTAAGTAATCTGGATTAGAGTACGCAACCAAAGACTTAAGCATGTTTAAGGTTGCGACGCCGTGATCGTTATTAACCGCCACTTCCGCAGTGCCTGGCTTGAAGAAATCAGCGCCTGTACCCATGTACATATTTACAAATTCTTCTCCAAGGTTCCAACCAGCTTTTGTATTTAATGCCACAGGGTAATCCATCAAACCTGCAGATGTAATAGCCTTAGCCGCTTCCAGCACACCTTCATATGTTGTTGGAATACTACTTACTCCAGCCTTATTTAGAATGTCAGAACGTGAAAATAAGTGCTGTGCGTTAGCTCCAAAGGCAACAGCCATAATTTTTCCATCAACAGTGATCATTTGGCTTGGATTTAGACCCGCACCATGCTTTGCAACTAAGGCATCCAAAGGACGCACCAATCCATCGTTCATAAGTGTGACTAAAGTGGAATTACTTGTAATAACCGACGTATATTGAGCCGGGTTTGCAGTGAGTGCTGCCACCATTATGTCTTTGTGATCCTTAGTTAAGTTTGCCTCAACCGATACACCGTTACCAGAGCAAGCGCTGGCAGCCGCTGTTACGGATTGAATTGCAGGAAAGTCATTCGAAAGAATTTTGACGTTACCAGAAGAAATTCCGCATCCCGCCATTGCTGTACTACCAAGGACAATAAATGCCCCGGCTATCGTTATTTTATTTAGAAACATTTGCTTCTCCCAGTTAAGTTAAGAGATGACAGATCTTGTCATATCTTGGTTAATCCCCAACGCGGGGAATTTTTAAGGGGATTAATCCCCAATTCGCGCACCTGTTTTAATATCAAACAGATGGCAAATTTCTTTAGGTACAGAAATGGAAACCATGTCACCAATTTTTGCCCGATAATCTTTATGTGCTTTAGCCGACACTAATTCATTGTTCACTCGCACTGTGACCATTGTTGCGTCCCCCAAAAGCTCGATTGTGTAGACAGCGGCATTTATTTCGCCACCCTTCTTTACAATACTCGCATCTTCCGCCCGAAAACCAAGCTGCACAGCTTGATTCGGAATATTGAAGCCTGCAACTTTTAGGTCACCACCAATAAATTTTTTATCAATCAAATCTCCTCTGACCAGATTCATCGCCGGTGCACCAATAAAACTTGCCACAAATGCATTAGCCGGTTGGTCATAAATTTCCGTTGGACTTCCAACCTGCTGGACCACGCCGTCCTTCATCACTACCACTCGGTCGGCAAGAGTCATCGCCTCTATCTGATCGTGCGTCACGTATATCGTAGTTACCTTAAGTTCATGGCTTAGGTTTTTAATTTGCGCACGGGTTGAAACGCGAAGTTTTGCATCAAGGTTCGAAAGTGGTTCATCCATAAGAAATACGTTGGGTTCTCTAACGATTGCTCGGGCAAGTGCTACCCTTTGTCTTTGTCCACCCGAAAGCTCAGCTGGCTTTCTATGTAAAAATTCATGTAACTCGACCATAGAGGATGCACGCATCACGCGACTTTTATGCTCAATTTCTGGGATTTTTCTAACTTTAAGAGGAAACCGGATATTTTCATATACATTCATATTTGGGTAAAGAGCGTAAGATTGGAAAACCATAGCCACGTTTCGGTCTTTTGGGTCTAGGTCATTAATCCGAACGCCATCTATTAATATATCACCCTCTGTTGCCTCTTCAAGCCCTGCAATCATTCGCATCGTCGTTGTTTTTCCGCAC
>CEWO01029815.1_pt1 | contig 12255 bp, 9 predicted proteins | sample 361561 | NCBI WGS metagenome assembly CEWO01 (sample SAMEA2623627, study PRJEB7988) | marine metagenome | isolation source: saline water (ENVO:00002010), including
CACACATTCAGTACAAAATTGATATGTTAAATTTGAATAATCATGATCATTTTCAAAATCTTCAAATTCTTTAGGTGTATTAATAATATGTCCTAAATCTTTAATTCTTCCAGATTGTATAAAGTCATTTATTCCTTTTAATAAATCAACAAATCCTTGAGCTCCCGCATCAACTACCCCAGCTTTTTTCAGTAATTGCATTTGCATAGGTGTGTTATCAAGTGATTTTTGAGCCTCAGCTAGAGATAAGTCCATTAAAGGGACAAAATCATCATTCTCAGGATTAGATGTGTATTCTAATAGGAATTTTGCAAGATCCTTGAATATTGTCAGAATAGTGCCTTCTTGCGGATTCGATAAAGCTTCCCAAGCATTATCAGAGGCCTTTGAAAACGCATTGGCAAAATCTTTGACAGACATGGTGTCTTTCCCTTCTAAACCCTCAGATAATCCTACAAAAAATTGAGCTAAGATAGCACCAGAATTCCCTCTTGCACCGTCTAAGGCTAAATCAGCAACCTCTTGTGACATTTCTCCTATTTTTGAAGAAACTGTTCCAGAAGTACCTTCTAATATCTCATTAACAGTAAATGCCATATTGGTTCCAGTATCTCCATCAGGGACAGGAAAAACATTAATCTGATTTAAATAATCTTGTCTAGAAATCAAATTATTAATACCAACGACAATTGATCTATAAAATCTAATTCCATTAATATATTTTATTTTTTTACTCATATTTTTTTGAATAGTATTTGAGAAATTTAATAGTTTTTAAGCCATCAAACCACCTATGAAATTGTGGAATGAAATTATTTTCATCAATATTTTTAATTAAACTTTCCCATATTTTTTCAATTCCTTGTTCTTTAAGAAAATTATTTAAATTGGATACTTTATCTGTTTTAATTAAAAGTTCTCTTAGGTCTAATTTATATGATTTTTTTATTATGTTTAGCATTTCCTTTAAATTTTTAAATGAATCTTTTGAAAAATATAATTCATTTATATTAAAACCTTCAGAGCTTTGCTTCATTCTATAGCCAGTACCTAAATATACTCTTGAAGATAGTCTGGAAGATGGATAAACTAATTTATTTTTAATAATATTCATTTCCGTAAAATGTTTTGTTAATTCTTGTAAAAAGTAAAAATCTTCAGTTGCTTTCATTTTATTCATGCCGCCTACTGCAATATAACCTGATACTGTACATGTCATACAGGATCCGAGTGATACATAGCCATAAGGCGATCCTGAATTCTTCAGATCTTCAGCAGTTTTTAATAAAAATCTCTCATAATCTTGTATGCTTTTTTCAATCATTGGTTCATCATTTTTTTGATGTTTAAAGCCAACAATAGCACATCCGCAGTCATGCTTACCATAGTAATCTATTATTTTATTTAAATAATCATGTGATAGAATTACATCTGCATCAGTATAGCAAATAATGCTTGATTCTTTGCAATAATTAAGAGCAAGGTCTCCACCTATTTTTCTAGATAAGCCAACTCCCGAATTTTTAAAGGGTAGCGTTGCATCAACATATGATAAGTCAAAATTAAATATATTATCAGATAGATACTCAATGGTCTGATTATTGTTTTCGACTATCTTATTGGAATCATCGGAAGAACTATTAATTACAATAATTATCAAACACTTTTTCAAATAATCTTTTTTTTGATTTGAGATACTATCTAATAATTGAGGTATATTTTTTAATTCAGCTTTTGCAGGCACAATAATAAATGAGTCATATTTTTTTTGAGGCGGTCTTATTAATAATTGCCAATCTTTTTCAGCTTTTTTATTAAGATATTTTTTTAATTTAAAGTCAAATTGCATCTTTAATCATATTATTAATTATATCTTTTTCATATGGAGAAACCCAATGGATATTAATTCCTCGCTTCTCCATTCTTCTAAACCAACTCATCTGCCTTTTTGCAAACTGACATATTGCGATATGTAGTTTTTCAATCAAATCTTCTTTATTTAGTTCGTTTTTCAAATAGAGTCCAACAAATTTATACTCGAGTCCAAAATAATCAAGTCGCGATATATCAATTTTATTATTAATAAGGCCCTCTACCTCTTCTATTAAGCCTTCCTCTAATCTTTCCATTAGACGTTTTTTGATTAAGTTTCGATTATCTTGTCTTTCTTGTTTAATTCCCAAAACTAAAAAATCATTAATATTTTGATTAGCAAAAATATCAGGCTCGTTGGTTGTTTTGTCAAGCTCTATTTCTAGGGTTCGTATAATCCGATTCTTTGTATCTTTTTTTGATGGGTCTTGGTATTTTTCTGGAGATATTTTTTCAAGCAGACTCAGCAATTCTTCCGTTGATTTTTCCTGTAAAGACTGCCTTAAATTTTGATTTGGCCCAGGAGCATTTTGTAATTTATATTTTAGTAATATTGATTCTATATAAAGTCCTGTTCCTCCGCATAGAATAGGAAGATTCCCCCTTTTCTTTATTTCATTATATGATGATAAAAAATCTCTCTGAAATTGGTATACACTATAATCTTCTATAGGGTCTAGAATATCAATTAAATGATAAGGTATTTGTTTTTTGTTAATATTATATTCACCGAGATCTTTACCTGTACCTATATTCATACCTTTATAAATTTGTCTTGAATCAGCGGATATAATCTCACCATTATTATGATATGCTATATCTACGGCAACTTTTGTTTTCCCTGTTGCGGTAGGACCTGTAATAACAATAAAATTCAGCTTTTTTTTATTTGATGACATAATATTAATTTGCAAAATATGCTATCTAAACTTAAACAATTATATCAAATTCATAGAGGATACAATTATAATGAGTAAATATGGACAAATTATTGCTATCGGCGGAGGTGGTTTTGGGAGAAATCCAAATAAACCAGTTATTGAGGAATATATTCTTAAATTAAGCAATAGTAATAAACCCAAAATTGCTTTTTTTCCAACAGCTAGTGCAGAAGACAAGCAATATATTTTGAATTATTATAAAGCATTTTCAAAATTTAACTGTACTCCAATTAATGTGAGCTTATTTCAGAAAACTCATGATTTAAAAAAGATTATTGATCAGTCTGATATTATCTACATAGGTGGAGGTAATACTAAAAGTATGCTTGCTGTTTTCAGAGATTGGGGGCTTGATAAGTTGTTAATTTCAGCATATAAGAGTGGTAAGATTCTAGCAGGTGTGAGTGCTGGAGCGATATGTTGGTTTAATCGAGGAGTAACTGATTCTTGGGCTCATGGTCTAAGGGTGATGGACTGTATGGATGTATTAGATGGATGTTGTTGTCCTCACTATGATGGAGAAAAAAATAGAAGGCCATCCGTCATGAAATTTGTAGAAGAAAATACACTATCTTCATGCCTAGCAATTGAAGATGGTGCAGCTGTTCACTATAGAGATAATAAGTTTCATACTGCGATATCCTTCTACGAAGATAAAAATGCTTACAATATTTTTAAAAAAGATGGACAAATTATAGAAGAAGCAGTCAAAAGAATTGAAATTTACTAGTAAGCACTAATGCTTGACCTTATATATTCAAATATATTAATCCCATGGGTAGTTCTTGGCCTTTTTGCATTTATTGTATTGCTTAAATTTTCTGCACCTTATGGAAAATTTACTAGTGAATCTTGGGGCCCCTCAATGTCATTTAAATGGGGTTGGATGATACAGGAAATTATTTCACCTATTATTTTTTCAATATTTTTTCTATATAACGGAGCAGATGACAAAGGAATTGCATGGATATTTTTCATTATTTGGAATGTTCATTATTTTAATAGAAGTGTTCTGTTTCCAATAAGACAAAAACAAACTACTAAATGTCCCATAGTTATTGTTTTATCTGCTATTTTTTTTAATACAATTAATGGCTTTACAAACGGATATTTTTTAGGTTATCTAGCCCAATATGATTTTAACTATGTATATAGCATACAATTTATCATTGGGCTATTCGTTCTTATTATTGGAGTTTTTATTAATGTTAAATCAGATAATATTTTAATCGGTATTAAAAAGAAATATAATGATTACCAAATTCCTCATGGATTTATGTACAAATATATTTCATGTCCTAATTATTTTGGGGAAATAATAGAGTGGTTTGGATTTTATATTATGACAGCCTCTGCTCCTGCGCTGATATTTGTTTTTTGGACCATGTGTAATTTAATTCCAAGGGCAATATCTAATCATAAATGGTATATAAATAAATTTTCAGATTACCCCAAGGAAAGAAAAGCTATTATTCCATTTCTAATTTAAAAGTAGTTGCTTAAGAAAACTCCTAGAATTGCAAATACGCTAGCAATAATTCGGATTTTGGTAATTTTTTCATTTAAAAATATCCATGAAAAAATAAGTATAAATATTAATGAGGTTTGTCCAAGGATACTTGCTAAAGGTAGTTTTTCAGTATAGGCTTGACCTATCATCCAGCACCCTAATGCCATAAAAGTACCAAATACAGAGCTAGTAATAATTTTAACGATTATTGTTTTTTCTTTAATCCCAGCTAGGAGCTTTATTGTATTTTTTAAACATAAAAATATAGTCCATGAAGCAATAAAACCTATAAATAGTCTGAAAACAGCAATCCATATTATTAAATTGATATCATATCTGTAATCATTAAGAACTTCTTTTATCATAACCATTGACAGAGCACTACATAGTAGAGCAAATATCTGAAGTAAAATCCCTTTCTTCTTTACTTTTGGATTTATATCATCCTGATCTTTTTCATAGCTAATAATCAGAATGGAAATAATTACAATAATAAATCCAATGCTTTCTAGCATGCCAAGTGATGACGTGCTTAACATAAATAATGTAAAACAGTAAACTGCAATTGGCTCAAAACAATTTAAAATTGCAATTCTATTAGCTCCAATTTTGCTTAATGAATATATGAATATTGCATCAGCAATACCCATACCCAATATACCGCTAATAATAAATATAATATATTCATGACTTTTAAAGGTTGAGTTTAATAGCGGAATTCCTAATATCCATAGGGTAGCAATAAAGCAAATCAATGCAATTGTATTTTTTAGTGCGTTAATTAAAAATGGAGATATTTTTTGGCTTAAAGATTTGAATATTACTATAGCAATACTCCAAAAAAAAGCAGCCATAAGCGCAAAAAATTCTCCAGGAATATTCATTTAATATATTGACAAATTAAACGATGAAAGTGATGAGTCCCTTTTTCATATTCTGCAGAATAGCGTCCGTTTTTATAGAACTGTGACTGTACTCCTTTTTGGACATTTAGTACGACTTTTTCATCCTCTAGTTCGACGATATCAAGTTCTTTGATTTTTTTATTAAGTTGCTCTGAATCTTTAGTTATAAAAGATAAAAATTTAATTCGAGTTTTATTAGATGATATCGGTTCAACAATATTGACTGATAGTCCCCAATCATAAAAGTTGAACATTAAGTTAGGAAAAATCCAATAATAGTAAGCATATATTTCACTATTTTTATTATCAGTATATTGCAAAACTCCATTTTTTAATAACTTGGTTTTATAGGTTTTTAAATCGATTTCATTATTTAATCCTTTATGAACAAAGGGGACATGCAAGCCTTCTAAATAATTTTCACAATATAAAGCCCAATTTGCATCAAGATTATATACTTTCGAATATTTTTCACTAAATGAAATTTTTTCAAAAGGAAAATTTTTAACGCGATCTGTAATATCTTTTAAAATATCATTTATATTAATACTAGGGTTCAGTGAGGTGAAAATAAAATCATTCCAGTCAATTATTGGAAAACTTTTAATATTATCGCGGTCAGATGGAAAGTTTCTAACATTCTCAAATCCAGGCATTGAATTCATAGTTCCATCTAAATTAAAAGTTCTACCATGATAGTCACATTTCATTCTTTTTCTAAAGCATTTTTTTTGATTAATAATATGACCTCTATGTGTACAAACATTTGTAAAAGAGCTTATCCTGTCATCTGATTTTGTAATTACCATTGGCTCATTGATTGTATTTTCTAAAAAAGTAAATGGATAAATATTATCTTTTAATAGATTAGATTTATGACAAGCTAATTGCCAAGATTTACTCAAAATTTTACTTAGAGATAAATCAAAATACTCTTCTTTAGTATAAAAATCTGAATGAAGAGACTTAGCAATGGTTATATCTTTATTAATACTAAAATCAATCATTAGTTTCTACCTAATTAAATAATTTAATCTAAATCAGTTTCTAGAATCTCATTTATAGTATCTAAAGATTTTAATAAATGAGCGAGCGTGTAGTCATTAAAGAATTTGGTGTCTTCCAAGGCAAATTCTATTTTATTTGATATTTTTCCAAGATGTAGTCTTGATAAAGACTGCGAGTCATGAGGGAATCTATTTTGTTCATTTGAATATATGTTAGCTAATGATTTAATGTGAAGTACTTGAAGTTGTCTTCTAAAAGAGTTAGCATTTTCTTTATTATCGAGTTCATCCCAGATTGATTTGGTTATTTCATTAAACAGGTAGTCTAATTCAAATGCCTCTCCATCTTGTACTTTAATTTTATTATCAATAATACGATTGTGCATTCTATAGTTAAATAGGCTATATAGAGAAGTTTTTTGAACATTTTCAATAAGTGAATGAACAGGAAAATCCAATCTGTTCATGCTCCACATATCTCCTTCTAGATCTGGCAGTCTTTCGGGTGCTAATTTATTTAGAAGATCAGCACTATATTGGAAAGCATCTTTGCTAAAAATATAATTTTTATAAAAATCTAACGCTTCTTTTTGTTTTGAAACATCAATAATTTCTAATGGATAGTCACTAAAATCTTGCCCTACATGATGCCTGCTATGCTTAATTCCCCCAATAAACTTTGCTACGTTTCGTGCCCCACCATAGTATTCCCAAAAACCTTGATAAAATATACTTCTAATTCTTGGATATCGTTCGCCATCCTTTTCAAAATTGATAAGAAGATCTTTAATGAACTCATTCCCCATATCAATTCTTTTAGCATAGTGTTTAATAGGATTGGATGTCATATCTCTTCTATTGGTATAAGGGTCAATTCCTCTTCCTCCTGCATCCTCATCGGTTCCGTATGCCAAAAGAGGCTCTGTTGATTTATTAGCTATTTTTTCTAAAAAATCTTTTTCTGTTTCAGTTGAATAAGGGGGCTGTTCTGAATATGCATACTCTATAGCCCAATAATCATAGACGCCTGGAATTGTTTGAAAGTAATTATTTCCACCATCTAGTAAGTTAGTTGCATTATAATCCATAACAGAGCCTGTTATTCCATACTGATTAGTGAAATCGGGGTTACTTAATTGCTCCATTGAATAAACTGAACTAGCTTTAAAATTATGTCTTAGTCCTAAAGTATGACCTACTTCATGAAGAATTAAATCGACAATTCCATCATGAACAAACTGCTTCATTTCTTTTTTAGAATTTCTCATTTGATTTGTTGATAGAAGATAATTCCATGTATAAATCATCTTACTTTTCATTAAGTCTTGATAGCGACAATCGTTATGATTATGATGAGAAGAATCTGTATGTGAAATTTCTTGAAGGGGGTCAATATACTCAACGAAATCAGTATAAAAATATCGAAGAAAGTCACTTCCAATTCGAATGTCAGCATCATATAATTCACCAGTAAATGGATTTGCTCTGGAAGGCCCAACAGCATAAGCACTACCTGGCTGAATCATCCATCTGATAGTATTGTAACGAGTATCTGCAGGATCCCAGTCAGCATCATCTGGCATTTGCTTGGCAATTATTGCATTTTTAAAACCAATTTTTTCAAATGCTAAGTTCCATTTTTCAATACCCTCTCTAACTGATTCACGAAATTCATGAGGAACAGTATTTTCAATCCAAAAAACAATTGGCTTTATTGGTTCGGATATATTTAATTCAGGATATTTTTTTTGAAGGTCCCATCTATTTATATATCTAATATAAGGAGATTCGGAATAGGTGTCTGAATAGTCTTGATACATTGTTAAAAAGTGGCCTACCCGATCATCTGCTAGCCTAGGAGAGTAATTAGAATCTGGAATTTTTGATATACTAATGTGATATTTATGTATCATACTCTTAGAGTCTGCTAAAGTAAATTTGTATTTACCCTTGCTTGATAAATAATGAATACTCACATCAATCTCAGAATTATTTGGGAATGATTTAATGTAATTATAGTAGCTATTAGATTTATCAAATTTAAACCCTCCTGATTTAATGCGAGATAAGTTACCAACATCCCTAATAAAGAAATTAGATGCATCAACTAAATATGCTCCTGTTTCTTCATGAGGGTCAGATAATATCTTTGCACTTGCAATAATAGAGTTAGATATGTGATTTTCAACAGCTCGGTTTATTGCTAGATTTTGATCAGCTCTAAATCTCACATTAACTTCAATAGCTTGTATTTTTTTACCAATCTTTTTAAACATGATAGGATATTCTCCCATCATAGAGCTTCCATCAAAATAGTATGCGTCGCCTGATTGTCTTGTAAAGCTAGCTAAATATATATTTTCTAATTGCCCAGGCTTTATTTCCATTAAAACTGAATTATCATCTTTTTTCATATAAAAAGTGAAAAGCCCTTCAACTTTATCAAAATCTTTAATTTTAGCATCAAAAGAGTTTTTATTTATTTTTTTATTATCGACCTTTTTTTGATCTTTAGATTGGCTTGAGCTGGTGTCATTATTTTTAGAACTCGAATTCTTTAATTCATCAATAAATTGAATCAAGCAATCATCTGGATTATTGCCAATTGATTTAGAAAACCCATCTGATGCTACTGATTTATTTTTTATATATTCGATTTCACGTATAAATTCTTCTTCTGATAATATTTTTATAACTTGATCCATGAGGCAGTCACAAAAATCTATTCTATTCTGTAGTTGAGCATCGTCTAATATATCTTTTTTAACATCAATGCAGCCGCTTACATACTCATTTTTTATAGTCATATTCCAATCATTAGGTAATGATTTTGAAGAAGATTGAAATAAAAAAGATTTGTCAAGCTCTTTAAATGGATTACTTATAATTAAAGAGGATAAGATTAATATTTTATGTATTGTTGTCATAGTCTTATAATTTGATCTCTTTTAGGACCAATAGAGATTATTTTAATTCTAACATCTAATAATTTTTGTAAGTACTCAACATATTTTTGAGCATTTTCAGGAAGATCGTTAAAAGAGTTTGTGTTTTCAGTAGTTGATTCCCATCCATCTATATTTTCATATACAGGATCTATATTTTCTAAGTTATGCATAAATTCACTGTAATCACTAGATTCAACCTCTCCTAATCTATAATGTGTACAAACTTTAATTGAATCAAAGTGGTCTAATATATCTAATTTTGTCAGCACTACTTCATTAATTCCATTCAATTTAATGCTATACCTGGCTGCAACTGCATCAAACCACCCACATCTTCTAGGCCGTCCTGTTGTTGCTCCAAACTCTTTTCCTAAATCTTGTATTTTAGCACCTACTTGATCTTTTAGTTCAGTAGGAAATGGTCCGTTCCCTACTCGAGTAACATATGCTTTAAATATACCTATAATGGAATTAAAGTAGGATGAAGGAACTCCTAAGCCAGATGATATCCCTCCAATTGTAGGATTTGAAGACGTTACATATGGATAGGTGCCATGGTCAATATCTAGTAAAGCTCCTTGAGCACCCTCAACTAAAATATTATTCTGTGAGTCGTGTAATATTGGAAAAACATTTTTGACATATTTAGATATAAATTCACAGCTTTCAAAAAAATCCAAAGCTTGCTTAGAGTCTTTGTCAAAAGACTCGTTTATATCATTATTGATAATTGATTCTTTTAATTTTTTTTGGTAAACAATCTTTAAGGTTTTTAAATCTTTTATATCAATTGCTCTAATGCCCTTTCTATTGTATTTGTCAACGTAGGTTGGCCCTATCCCTTTTCCTGTGGTCCCTATTTTATTTGAGGAAATTTCCTCATTTTTTAAATCAATTCCCTTATGTATAGGAGTTACAATATGTGCGTTAGGGGATATGTAGATATTAGAAGTAGGCATACCCATACTTTCTACTTCTTTAATTTCTTTTGAAAGTTCTATTGGATCTATTACCATTCCATTTCCAAGAATGCACAGACAATTTTTTTGTAGAATCCCTGACGGTATTTGATGTAATACTATTTTCTTACCATTTTTATATACGGTATGCCCAGCATTTGCGCCACCTTGATAACGAGCCACCACATTACTATCTTTGCTTAGCAAGTCTACTATTTTTCCCTTACCTTCATCACCCCATTGTCCGCCCATAATAACACTATTCATACTTAGCCTTCATCCTCCTCTAAATCAAATTGATTAAGTAAGTGCCCATATCTATTATATAATATTTTAAAAGAAAAACTTGCCACAAATATTGATGAGTATGTTCCAATTAGCACGCCAATAATTAACGCTAAAGTAAATAATTTAATTAAATAGCTTCCTACAAAATATAATATAATTAATACAATTAAAGTTGTTAAAGATGTGAGGACTGTTCTGCTTAAGGTTTGATTAATTGATTGATTTACCATAGGAGATATATCATCATCTTTTTTGTTTAGATTTTCTCGGATTCTATCAAATACAACAATAGTATCGTTTAGAGAATATCCTAGAATCATTAAAAAAGCAGCAATAATAGGTAGGCTAATTTCAAAATTAAATAAACTAAAAATACCTGTAGTTATTAAAATATCATGAACAAGCGCCAAAATACTACTTAGAGCAAATAGACTGTTAAATCGAAAAGTTATATAGACTAAAATTAAAATAACTGCAATTCCTAGAGACCATTTAGCGCTTGCTGCTAATTCGCTTCCCATCTTAGGACCAATAGTTTGATACAATGATTTATCTTCATTATATTCCAGGCCTTTCATTTCATTAATTTGAGAAATAATTTTATTTTTATCAAATTGTGACTGACTAACGATAGAAAACATATAATTCTTTCCGTAAAAAGGATTTTCGAGGTCGCTATACGCTGATTCTTCACTCAGTTGCTTGATAGTGTATTGCTCATTTAGGCTAAGGCTATCCATAATAGCTTCTATATCATCAATCTCGATTGAATCTCGGTCTTCTGATATTTCTGTAATCACAACATCAAATCGCGTTCCTTTGGTAAAATCAATTCCAAGATTTAGACCTTTGAAAGATATTAGTAGACAGCTTATCAGCATTGCTAATCCAGATAAGGCAAAGATATAAGTCCCATTTTTCATGAAATTAATATTTGTTTTAAAATTAATCATATACTCAGTTTTTTTGGTGATTTTGAATAATATAAAGTTCCATATATAGTACGCGTAACATATATAGCTGTAAACATAGATGCTAGTATTCCGCATCCCAAGGTAATTGCAAAGCCTTTAATTGGACCAGTACCCAATAAATATAAAATGATAGCAGTTAAAAGTGTCGTTATATTAGCATCTAAAATAGTGATAAATGCTCTATCATAGCCTAATTCTATAGCGCTCAAAGGAGGATTTCCTTTTCTTATCTCTTCTTTTATTCTTTCAAAGATAATAACATTAGCATCTACTGCAATTCCAATGGTTAGTATAAAACCAGCAATGCCTGGAAGAGTTAAGGTTGCGCCTAAAAACGAAAGAACGGAGGTCATTATTATCACATTAATTACTAGCGCTGTAGAGGCTATAATCCCTGAAGATTTATAGTATATCATCATAAATATAATAATACACACAATTCCAATAATAAATGCAAAAGAGCCCAAATAGATCATCTCAGCTCCCAATTCAGGACCACTTTTATATTCATATTCTTTTTGAAGAGGAACCTCAAATTTTGAATTATTAAGAGTTATCGTAATATTTTCAGCTTTTGAATAATTTTGAAAACCTGAAATTATAGAGCCTCCATCAATGCGAGATTGAATTGTTGGAGCCGTTAATATTTCATCATCTAAGGTAATTGCTACTACTTTTCCTAGATTAGCTCCAGTATATTCGCTCCATACTTCTGTTGCAGACTTTTTTTGATTAGGTTCATTTCTTTCAAAATATTTCTTCATTTGACTTGATAATTCTATAGTTTTATCATTCCTTAGATTTAGAGCTATTTTATATTCATTGTTTAAACCCCCATCACTCTGAACTGT
>CEWO01072316.1_pt1 | contig 12241 bp, 12 predicted proteins | sample 361561 | NCBI WGS metagenome assembly CEWO01 (sample SAMEA2623627, study PRJEB7988) | marine metagenome | isolation source: saline water (ENVO:00002010), including
AAATATAAAACCTTGTGATTGAGTACATGTGTCTATTTCTGATTCTAATAATTGAATAGTTACTGAATCCGGTACTAATTGACCCTTGTTCATATATGAACTAGCCATTTGACCCAAAGTTGTTTCTAAAGAAATATTCTTTCTAAATATATCACCTGTAGAAATATGAACTAATTTTTTTTCTTTAATAATAGATTGTGCCTGAGTACCTTTTCCAGAACCTGGGGGTCCAAATAATATAAGATTTATCATCACTAATTAATTTTATGAATTGTATTTTTGTAAATATTCTTTAAAGATCGACCTTTTTCATTAAAATCCATTCCATATCCAACAACAAATTCATCACCTATATTAAACCCTATGTAATTTGGTTTAATTTCATATTGATATTTAGATGGCTTAAATAATAGAGTGACACATTCAACTCGATTAGCACCATGGTTTATTAATTCACTTTTTAAAAAATCTAATGTCAGGCCACTATCTACAATATCCTCAATTAATAAGATGTTTCTATTTTTGATCAAATTATAAGGAATGTAATCTACAGTGATTTTATTTGTTGAATTTAAACCTTTATATGAATACACTTTCAACGAACTTATCTCAACTTCAGATCCAATATTTTGCAACAATTCATTAGCAAAAACTGCAGCACCATTTAATACAACTAAACATAGTGGCCATTTTTTTTTATAGTTAATGAGCAACGTATCATATAAGAATTTTACTTTTTTAGAAATTTCTTCCTTAGAAATTAACGTTCCAAAACATAAACCATCTATCTCGATATTCTTCATTAAATTACTTAATATATAAATACATTTTATAAATAGTTATTATAAAACAAAAATACTAAATTTGGATCATAATAATTTGAAAAAAACTACCAATGAATCCTCTTGTAAGTATTATTATGGGCAGTACTTCAGACTGGCCTATTATGAAAAAAGCAGCTTTATTTTTTGAAGAAATGGAAATTCCATTTGAAGTAAATGCATTATCAGCTCATCGAACTCCTGAAAAAGTGGAAAAGTTTGCAAAAAATGCTTCTGATAAAGGTATCAAAATCATTATTGCTGGAGCAGGAATGGCTGCACATCTACCTGGAGTGATTGCGGCAATGACTCCAATACCAGTAATTGGAGTTCCTATAAAAGCCTCTCTTGACGGATTAGATTCCTTGCTTGCAATTGTTCAAATGCCTCCAGGAATTCCTGTGGCAACTGTAGCCATAAACGGTTCTTTAAATGCTGGGATTCTAGCGGCTCAAATACTCTCTGTAAATAACAACGACATGTTTAATAAAACCGTTGACTACAAAGAAAATTTAAAGCTGAAAATTGTTAAAGCAAACGAGGAATTACAAAAAGAAAAATTCAATTATAGAACTAATTAATTTAATATAAACCTCCTTTAAATAGTTTAATCGCAATAGCGAGTAAAATTATTCCAAATACTCTACGAAGTACATCGATACCTGCTTTACCAAGTATTCTTTCAATTATATTTGTTGTTTTAAGTACACAAAAAACAAATAATAAATTCAAAATAATACCTACAGTAATTTCCGAGTACGAAAAATCTTCGATGGCTCTTAAAGATAGAATTGTGGTCAGTGTTCCTGCTCCTGCAATAAGAGGAAAAGCAACAGGAACAATTGTTCCTGAATTAGATTCATGATCATTAGGCTTAAAAAGTTCTACATTTAAAATCATTTCTAATGCAAGTAAGAAAATTACAATAGATCCAGCTATAGAGAATGATTGAACATCAATACCAATTAAATGTAAAATATTCTCTCCAATAAATAAAAATAGCATCATAATGCAAAAAGAAACAAGAGTCGCTTGAATAGAATTGATATGTCCATTCTTCTGCCTAATACTAATTATTAGCGGAAGTGAACCAAGAATATCAACCACGGCAAATAAAGTTAGTGTAATTGTTACGACATCATTTATATTCATGACTATTCAAAGTTTTCTATTCTAACACCAAATTTAATTAAATCTGACCAATAATTAGGATATGATTTATTAATTACTGACGGATTATCTATTTGTAATTTCCAATCCAATAATACAAGTGTAGAAAAAGCTAATGCAACTCTATGGTCATCATGCGAATTTATTATAATTAATTGTTTTTTTTTCATAATACTTTTTTTACAAGGGCGAACCAAAAGTTGATTATCTCTTTTAATTTCAAAAAAACAGTTAAACTTTTTTGCCTCAGAAATCATTGACTGAACTCTATTACTTTCCTTGTACTTAAGAGACTCTATACCAGTAGCACACAAATCTATATTAAAACCTAAACACGCAACTACAATTGTTGGAAACACATCTGGATTTTGATTAAAATCCCATACAATCTTTTGAGGAATATTAAGTTCTATAATTTTATTTAAAAAAATATGATCTGAATAAAATTGTGTCTGAATTCCCAAAAGTGCAAAAAAATCAACTATAATTTTATCTGGTTGTAAACTATCTTTATAAAGACTACTAATTCTTATTTTTTTTAAGTTGGAAAAAGCAAAAGACAAGAATAAATATGAAGCAGAAGTCCAATCAGATTCTACTGTTTTAACAACATCGGAGTAACCCTTGTTTAAAACTTTTATTACATTTTCTTTCCATGTTAAATTTGACCCACAATTTGCCATTATTTTCACAGTCATTTTAATATATGGCAAAGAGAGTAATTCTGGAGGCAATTTTAATGTAATGCCGCTAGGTAAATACGGAGAAATCAATAAGATGGAAGAAACAAATTGGCTAGTATACATTTTTTGAAAACTAATAGAACCACTACGCAAATTGCAATATTCAATGATTATTTTATTATTATGTTGTTTTATATTGGCGCCTAATTTTTCTAAAGACTCTATTAAATATTTTAAAGGGCGACGAAACAACGATTTTTTCCCCGTTATTGTAACATTCCGATTTTCATAAGCAAAGAGTGATATTAAAAATCGTAAAACTGTACCGGATTGTTTAACATAAATTAAATCATTTTGAGTATACAATGCTTCTTTTAAAAGCATTGTATCTTCAGATTCAGAAATGTTTTCAAATTTCGTATCAAGTTTAGATAAATAATTTATAATTAATAAACGATGACTAATACTCTTAGAGCCTGAAAGCATAAAACTTGCATCTTGATTTTCTTGATGAGCGTTATATAAAATTATATGCGACATTTCCTATAAAATTCTAAAGATGAGAGAATCTCTTCATTGGAAACTGAACAATTAACAACAGCACTTCCTATGTCTTTAATTAAAGTGAAATTTAATGAACTATTTGATTTTTTCTTATCTCCATGTATAAAATCTAAAATTTGAACATCATACTTTGAGTCAATAAATATGTAAGGAAAATGATTTAATAGGGTATTAACTATAGTATATAATTTTGAATCACTAAAACCAAACCTAATTTGTGAAATATAAGTTTCACAAATTATTCCAGCAGAAAGCGCCAAACCATGAGATATTGGATCAAATTCATTAAAAAATAAACTTTCAATGGCATGAGATATTGAATGTCCAAAGTTTAATTTCCTTCGTTCTGAATAATCGTAATAATCTTGATTAACAATATCGACCTTCATCCTAATACAATCAGATATAATTAACTTTAAACTTGATGATATCGAGAATTTTTTTGAAGTAATTTTATTCCAAAATAATTGGCTTGAAATTAAACCATATTTAAACACTTCTGCTTGAGCAAATAAAATATCTTCAGGGGGAAGTGTTTTTAAATAATCGGGATATATTATAACTTTATCCGGATCATTAAATAAGCCCACTTGATTTTTATACTTGTTTATATTTAAAGCAACCTTACCGCCTATAGATGCATCAATTTGTGCCATCAGCGTAGTTGGAATATTTATAAACTTGACACCTCTTTTTATTACAGATGCAACAAAACCACCAACATCTGAAACAACTCCACCACCCAAATTGATAATTAAACTATTTCTATCTATCTGTAGATTAACTAATTGTAAACAAATTTGATTTAACACTTGAAGAGACTTAGATGCTTCGCCGGGATTAATCTCAATGACTTTACTGTTAGCAAGAGATGAGTTTATAGAAATAAAATCTTTTAAACAATACTTTTTTGAGTTGCTATCAACAATAATAAAAATGCTACTGATATTATTGTGATGAATAAAATTTCCAAATAAATCTATTTTTTTTTCTACAATTTGAATAGATGTTTTGTTTAGTAAAAATTTCGTTTCCATTTTTGATAATTGTATCTTCAAAAACAAATTAATAAATAAAACACAATATACTATACATTTATTGCCTCGATCTATATTTGTAATATTTTAAAAATATGATATTTAGTAATCAATACACAGATTATTCATCAAAAACAAAAAAAGAATTATATCAAACTTTAATTCTATTTTCTATTTTATCAAATAAAAATATTGTACTGTTTGGAAAAATACTTCTCAAAATTGCTTTAAAATTAAGACTACCTATTTTAAAATTAATTAAAAACACAATTTTTAAACAATTTTGCGGTGGAGAAGATATATTAGAATCACAAAAAAAAATTAAACATTTAGGAAGATTTAATATAAAAACAATCTTAGATTATTCAATTGAAGGAAAAAATGAAAATATTTTTTTTCAAAAAACATATAATGAAATTATGAATAATTTAGAAGAAGGAAAAAAGAATCCTCTGATTCCTTTTTGTGTATTTAAAATAACAGGACTCGCAAATTTTCAACTTCTAACTAAAATTAATCAAAATCAAAAATTATCTAAAAAAGACAAAGAAGAATTTGAAATTCTACAGCAACGTTTAGATAAAATTGCTCAAAAAGCACAAAAATTTAAAATACCAATTCTAATTGATGCCGAAGAAAGTTGGATTCAAAATACAATTGACAACTTAGTGGAAAACATGATGCTAAAATATAATAGAAAAGTTGTTGTTGTGTATAATACGATTCAATTATATAGATGGGATAAATTAGACTATATCAAGCAATTACACTTGAAAGCAAAAAAAGAAAAATTTAAATTAGGTTTTAAATTAGTGAGAGGAGCATATATGGAAAAAGAGAGAAAGCGTGCTAAAGAAAAAAAATACAAATCTCCAATACATTTAAATAAAAATAATTGTGATAACGACTTTAATACTGCATCAAAATACTGTATTGATAATATACATGATATGGCAATTTGTTTTGGTACACATAATGAGGATAGTACTAAATTTATTATTGATTTAATGAAAGCAAATAACATTAAACATAGTGATAAGAGAGTATATTTTTCTCAATTACTAGGAATGAGTGACAATATCACATTTTACTTGAGTCATTTCAACTATAATGTCGCTAAGTATGTACCTTATGGACCAGTAAAAGAAGCACTACCTTACTTGATTAGAAGGGCAGAAGAAAATTCATCTATTACAAAACAAACAAACAGAGAAATTCTAAGGATTAAGCAATTATTGAAAAAATACTAATAACATTGTTGACAATTGAATTCTAAAGGACGTCCAGATGCATTATAAAATGGCGATGAGAAATTAAAAAAAACATCTATTAAATTAATACTGTCGTCATTTGTCTGAAACAATAAATAACTTTGATTAGTTAAATTTTTATCTGGATAACTAAAAAACAAGTAATATGTTTTTAAATCAAATCCTCTTATTTTACTTTTTTTAAAATCAACTTTTGAACGCATAATAAAATCTGATAATAAAGTGTCAAAATTGTGACAATTCATTTTACATATAGCTTTTTCAGAAAGCATTATTTCTTTTTTAAGAAATTGCTTCTTAACTCTACTATTAGGAAAATAATCAAATTCAATAGGATTTTCTCTCATTTTCAGTGATAAAAAGACTAACACCAATCCGAGTGAGATACCAATAAAAAAAAAAGAAAATCGATATATAAGATTCAAAATTATAAGTTTATAATAAATTAGAAGATTGATATGGTAAATTAAACCAATCAGCAATTCCTTTATTAACTAATTTGCCATTAATTATATAAGCACCTTGCCCAATATTGGGTTTATTAAAAATGATTTTGTTAACCCCGCCATATTGTCCTATATCTAGCAATAGAGAGGAAAAAATATTACTTAAAGAAAATGAGGCTGTTCTAGCTACTCTAGATGGAATATTAGGAACACAATAATGAATTACACCATGCTTAATGAAAGTTGGATTTTTGTGAGAAGTTATTTCTGAAGTTTCAACACAGCCGCCCCTATCAATACTAACATCTACGACTACAGATCCTGGCTTCATTAACTTAACCATATCTTCCGAAATTAAGCATGGAGTTCTTTCATCTCTTGATCTGATTGCACCAATTACTACATCAGCACGTCTAACAGATTTTTCTAATGCTTTTGGATTAATCGTATTCATATCGACTCTTGTATTTAATGTGTCTTGTAATCTCCTTAATTTGGATAAAGATTTATCAAATATTTTCACAGACGCTCCTAAGCCGATTGCTGACCTAGCAGCAAATTCTCCTACAGTACCAGCTCCTAATATCACAACATCTGTAGTACTTACACCAGCAACACCTCCCATTAATAACCCCTTGCCATTATTTAAATTACTTAAACACTCTGATGCAATTAAAATAGAAGCATTACCAGCTATCTCACTCATTGATCTTACAACTGGAAAAATACCATCTTCGTCCTGAATATAATCATACGCGATTGCGGTAATTTTTTTATCAATTAAATTTTGGAAAAAAGTTGGATTTTGAATTTTAAGCTGTAAAGCTGAAATCAATGTTTGATTTTTACCCATTAACTCAATTTCTTCAGAATTAGGCGGAGAAACTTTCAAGATTATGTCCGCCTTATACACTTCCTTAGCAGTGTCCACAATACTAGCTCCACATTCACTATATTCTTTATCTGTAAAGTTAATCACATCTCCAACACCACTTTGAACAATTACATTATGACCGTGGTTAGTAAGTAAATTAACGGCATCCGGGACTAAACCAATCCTTTTTTCCTGTAAAAGTACTTCCTTTGGAATACCAATAGTGAGTTGTTGTTGTTTTGATTTCAGTTCTAAGACTTCTTCTTGAGGTAAAGTAAAACCGCCCTCAGAAAAAGATAAAAATTTGTCTTTCATAGTCATTTATTATAGTACAATTAATTCCTTTTTTGCGTTATTATTTCGCATTTTAATCACGTGATATTTCTTAGGTAAGAATGGCTCCATTAAACTCGGCCACTCAATAAAGCAATAATATCCAGAATTTAAATATGTTTCAACACCAAGTTTCTCAACCTCTTCTAGATTGTTTAACCTATATAAATCAAAATGAAATACTTTATTATTATCAATGGTTATATATTCATTTACAATAGAAAAAGTTGGACTAGAAATAGGATCAACAACTTTTAAATGTGAGCAACAATACTTAATAAAAGTTGTTTTACCTACCCCCATCTCTCCATAAAAAGCAAAAATACGATTATCTGATAAGGTTAACAATTTTATTGCAACTTCAGATAAGTGATTAAAATTAGAAATATCATACACGTTTGGTGTCATATTTTATTTTTCAATGTTATAACTGGCAGTATCATTTCTTCCATAGAGACTCCCCCATGTTGATAAGTATTAATGTAATGATGAGCATAATGATTATAATTATTGGGATACACAAAATACTTGTTTGGAGATGCAAAAATATATGAATCACTTAGATTAGTTTGAGGTAATAAAATATCCCCAGGATCATCTACATGAAAAACATCTCTATTATCAAATTTGATTTTTCTTCCTGTCTTATACCTTAAATTAGTAGAAATATTTTTTTCTCCAATAACTTTACTTGGCTCATTGACGTTTATTGTACCATGATCAGAGGTAATTACAACTGTACAATCAATTGAAGAAAGTTGTTTTAATAAATCAAAAAGAGGAGAGTTTTTAAACCAAGTTAATGTTAAATCACGATAAGATTTCTCATCATTTGTTAGCTCTTTAATCATTCTCATCTCTGTTTTGGCATGTGATAAAATATCTACAAAATTATATACTATTACATTTAATGGTTTTTTTAAAAATTCATTCAATTTATCTAACACTTTCTTACCATGCTCAAGATTAAATACTTTATTAAAGGTAATATCTTGAAAGGAAGAAAACTTTTTTAATTGATTAATTAAAAGTTCTTTTTCATGTAAATTCTTCCCCCCCTCATCACTATCATCTAACCATAATTCAGGGAATTTTAGCTTAATTTCACTTGGCATCAATCCAGAGAATAAAGCATTTCTAGAATACTGAGTGGCTGTAGGTAAAATACTACAATATGCATCATCCTTGATGCCAAAATACGGAGCTATAATTGGCTCAATAACTTTCCATTGATCAAATCTCAGATTATCTATTAACAAGAAAAAAACTGGCTTTTTATTTGAAATTTCTGGAACAACATACTTTTCAAAAATATTATGTGAAAATATAATATCATGTTGAATTTGATTCTGTATTAATTGAGTATAATTTTTCTTAATATATTTAAAAAATTGAGCGTTAGCCTCTTTTTTTTGACTAAGCAAAATCTCAAGCATACTGTTCTCTTCAAGGGAATCAAGTGCCAGTTCCCAGTATACAATTTTTTTGTATACATTAACCCAATTAGAAAAAGAATCAACCTCATTAAGCATAGTGCCTATGGATAAAAATTCTTTTTGATAATCTGAATTAGTTTTATGATTAACAAGTTTTGTAAATTCTAAGTTCTTCTTGATAGCTAATAATATTTGATTAGGATTAACAGGTTTAATTAAATAATCTGATATTTTAGCACCAATAGCATCCTCCATAATATGTTCCTGTTCACTTTTTGTGATCATAATAACTGGTGAATTGGTAATTTCTTTTAATTGACTTAAAGTATCTAAACCACTGATTCCAGGCATATTTTCATCTAGAAAAATAATATCATAATAGTAGGCCTTAACCCTGTTAATAGCATCATATCCATTTGTAACAGTATCAACTTTAAAACCTTTTTCATTTAAAAATAATATGTGGGACTTCAATGAATCTACTTCATCATCAATCCATAAAATATTACAAGAGTTCATTGTTCTATGTTTTTGTTTTTTAAATTTATGGTATAAATTCTAAATAAATGTCATATCTCAAAAATAAAATTATTAATGATCCTATATATGGTTTCATACACATCCATTTTGATATTATATGGAAAATCATTGAACATCCATATTTTCAAAGACTAAGACGAATTTCTCAACTTGGTCTATCCTCATTAGTTTATCCAGGAGCAAATCATAATCGTTTTCATCATGCAATTGGAGCCATGCACCTAATGCACAAAGCGATTGAAACTCTAAAATCAAAGGGACATGAAATCACTGAAAAAGAACATGAAGGAGCATTAATTGCTATACTATTACATGACATCGGTCACGGACCTTTTTCTCATGCACTAGAAGATAGTATAGTCAATAATTTATCTCATGAAAAAATATCATTAATGTTTATGAATAAATTAAATGAGATATTTGAAGGAAAATTGTCAATAGCTATTAAAATCTTTACAAAAAAATACAAAAAACAATTTCTTCACCAGTTAATCTCTAGTCAACTAGATGTTGATCGTCTGGACTACTTAAATAGAGATAGTTTTTACTCCGGTGTTAACGAAGGAATTATTAATTCCAATCGTATAATTTCTATGTTAAATGTTTACAAAAATCAACTAGTTGTAGATTATAAGGGATTATACTCAATAGAAAAGTTTATTATTGCCCGTAAATTAATGTATTGGCAAGTATATCTTCACAAAACCGTACTGTCTGCCGAACACACTTTAATGAAAGTTTTACAACGTGCAAAAAAATTAACACAAACAGGCTTTGAAATTTTTACAACCCCTGCATTTAAAAAATTTTTATTTGAGAAAGAAACAATTAATGATTTTTTTTTTATTAAGCATAACTTGTTAGAAGCATTTGCCATTATAGATGATTACGATATTTTAACATGTATTAAAAATTGGGTACACGAAGATGACAAGGTGCTTAGAATTTTATCAAAAACTATCATTAATAGAAAATTATTTAAAATTCAATCTGTCAATGAAGAAGAACTACATGAAAAATTAAGTATAATACAAAAACGAGCAAGTAAAAAATTAAAAATTTTTGACAATAATCTAGACTATTTAGTTTTTCCCATAAAGATTAAAAATGAAATATATAATTTCAAAGAAAATGAAATAAAGTTTCTAAATAAAAAAAATACTTTAATTCGATTATCTGAAATAAAAAAAGAATTTAGTGTTAATACAGAAAATTCAAATATTATTAAACATTATATTTGTTGTCCTGAAGATTGTATAAATTAATTTGAAACATGGAGCTAAAGGCTAAAGAAATAGCAAGAATAATAAACGGAAAAATTACGGGTAATCCTGACATAGCCATCTCATCTTTTGCAAATATTAAAGACGCTAAAAAAGGAGACATCACATTTCTTTCGGACAAAAAATATCTAAAATATCTCCACTTAACAAAAGCGTCTTTAATTATAACACCCTTAAAACATATTCACACTACAACTACAACTATAGCTGTGAAAGATCCTGTGTTAGAATTTTCCAAAATACTAAAAATGTTGCAACCTGAGCATGAAACAAGTGCTGAAATATCAAAAAAGTCAAATATTGACAAATCTGTAGAAATAGGTAAAAATGTCACAATAGGTGACTTTTGTATTATACGAAAAGATGTGATAATTGGTGACAATTGTATTATTTCACCCAACACATTTATTGATCATAATGTAGAGATTAAAAAAGATTGCCATATCGGTCCAAATGTCAGTATTTACAGCAACTCTAAAATAGGGCAAAAATGTATAATTCATGCAGGTGTAGTTATTGGCAGTCATGGCTTTGGATTTGTTCCAAATAAAAATACAATATCAAAAATGCCACAAGTTGGAAAAGTAATTATTGAAAATAACGTAGAAATTGGCTCAAACACCACAATAGACAGAGGCACACTAAATGATACGATTATAGAAGACAATGTCAAATTAGATAATTTAATTCAAATAGGACATAACGTACATATAGGCAAAAATACAATTATTGCTGCTCAAAGCGGTATTGCAGGTTCTTCTCAAATTGGCTCTAACTGTATGATAGGAGGCCAAGTTGCAATTTCTAATCATATTAAAATTGGTAACAATGTTAAAATTGCTGGGAAATCAGGTGTAATTAAAAATTTAGATGATAATGAAGTTGTTCAAGGCCCATTAGCTTTTGATTTGAAAACTTTTCAAAAAGCCTATGTTCATTTCAAAAATCTTAACCATATTGTACAAGAATTAGAAAACATAAAAAAACAAATAAGTGTTTCAAAAAACAATAAAAAATAAAATTGTAATTAGTGGTAAAGGGCTACATACTGGTCATTTTATTAAGATGCAATTATTACCAGCCCCAGTAAATACAGGCATAAAATTTAAGCGAACAGACATTAATAATCAACCATGTGTAAAAGCTGACATAAATAATGTATTTGAAACAAATAGAAGAACAGTTTTAAAAGAAAATGAGATACAAATAGAAACCGTAGAACACTTGTTGGCCGCTGTTTTTAGTAGTTCAATTAATAACCTAATTATAGAATTAAATGGTCCTGAAATCCCAATTTTAGATGGTAGCTCTAAATTATTTGTTGATAAAATTGATGAAGTAGGTGTCATTGATCAAAGTGAGAAAAAAAATCAAGTTGAAATACCTAATTATTTTAAAGTTGAAAACAAAGAAGATAATTCAAAAATTGAATTTTATCCACATAATAAACTAGAAATAGAGGTAAATATTAACTATCAATCAGATGTGTTAAGAAAACAAAAAGCAAAAATGGAAAATTTAGCAGATTTTAAAAAAAATATTGCAAGTGCTAGAACTTTTTGTTTTTTACATGAATTAGACTATCTATTAAATAATAATTTAATTCAAGGTGGAGATATTGACAATGGGATTGTTTTTGTTGAAGAAGATACAAACATTAAAAAATTAGGAAAGCTAGCTGATTTACTACCATATGGATTAGAAAAGATTAAGAAAGGTGTTTTTTTAGACAAAAAAATGCACTTTGAAAATGAACAAGCAAAACATAAATTACTTGACTTAA
>CEWO01025546.1_pt1 | contig 12233 bp, 10 predicted proteins | sample 361561 | NCBI WGS metagenome assembly CEWO01 (sample SAMEA2623627, study PRJEB7988) | marine metagenome | isolation source: saline water (ENVO:00002010), including
AACCAAGCTTGTTTCATTAAAAAACTAGCAACTAATATTACTAATCCACCATAAACAACTACTTTAATAATTTCTTTATATTCACTGAATCTATCGTATTCATATTCACTAATTTCTAATAATCTTTTTTTATTTGCTTTTTCTTGTTTTAAGTCGTTCAGTTCATTTTCAACATTTCCTAATTCATCTTCTAAAGTTTTAGTAACAGAAATTTGTTCTGCTACGGCATATCTAGCTTTAGTTACATCATTTAACTTTGATGCAAACATATTAGACATTTTATCGTATAAATTGGTACGAACAGCTACTAATTTTTCTATTCTTTGTTGTATAGCGTTAGAATCTACCGGTTGTCCATCCGAAGATACTTTTTGTAAATTATCAAATTGATGCCGTTCTAATACTTGTAGATTACGAATATCCTGTCGTGTTTGTTGTAATCGTTGATTTAATGCGGTTGCTACATCACCCATATCTATATATATATTAAATAGTATAAAAAAAATTAATATATATTCAAGCTACCTTTTTCTTGAAATTTATAATAGTTGCCCATCCAACAACTATTGCTAAAATAGACCACATCCAAAAATGCATTTCTTCAGAACGTCGTCTTAATTTAGATTCTTCTACCATAACATCTCTCGACCAATCTTTACTCATTTTAAGTTTTTGTTCTTGTATAAGACTGTATAATTCATTTGGATCTGTATTTTGACCATCGGCTACAGAATCCGCAACACCATACATCTTTGATAAATCTTTTCTAGTTTTTTTATAATTACTAATAATTTGATCGTATGTTTCTTCTTCGTTATTTTTCTCATTTTTTAATTTATTTAATTGTTTATCATATGTATTTATTTTATTAAATAAGAATTCACCTCTATCTTTCATAATATTATTATTAGTAACTACCTTTTGATAAGCTTTTTTTAATCTGTCTCTCAACTGTGTGTTACTTACGCTACTACCTGCTGGTGGCATTGGCGGTGTTTTACACGCTGCCATAAAGGGACTGGCTGAATTACCACATTTACTTCCATCAGAACCACAAGCGTGTAATTTAAGGGAATCGCAAGATTTATGAAATATACTTTTTTCCACCGCCATAGGAATACCACCAGCACCTCCGCCACAAGAACAACAACCATTTTTTAATAATGTTCCATTTATATCTTTATAATTTAATAATTCGCTATTATGTTGATTTCTCATAATCATATTATTATTTTTATCACAAGTAGGATGAAACGCTGCACAAGTAGCACCAGCACTATAAGAATTTCCAGTTCTATCAGTTTCTTTATTTTTTAAGCCTTTCCAGGTATCTTTACAACTATTTACTAATTGTGGTCCATTAAACGTGCATCCAGCTTTACAAAATTTTTTATACATATCTTTATATTCATCAGCTTCCATTCCGTTTGTTTTAATTTTAATATTTTCTACATCATCATTACAATTTGATAGACATTTGACAATATTTTGTTGTATTCCCGTATAATTTGTAGCTACTACATCATATTCTGTTTTATATTTTTCTTTTGCGGCGTTAAATTTTTTTAATGCGCCATCAAATTGTGCATATTCTTTTGCTCGCATATCATCAAACGTGCCTTTATAATTTCTAACTTCGTCTTTATAATTCTCAAAACTTGGCGGGTTTGTTGTTGGGGTACCATTATCATCGAGCTTTATTCGTTGTTTTGTATCACCAACTTTTCTCATAATACCACTTCCATCATCATAAGGTCCAGATGATAACCAAGGTTTTGTAGGGGGGTCGTCTGATTTAAATTTTTTTATAGTAGCTTGATCAACTCCTTCTTTAAAACCTTCTATAACATTTAGCTGTGTTCTTTTTCTATTTCTATTATAAACTAATCCTTGTCTTAAATTTTTAATACCAGTATTATTTTTATTAGTTATAGATTCTTGAATATTTTCAAATACCATAATGTTTAATATATATAGATAAATAGAATAAAATATTATTATAAATAATTAATTACTGCTAAAAATGTAATTAATTATACTGCTTTTTTTGTTAAATTTTTAACAACTATACCCCCTATCGCTAATCCTGCTAAAACCCAGGCAACATAATGCAATGACATACCATTTACTTGTCTTGTTTTAATATTATTACTAGTTCTTAATCCATTAAGTTCTGCTCTTTCTTGTTGTAAAATTTTCTTTTTTTTCTTAAGCAATTTACTTACAACACTTAATGGTCTTTTGATTCCAGTGTCAACATCCTGTCCATTTCCACTTCTTATTTTTTTTATACCGGGCCATTCGCCTTCTGGATTATCTTTTCCTGCATGTTCATGTCCTTGTGGATATACTGGTGGTACTAATGAACCCCCGGTTCTTATTGTATTTCTTATTGCATCAATCTCATCTGTATTACCAGATTGTTGTGTAGCTAAATGAAACATACTACCTTTTTTATCTTTATTTCCAACAAGATTTACCATATTATCATTGTAAACTGCCATTTGACTTGCTAAGTCATCTGTTCCTGCTACAGAACATGCTGCTGCAGAATTCATATCTGTGGCATTTCCAAATTGAGAACTCCATCTAGTAGATGATATTTTTTTAGCTGGCATATATGCTTGACAACTAAGATGAGGATCGTATTCTTTTTGATTTTGAGCATTTAGTGTATAATTACCAGGTTTTCCACCAGTTAATTTAAATTTTCTACCAGTATGATCTACCCATCCATAATCATCTGTTGCATTTCCTCGCGTATCTAATTTATTAACTACATAACCACCAGCACCACATTCTTCTCCATTATCTATCACAATTTCCTGTCCTCCCACCCTCATATTATCATCGTCAGATGGCAATGCTGTGACTTCTTCTGGTTCAGGACATTTTGCATCAGATAATGCTTTAACTTTATTTGTAGTATTTCCAAAATTAATTTGACGTACTACAGCGTGAGGTGTTATATATGTGTATGTAGTTTCGTTGGTATCTTTATTTTTAATTTTATATAATACATTTGTTTTTATAGCACCACGTTTTTTATATTGTTTCATTTTTTCTTCTAAATATTCTGAAGCAACTTTTTTATATGCTCGTTTATTTATATTAAATTCTTTTTGTAATTTATCCATTTGTTTTGCTTTGTTTCCATCTTTTTTCATAATTGCATCGTTACCTGTTAATGAAAATGGTGTAGCTTCAGGAATTTCTCCGTTTCCAGGTCTTAAAAGTAAATGAACACTTTGAGCCGATGTTGAATCATCACCAAGTTTATTAACAACACTAGGATATATTTTTTGTCCATTGTTTGTTACGTGAGGTATCTTGTCTGAAGCATTTTTACGATATAAATATAATTTATTTACATTGGAATTTTTATCTATTTTTGCAGCATATACATTAGAATCTGAAGCAGCTTCTTTTAAAATAGTATATATGCTACCGTCGCCTGTAATATTATATATACTTTGCTTTCCTGCCGAACCGCCCGACGAAGCAGAATCTTCAGGGGGTTGTGTAATATTAACACCATTAGGATTAAATTTTAATTCATAACCAGTCATAATAATCCATTCTTTCTCACCCCCGGGTTTATCATATATTTTTTCTGCATCATCAACTGGTGAAAATCCTTCTCTATATCTAGCATTATAATAAGGATATTGTTTATCACTAATATCTAATATATCAGATTCATATTTTTCTAAAGGTTTATATGAATTTAGTTTTTTATTAAAAAATTTACCTTGATTTAAACTACTACTTTTATGTGACATTCTATATAAAGTATCTATATAAAACTTTTTATAGAATAATTATTTATTTAATTGTTTCCATATAAAAAAACCCATAAATGAAATGCCAGCTACTAAATAAATAGATTCAACTATATTAATAGCTTGATTATCTTCGGTAATTTTTTTCATCATAATACTTTCAGCATTTTTTTGTTTAATATTTTTTAATGTAAGCTGTGCTTTAGCATATTCTTTCTCTTCTTCATTAAAATCATTTTGAATATTTGTAACGGAAGTGCCTAAATTTTGTAATTCATTAGTTATTTCATTTATATCTGTTCTCATACTTGTAATTATAGTATCTATTTCTCCTTTTGCCTTTGTATTAGAACATTCAGTAGGGACACTTTGGATATTTTCTGTTCTTGAGCAATGGCCACCGATATCTTCTTTGTCAGGATTATATACGTGATTCATATAATCAACATATGTGTTTTTATAAGTTTCCAAATGTCCATTTATACTACTTTCGTAAGTATCGCGTTGATCTTTATATTTTTGCGGCGATTTAACCATATATATAATATAGTAATAATAATAATATTATTTACATATCCTATAATATTCAGTATTAATAGCGGTAGGACTAGGGCGAATGATTTTACATAACTTACCGGGTCTTAATCCAATTGCTTGTGCTACCGGGTCAAAACGAGATATATCAGGAAATTCTTTATCATTGGTAATATTATATTGTTTTCTTTTTTTTTCTTTTTCTTCATCAGATAAAACAATATGTTCTGGAACTAATTCGTGGTCTAAAAGATTATATAGATAATCTGTATAACAATATATTGAAAAGTAAATTTGTTCAACATTCCATATAGTAGCTAGTAGTTTTGTTAACGTATCATTACATTTATCTTTTACTATAATTATAAAATCATCATCTTTATCTAAGATTTCTTCAATATTATATAAATCATCAATATATTCATATATATGATTTGGTCTAATTTTACCAGATAAATGATATTTTACAAAACATTTTTTATCATTAATAGTAGAATGATTTATTAACATATCTAAATGTCCTGATGTTTTATCATTCGCTTTGGGACACATTTTATTAATATCGTTAATTGATATATTTTCATAAGAAGAAGTATCATAACCTCTTTTTTTTAATAATTTTAATATAATATTTCTAGAACGATATATATTATTGACAGTAGAACTATTTTGTTTTGAACTCATATTTATAATATTAAAATATCTTTTTAATATTATTTCAATTTTAATTATAATTATAAATTTTTCTGGTCAATAGTTATTCCTTTTTTTCCATCACCACCACTTTGATTATCATTATTATCATTATTATCATTATTATCACCATTATCAATATTAGACAATGTTTTTAATCCTTTAATATCGAGGTCTCCACCAATTTTTAGTTTTCTAATAGGTTCATCCTCGTCACTATCATCACCGCCTCCGTCTTGGTGAAAAGCATCATATTCTTTCCACACTTGTTCAGACGAATTTAAAGTGGGTGTAGTATGTCCATCCCAATGTTCAACCCTATTACCACCACCTGATTGTGTAGATGGTTTATCAGGATCGCCTTCAGGTGTATGTCCAGCAGATATAATTTCAACAACATCATTTATCTTTATTTCCTTTTCCGAAGTTATACCATCTTCCCAATCATCATTATCTACAAAAATACTATCACCAGCAATTGCAAATATAGTACCAGTTAATGTTTTTCCATCTTTATCAGTAAATTTAATAATATAATCATCATCTAAATCTTCTAATTTAATATTTGAAGTAAATTCTGGACTAAATTCATCACCATCTTTTGTTTGTATTACATCAGTAACATTAGGTCCATCAAAATTAAAATCGGGTGAAGTAGGTCTGTTTTTTTCATCAGCATTATTTGGTGATATATCAAAGTATTTATCATAATTGATATTACCATCTTTATCTTTATAATCGGGTAATGGCACATCGAAATCTTCTTGCATACTATTATTCATTACATTATTGTAATGATTATTTGGAACTGTATTTGTCATATTCCAACCTTGATAACCAGAATTATTAAATTGATAACTATCCTCACCCCCTACAAATGGATTTTCAATTATATTAGAATTATAAAATGAATTATCCATCATTGGATTTGTAATAATATTAGCCAATTGATTAGTTTGATTTTGATTACTAATAAAAGAGTCTTGTAGGGTTTCGTTAATAAAAGGATTAGAAATACCATTAAATTCTTCTTCCATTCTAGTAGGGTAATCTTTGTTCATTTCTTCTACTTTGTCTAAACGAATAATTTCCTTTAATTCTTTTTTATAATTATTAAGAGATTTACATCCAGACAATTTATATAAATCATTATTAGAATCAGATAATGATAATAATTGATCAATATTATCTTCAGTAATAATTCTCATTTGAACATTCATAGTTTGTAATTCTTGCATTAATAATTTAAATGCATATGGTATTGTAACAATACTAAAGGTTCTACCAAATTTATTTTTATTAATCAAATTAGCATTATATTCAGTAATATTATCAAATTGAATAGGACCATCAGAAAAAGGACATAGATAAATATCTAAGTTTTCATTATAAGCTGCGATACAACCAGATTGATTACAAATAGCAACTTTAAACTCATCACCTCTAACAAGCATAGATTCTTTCATAAAGCTACTTAATCCGTGAGAAATAATACTATCACGGTCCATTTCTCCTACGCGCAATCCACCTCCTTTTGCTCTACCGTGAACTGTTTGTCTAGTTAAAACTTCTCTAGGTCCTCTAGCTCTATAATTAATTTTATCTTTTGGCATATGTTTTAACCTTTCATAATAGGTAGGTCCAATATATATACTGGTTTCTAATTGTTCTCCTGTCATACCATTATATAATACATCTTCTCCTAATTTTTCATAACCAGCTTTAGTTAAATATTTACCATAAATTTCGTGTTGTAATCCTTTGCTACAAAAAGCGGTACAATCGCCAAAACCACCATATATACATCCGACTTTACTTGTTATTGTTTCAACTAGATGCCCAATAGTCATACGAGAAGGCATAGCGTGAGGATTTACAATAATATCTGGTTTTAAACCATTTTTAGTAGTAGGCATATCAATTTCATCTAAAATAATACCGATAGTTCCTTTTTGTCCTGCCCTTGAACAGAATTTATCTCCCATTACAGGGGTTCTAATAGAACGAATACGAACTTTTGCAATACGTTTACCCTCTAACCCACTAGTCATAAATACTTTATCTACAATACCAACTTCTCCTTTTTTAGGAGCAATGGACATATCTATATATGTATTTGTATCTTCAATATTAATCATAGATTTTCCTATTAAAATAGTTTTATCATCAACAATGGAATTAATTTTAATTAATCCATTACTGTCAAGTTTAGTATAATCATAACCAGTTTTTTTATCAATAACATTATTATTATTAATATCCATAAATCTAGTATTAATATTACTATCTCCTACATTTTCCATTTCTTCGTGAGTTTCATACATAGCATATTTTGTAGTTTTAAATAATCCTCTATCTAAACTACCTTTATTTACAATAACGGCATCTTCAACATTAAATCCACTATAACACATAATAGCTACAATAGCATTTTCGCCGTATGGATGTTCATTTTTAGTAGCATAATCATAATATCTGCTTTTAGTTAATGGTATTTGTCCATAATTTAATAATAAAGCTGTTTTGTCTAATCTATTTCTATAATTGGAATGAAATAATGATACCGCTTGTTTTCCTTGTCCACAAGAGAAAGCATTTCTAGGGTAAGGATTATTTTCAGGGAAAATAATTTGATTGGCCATCAACCCCAATATTAAAGATGAATGAATTTCTTTATGTGTAATTCTTTTTTTAACAAATGTATCAGGTAAATCATTGTGTTTTGCCAATACAATACCTTCAGCTTCTTGAGTATCAATAAATTCAAGAATACCCATATTATTTTCTATTTTTTTGATATTTAATACATTTTCAAATTTTTTTAATGTATTTAAATCTATACCACAAGTTAATTCTTTCCAAGTAATAGTATTATCTTCTATTTTTTTAAAAAATAAAGGATTTGTATAACTCATTTTTTCATCATCAGCTCTGTCATATTCATTTCCTTTCATATAAAACAATGGTCTACAAGCTCTACCAGCATCCGTACATATTAATATTTCATTTTTTATATAATCAAACCGAATACTTATATATTTATCAATTACATTGCATCTTTTATGATACCTCATTGCTAAAACTAAATTTAAAGGGTTATTAGTCATACCAATCCAAGTTCCATTTATAAATACTTTTGTATCTAATGCCAATTTATTTATATTACATTCTTCTAATAAAGATATACCTATAAATTCTTTTTTTCTACCATTAGTAGCTTTTAGTGTTCGTAAATAATTTATATATGGTTTTATACTAACACCATTTGTTATATGAGTCGAAGTAGATAAATAATTATGTAATCCTATATTTCCCCCATCAGGTGAATGTATTGGACATAATAATCCCCATTGTGTTGTATGTAATCGTCTTGGTCCTACTATTTTTGCAGCATCTGCTGATAATGGTAAATTAGTTTTTCTTAATTGACATAAAGTATAAAAAAATGATAATCTATTTAAATCCTGAACTAATCCTGTTTTTTTTGTATGTATTGCTGACCCCCAATCACCTTTAAATGCCTTTCTAAATCCATTATTTACTATTTTTCTACTAAAAATATCTTTTTCATTACCAACTAAAAGAGTCATAAAATGTTTATCTTTATACATATCACCTTTTTGATTATAAAATAATTTTTTATCTATATATTGATAAATACTTTCCAATTGTAATTTATAATATTCTTTAAACAGTTTGGATATTAATATCCCTGATGTTTCTAATCGTTTAAAACTAAAACTATCTCTATCAGTTGGTCTTTCATTTTTAGTATAAACATCTAATAATCTTTTTACCATATATCCAATATATAACGCTTTTTGTTTAAAATTTAATTCACCTATATGAGGTAATAAATAATCCATTAATAATTGCATAGTATATTCAGTAGTTTTCCACTTTGTAAATGTAGATATATATTTTATTGCTGCTTCTTGTGTAAATATATATCCAGCGTCATGAATAGATGGTCTAAATAATTCTATATATTCATCATATTTAACCATATCTAATAAACAATGTTCTATAATATCTTTATCTGATATTATACCCAAGGCTCTCATTGCTATAAATAAAGGTATAGGTTCTCTTACATTTGGAATATTTACTTTAATTTGGTTTCCTTCTGATTCTGGTTGTGGTGATACAATTTTTATAGATAATGTTCTTATTGGTTTAGATGTATCTTCCGATACTGAACGAATTTCTACTGCATGACTATATATATCATTAACGCTATCTTTTATGTATAACATATTATCTGCTCTACCTTCTTGACTAATAATACATTTTTCCTTTCCGTCTATTATAAAATATCCACCAGGATCGTTACGACATTCTCCCATATTAAAACATATTTCTCTACTTAAATTATTCAAAATACACATATCTGATTTTAACATCAATGGAAATTTACCCAAATAAATATTTTTTAAAGTATGAGTTTCTATAAATGGTTCTCCATACTTAGCTAATCCTTTTTTCTCTTTGTTTTTTTCTATATATATCATAAAATCTACATCTACATCATAATGTATAGTAAAACCATATGTCATATTTCTTAATCTAGCTTCATTTGGATACATGTAATGTTCCTTTGATTTTTCCTTATCAAATTCATCATAAATAACTGGTTTTCCATAATATATTTTATTTCCTTCTTTTCCTCCAAAATACATTTTAAAATTATATTTATAAACACTTGCTTCTTTATCATATACTCTATTGTATTCTAAAGGATTATTATTCTTAAAAACCTCCATTAAACCTTTATTAAAAAATGTATTATATGAATCTAAATGGTGTTTTATAAAAAAATTGTTTTCTGATTGTATCATTTTTTTAATTATTTTCCAGGGAATTTCATTATTAATATACTCATTCATTTATAATATATTAATAATGATTTTTTTTTTAAACAATTATAAATTAAATAATAAATATTTACATATCTTCTCCATCCTCTTCTCCTTCTTCTACATCATCTTCTTCCTCTTCTTCTAGTCCTTCTATATGATCTCTAAATGATTCTACTGCTGATCGTGCTTCATCTTCTTCATCTTCTTCTACATCTGTACCCTCTTTAAACCCTTCTCTTTTTTTCTTTCCAACTGCCATAAAAAATATTATAGCTAATCCTATAATTAAAAACATCGCTATTATTGGTAATAACACTAAAAACCAAGAAACTGTTTTATAACCTTTACTACACAAAAATTGTAATATATATGTCCATACTAATATATATAATGCTTTTGCTATGAAAAACAATGCATTATGACAAGGAATATTTACTTTATAAAATCCTACTTTATATTTTCTAGGATCTTGACAATTTTGCATTAATATTCCTAAAAAACTGATAATAGATAATACTAAATATAACATTGCTGGTGGACATAATTTTTTAAATTGTTTTACTAAACCTTTCATATAAAATTAATATAGATAATTAATTAATAGTTTAAAAAATTATTAATTAGTTTATTATATATTTGCAGCTGTATTAACACCTGATGCAGCATGTCTTTCTATATCTGGAGTAACATAGTCCGACTTCACATTCTTTTGCAATGCAGGTTGAGATGTTACTGTAGATGATTCAGTATGTGATGTTCCACCCCAACTATTACCAATATTTGATAATGAATTTCCTAGACCATGATAAGCATTTAATACATCACCTAATCCTAATGCTTGTAATACTGACGCACCTCCTCTTTGATTTCTACTTCTTCTTCCTCCTTTCATTCTTCTTTTTCTACTTTTTCTTCTTTTTCTACTTTTTCTTCTTTTTCTACTTTTTCTTTTACCTCCTTTTAATAATTTATAACTTAAATTTTGATTAGTTCCTTTTGGAGTTAACCAATCTAATGCTGGACCTGCTAAATTATTATACGGACGAAGTGTGTAATGTTGTCCCATATTTTTATTCATAGTTCCACTACACGAACTACTTCCACACCCTCCTCTTTGTCTTTTTCTTCTACTTCTTTTATTTTTTCTTCGTTTGTTTCTTTTATTCTTTCTTCTACTTCTTTTATTTCTTCTTCTGTTATATTTTTTTGGCATATATATTTAATTAAGATTTTTAATTTTATCCTATTATATCTACATGACACAGCATATGTCTTCTACAGCACAATTTTGTCAATTGTAATTGGTCCATTACTTTGCCTTCCACTGTTTTTTTTATATTCGTTGATTCTAAATATACAACATCATCCACGTCTTGTCCATCCTTTAATTTTCCTAATATTACTTGTTTTTTATAAAATTCATATTTATCTGCTAAAACATTTCCGCACGTAAAACACTTAATTGGAATAATCATATTTTATATAAAATAAATAAAATTATTTATATCAATTTTTTTTTAATTCACTTTTTTTCGCGTTTTTTTATAAAAATAATAATCAAAGGCAATTCCGTTTGGATCGGCTTCTACATCTGGTCCGTTGGTATCTCCTTCTTGGCATATTGATTTTTTATTTTTAGTAACAGCATAAACACAACAATCATGTTTTGTACATTCATCTTGACTCTTTATTTTTTCACACGCTCCTCTAACATCTTCACCGTCACAAAATTTTTTTTTATTTTTTGCTCCTTCTTTAAAACCTTCTTGATAAATTGCTATTCTATCAATATGTTTTTTCTTTTTACTTCCTACATTACTAACATCAATATTAAAAGCATTAAATAAAATAATAATCATAAATAATAACCAAACAAAAACATATATATTTTCCCAATTATTTTTGAAATAAGATATCATTCCTACTAAAGAAAGATCCATATATATTTATTTATTATTTTTTTTATTTTTTGATTAACATAAAAGTATCTGTATCTATTACATAATTTCTATTTTGTTTATCTTTATGTAAATTTAATTTACTTTCTAATTTTCCATAACCTTCTTCCTCTTCCAAGATAAGGGTAAGACCATTTTTTTGTAATCCTATAATGGGATTAAAATATTCCTTTAATTTCAAGGCAAAATGCTCTGTTATAGTGTTATCTTTTATTTTTTGCCGTATGAATGTTCTTAATAAGTCCTTTTTCTTCTTATCTTTAAAATATTTATTATACTCTAGTTCATAGTTATTAGCTTTCGTACCATTGCTGGGTGTTTTATTATAACTTTTAATCTTTAAAGCTTTCTTAGATTGGGTTATTGGAATTATTAATTTTTCTTCTATAAAATCATTCCAAACATAG
>CEWO01015286.1_pt1 | contig 12224 bp, 8 predicted proteins | sample 361561 | NCBI WGS metagenome assembly CEWO01 (sample SAMEA2623627, study PRJEB7988) | marine metagenome | isolation source: saline water (ENVO:00002010), including
GCATGGGACAGCATGTTGGCTCGCAACGTCGAGTTGTACAATTTCGGACAAGACGGCATCTCAACCTGCGCAGTGTGTGGTGCTGAAGATGATGACTACTCTGGAAGCCATTTAATTTCTCAAAATCAATCAGGCACACTGAACGCTTGGTTCGTTCACCTAGCAGAAGGCGTTGACCAACGAAGCAAGAACGAGTTTGATGCACTGTGGGACAAGGGACTCATCATGGATGAAACTGTCGTCATCCATGGAACTGCTCTTGACCGTTCGCAGTTTGACAAGATGGCGACCGTTGGAGCTGACTTGGTGTGGTCACCAATCTCAAATCTCCTACTCTACGGAAACACGACCGACGTACGGGCCGCTGATGCTGCAGGCCTGACTATTTCTCTTGCACCAGATTGGGGCCCAAGCGGTTCGAAGAACAACCTGCATGAACTCAAAGTGGCTGACCTCTGGAACCAAGAGGTCATGGATTCGTATTTCTCAAACTATGAACTAGCCGCAATGGCCACCAGCAACCCCGCTAAAGCGGCGAGTTGGGGCTCTTTTGTCGGACAAATTAAGTCTGGAATGTATGCTGACCTTGTCGTCATTGACACGTTCCATGACGACCCATACCGAAACTTGATTGAAGCGATTGATGCAGATGTTCGACTCACCGTTGTTCATGGAAAGGCTGTCTTTGGTGACGCCGATATCATGACCGCTATCAACCAAGATGATTGGGAACCAATCAACGGCGGTGGCGTCTCAAAGGCTGTCGACGTCACTTCATTGTCTGAGGTCGACGGCTCTCAAACATGGGAAAGCATCGAATCAGGCATGGCAATGGCAATGCGAAACGATGTTTCTGACATTCGCCAACATTGGTCTGCCCCAGATGGTGTTGCATGGGAAACTGATGAAGATGTCCAGGCATACCTCGATACGGAATTCGACGGCAAGAATTCAGCCAACAGTGGAGTATCTCAGTTGAAAAACATGACTGTAGACCCTATTTTCACTACCGGTGATGAGCGCTACTTCGACGTCGTCAACCGAAGCACCCATGGGAACACTCACGTTGATCTTACCAAGCTCTATGCCTATTACGACATTCCAATGGACGATGGTGAGCGTACTGGAGTGAATGTCGATTTAGGTATTGACCCGCAACAAGACGATACATCTGGCAATTCGAATGATGATGATTCAGATAGCAATGGCAATTCAAACACTGATGGTAATACAGACGACACAGGCTCGACTGATAATGTGAACACGGGTGATAACACTGGTGATTCGACAAACACAGACTGTCTCCCCGGAGATACTTCTGAGGCATGCATCGGAGAAAATGATGGAATGAGCGATACGGATGCCAGTTCATCAGACAGTACAGAAAATAAGGCGATGTTTGTCCTCATTGGTTTGGTTGTTGTCATTGCAGGCGGATTGTTTTTCGCTGGGCGAAGCAGCGGTGATGAACTCAATCTGAATCAAGAAGTCATGATTGAAAAGATGTGGGACGATGAAGTCATTGAGGGTGCAACTCAACTGAAGTCAAGTGATTCAGATTTCATTCCAGCCTTGCCGCCGATGAATATTGCTCCACCAAAATCAGACGAAGAAGAGTGATTATTCAAGGGTCCATGAAGGGCCTTCGGGTGTGTCTTTAACCACAACGCCCATCGCTTTGAGTTGGTCTCGAATCTCATCGGCTTTTGCCCAATCTTTGGAGGCTCGTGCCTCACCACGAGCAACCAGTAAGCGTTCGACATCGTCCGCTACTTCTGCACGCCGAGGGTCTTCTTCTGGCTCAGCTAGCGCCATCTCTCTTGAGGGAAGAACACCAAGAACCGTGCCTGCAGTTTCCTCAAGCCAATCGACAGCGTAGTGAGCGAATGCGTGGCGGTCGGAATGATCTAAGTCGCTGTCAAGCATTTTACTCATTTCTCGAACGGCACCCAATACCTTGGCGACCGCTTCACGGCTGTTGAAATCATCATCCATGGCTTGAGCGAATCCTTCACCCATCTTCTCAAGCATACCAAGACATCGCGAAAGCGGTTGTTGACTGGAGATTTCCGCATGCGGTAAATCCACTCGGGGGGTGTCTGAATCAAAGTGATTTAATGCACGCACATAAGTTTCCAAAATTCGATTGTAGTTTCGCTCTGCATCTTTGAGAATCGTTTCGTTCATGTCAATAGGTGAACGATAATGAGCATTGATCAAGGAGAAGCGGAGGACCATTGCGTCTACTTTTTCCAAAATGTCTTGAATCGTCCAGAAGTTCCCTAGAGATTTACTCATCTTCTCGCCATCGATGTTCACAAAGCCATTGTGTAACCAATGATGTACGACAGGACTGCATCCAGTGTGGCATTCCCCTTGGAAAATTTCAGCCTCATGGTGAGGGAATCGCAGGTCATGGCCTCCACCATGAATATCGAATTGCTCGCCGAAATAATCCATTGACATCGCCGTACATTCGATATGCCATCCAGGGCGACCTGGTCCCCAAGGAGAATCCCAAGTTGGTTCATCCGGTTTCGCTGCCTTCCATAGGGCGAAGTCCTTGTGATCTTTCTTTGCAGAGCCAGTCTCACCGACACGACCTCCTGCGCCTGAACGAACTGCTTCGATGTTTTGACCGGTGAGTGCACCGTATTTTTCTGGAGCGGAATCGATGTGGAAGTATACGCCTTCTTCTGTTTGATACGCGTGGCCTTTATCGATGAGGTCTTGAGTGATTCGAATCATATCATCGACGTATTCTGTACATCGTGGATAGTCATCAGCTCGAAGGATATTGAGTGCATCCATATCTTCGTAGTAAGTTGCAATGTTGTCATCGACCAAGACTTTCCAGTCAATACCTGTTTCATTGGCTCGATGAATAATCTTGTCATCGATATCGGTGAAGTTTTGAACATAATGAACATCAAAACCTGATGCTTCAAGCCAGCGGTGAATCAAATCAAAAGCCAAGTAACACCGAGCATGACCGAGATGGCAACGGTCGTAAACAGTTACACCGCAGACATACATAGATACTTTACCGGGCTCCATAGTCGTAAAATCGACCTTGGCTCTCCTTCGAGTGTCGTGCAGTCGAATTGGCATGGGATTCAACCAGCGGTATGAACGGCCTCACTTGAAGGTTAAGATACCACGGCCGGTAGGACAGCACGGTTGAGATGGATATGGCGGCTCCAAAGACGATTTTTGTTACTGGAGTGAATGGACATATTGGCAACCATATTGTTCGAGACCTCCTTGAAAACGGATACAAAGTAATTGGCTCAGTTCGGGATGTGAATGACCCGCTAAAAGTAGACCACGTTCGTCAACATGCAATCGATTTGAATTGTGAACGGAATCTTCAATTGGTTGAGGGTGATGTTTTAGATGCTGATGGATGGGTTGAGAAAATACAAGGTTGTGATGCATTATTTCATACCGCTACTGTTTATTCGAACTCAAAAGATGCTGATATCATCCTCGACACAGCCAACAAAGGAACATCTCATCTCTTTTTAGCTGCAAAAGAAGCCAATATTCCAAGGATAATTTACACTTCCAGCGTCGCCGCAGTTGGCTCTTTACCAAAGGGTCGCGAGAAAAACGAAGAGGACTGGCAGACCCTTCGAACTTCACCGTATACCATTGCCAAAACAGAATCTGAAAAACTGGCATGGTCGCTTGCTGAAAAACACCAATTAGATTTGCGCGTCATCAATCCTGGTGGAGTTTTGGGAGGCGGATTTGTCAAACCAACACCGAGTGTGGATTTCTTTCCAGATGCGATAGCGGGGAAATTTCCTGTTGCTCCAAAAATTCCGATTCCTATCGTTCATGTTCGTGATGTTGCACGTGCCCACCGTAGAGCATTTGAAGTTGAAGAAGCAGAAGGTCGATTTATCGTAGCCCCTCACAAAAACAAGACCATTGCCGATGTATGTCGGGCAATTCGCCAGTACTATCCAAATACAAAATCACCCCGATATGCAATACCTCGCTCGTTGATGTTCATTGTCGTGTTTCAAGATTGGCTTATGGGGAAGTTTGGTGCCGAGCGAAGAATGACAAGAAAAGCCGTCAAAGGATATTTCAAAGGCGACTCAAATCTCTCTTCGAAGAAAGCAACTGAAATATTGGGTTTAGAATGGGAATCTTTTGAGGCTTGTATCAAAGACACTGTGGAGGCATTTGACATTGAACACTGAAGAACTCTCAGGAATGCAGACCACGAAATTCAAGTTCAGCGATCGTTCTTTTGCGCGACTAGGTTGGCTCTTACCGCTGTTCACTGTAATCTGTTCGATGAGCGTTCATCTGTTGAGCGGCAATGCCCGTGATGTTCCCTTCTTCATCTCAGAATCCGATTATCCTGGGATTGAGCGATGGATTTTCACTACTGGATTGGCAATGTGTGGAGTGGTTCTGTGGATTCTATCTGAACGATTCCAAAAAATGTTTGTCAACACTGAACATTCAACTCGGGTTCGTCGCTCGTACTTCTCAGGAAGAATAACCGGTGTGTCGCTTTTCATCTTGGCTTTTGCGAACATGTACGACTTTCTCATTCTCCACTGTATCGCTTCAATTTTCGTATTTGGTGGGGGAATAATTTGGGGGAGTTCAACACATATTCTCTTCGGTTTAACCGGGGGAGCAGCAAGAACTCTACGCCGTGTTGGGTTGGTTTTAGCGCTGATTGGTTTTGTTGTGATGAACGCATCCCTTACGATATATTTCGCTTTCAACAGGGCTGATTTGACAAAAAATGGTACACTCCAAATCACGCTTGATGAAATGCAACCAGCAATAGATTTCGCTGCCCCTGCAGAATACCTTCTCTTCCTCGGTTTAGTAATCACCATGGCCTCAATCGATTGGGACTTGAAAGAAAACAATTCATCTCATTGAAGTGATTGAAGCGGTTTAACCAATGCATCTGTCATGTTGATGATGGGTATTTCTAAATCGAATTGAAGACGTTCTTCAACACTCATTTCTCCTATTTGAAGGGCATGTTCGATGACTGTCGAAACTGCTTCGGGATGGTATTGAACGGTGAAGATTGGTCGCTCTGGATGTTGACATGCTGCAATTGGACAATGTTCAGATGAACCAATTACGTTCATTTCACCTGCATCGATTACATGGTCTTGATGCGTAAAAAGAGCATTGACGACCTGCCCGTCAACATAGGTAACTTCACTGACAAAGGCACTGTTTTCAGTCGAACGGGCAACATGCCCACCCAGTGAGGCTGCTATTATTTGGTGCCCGAAACAAATTCCGAGAAGAGGAGTTGTTGTCGTTTGGATTAAGTGAGCAACTTGATCCATCCAATCCTCCCATTGAGAAACATTTCTTCGAGAGCCGGTGATGATAATCAAATCAGCATCTACGGGATGGTCGACAACTGTTCCAAATTCATAATCTACACGCTCAGATACATGAGGTGACCAAAGAGATACCTTTGGAGATTCAAAATGTGTGAGTATCTCTCGAACTCCTTCACGTCCAAAGGCTTGGCGTTCTGCGAGTAAATCAACAATCAGAATATGCATTATTGTTGGCCCCCAAGAGCGAGAATCTTTCGGTCGAGAGAAGAGATTGCCACCGTTGATGGGTCTGTTCCTTTCTGGCATGAACCCAACCATACTTGAACAAAAATATCTCGATGTGAGAGCACGTGCTTGATTTCTCCGATAAATGAAAGTGTAGCCACATCAATTTTCTCATCCATTCGAGGCCCCCAGAGACCGGCTAAAATTCCCTCGTCTCCTCGTTTAACCAAATGTGGAAGGCCTGAAGCATCATAACGAAGTTCACACATGAGGTCAAGTCGTTTTCTTGTGATTCTTTTTGGTTGCGGGAAGGACAGCGGTTCACTTTTCCCAGCACAAGTCTCGGACACTGGGCATTGGTCACACTTGGGACGCTTTGGCGTACAAACTGTGGCGCCCAATTCCATCAATGCTTGATTCCAATTTCCCGCATCAGCTGTGAAAAGAGTGTGCTTCGCCCAATTTTCAACTTCTTTGGGTGAAGGATGAACCAATGTATTTTGTCGCGCCATTACCCTTCGGATATTTCCATCGACGCAAGCTACTGGCTCGCCATAAGCAATGCTTGCGACTGCCGCAGCAGTATAAGGTCCAACACCAGGTAACCCTAGGAGTTCCTTCGAAGTGGTTGGAAGGCTTCCATCAAATCCTCCTTGCTCAGACGGGAGACACACTTGACCAGCCAAGGCATGAAGGCGGCGTGCTCGGCTGTAGTAACCTGCACCTTGCCAAAGGTGAAGCACTTCATCAACATCAGCATCGGCCATCGCTTGAGGTGTTGGAAAACGTTCAACCAGTTTGAGCCAATACTCAATGCCGCGGCTTACTTGCGTTTGCTGAAGTAAAATTTCTGAAAGAAGAATCTTCCAACTGTCCTTGGTATGACGCCAAGGCAAGTCACGCTTATGCTCAGCATACCATTCAAGTAACTGACTTTGTGAGAGACCAGTTGCCACTTCCCCACCTCATCGGTTGGTCAGGCTTCTGCAGTTTCCACTTCTGCTTTTTTCGCCTCAATTGCAGCATCGTTTGCTTTGATTTGTTCCCACACGATTTCAGCGATATCTTTGACTTCCATTTCCGAACCGATTGCCGTCAATCCGTCGGTAACCATGGTTGAACAGAATGGACAGCCGACTGCAACTGTATCTGCGCCGGTTTGAGCAAGTTCCTTTGAACGGATGATATTGACCCGGTCATGGTCGTCATCGACGTGCTCTTCCATCCACATTTGAGCGCCACCGGCACCACAACAAAATGAATTATCGCCATGGCGTTCAGTTTCAATATCGACGCCGCCAATAGCATCTCTGGGTGCATCCAATTCTCCGCCTATACGACCCAAGTAACACGGGTCGTGGTAGGTGACCGAGCCATCGTGCTTCGGTTCAGGCAGCATTCCTTCGCCTTGCAAATGGCTGATTAATTGAGAGTGGTGCATGACTTCGATATCTTGACCACCGTAATCTTTGTACTCTTTTCCAAGGGTATGGAAGCAGTGTGGGCAAGATGCCACGATTTTCTTGACACCGATTTCTTCAAACGTTGCCAAGTTGGTTTCTGCAAGCATTTGGAACAAATATTCGTTTCCTGCTCGGCGAGCAGCATCGCCGCTGCAACCCTCTTGCATTCCAAGAATACCAACATCAAGTCCTGCTTCTTTCATGATATTGATCGTATCTCGAGCCACTTTCTTATTTCGCTCATCAAAAGAAGCAGCGCATCCTGCGAAGTAAATGTATTCTGCAGGTTCAGCGACTTTGACATCCAAGTCTGCAGCCCAATCAGCACGTTCGTGGGACGGCAACCCATAGGGGTTTGAATCCGATTCAAGATTCTCAATAGTAGCCATAAGTGGCATCACGGTATCTTCTACCGATTCGTCAAACTCCATGCGTTCCATCATCAAGTGACGTCGAGCGTCGGTTAATTTCGGAACATGGTCAATGTAAATTGGACAGGCTTCAACACAAGCATGGCAAGTTGTACACGCCCAAATTGCATCTTCACCAAAACGGGCAATGATGTCTTGTTCAGGTGTTTCGCCTGCAAGGAGTGTGGTTGCGTTATCGTTTGCGTAGTGACGAACGTCGTGAATGATTTGCATTGGATTAAGGGCTTTACCCGACGCATAGGCAGGACAGACATCTTGACAACGAGCACATGAGGTACATGCCCATCCATCGATGAGATTACGCCAGGTCAAATCGGTGTAATTGACTGTTCCGAACGATTCAATATCGAGATCGTCCAGAGAAACTGCCATCCCATCTTCACCTCTCGCAAGAGGTTCCATCGCACCCATAGGCCGCATGTCATGGAAGAATACATTCGGGAATGCCATGACTAAATGCATGTGTTTGGATAGGGGAATCAAGAACAAGAATGTCGAGATGGCAAGCATGTGCATCCAATAAGCGCCTACAACGATGCTCGTACTCGGAACAATTGTCGCAGCAACCCAAGCGCCGATTGGCTCCCAAGTCGACGATACGGTCGATTCACCAGCTTCAACAAAGAAGGAGGTCACTGTAATGGTCATAATGAGAATGAGAATGAAATTACCTTCAAGTTGGGATTTACCCTTCAACTTTTCAGGCGTAAAGATGACTCTGCGAATCAATGCCGCTAAACAACCTATGAGCGCAAGCGTATACCCAGTCTCAACGATGAGATTCCATGGGCCCCGAACGACATTTGGCAAAACATTGTGTGAAAACCAATTTGCAGTTGCCAAATCAAACATATCGGTAGAGAGCATCAAAAATCCCCAGAACATGAGGACGTGTATGCCACCAGCAACCCGGTCTTTGAGTACTTTTTTCTGCCCGAGCCAACCGGTGATAACTTCCTTTATTCGGGCACCCCAATTGTCAAAACGATTGTCTGGGGAACCTTTCAGAACAAGGCGAGAAGCTTTGACAACTTGGTAAAGGAAAAAGGAACCTGAAATGCCACCAAGAAGGAGCAACAGTAACCAGCCCGAAAAAGGGCCATACGTCATTGCCAATGGATGTTCCATACCAAAATAGCCCCCCGGGAAGATTCCCCTAACCGAGCGGAGTCGGGTTCAAACCTTCAATGCACCGACAATTATCGATTCTACAACACCGACTGAGAACAAGGGATATGAAGCGCGAGGTGCTGGTGAACTCGAAGGGGATTGAATGGGACGAGTTACAGCGAGTGCTCCGGGGAAATGTATTCTCTTTGGCGAACACGCAGTCGTCTATGGTCAGCCTGCGGTCGCTGTGGCCATTGAACAACGAATTTCGGTGAAAATTGAAACATTGTCATCGGGCAGTGAAACTTGGAAAATCGACGGAATGGAATTCAACCCGAAGCGCCACCCCCATGTTCAAGCCTTACGCAATCGCTTGTGGCAGCCAGGACAAGGTGCTCCAAACCTATCGATTCAAATTACTGGAGATATTCCTCCTGCGAGCGGACTGGGCTCTTCAGCAGCGCTTTCCGTCGCCGCAAGCGCGGCTTTGAGGGCTGCTCGTGGGCGATGGTTTAACCGACAAGATGGAAAGCAAACCAACCATTGGTCAGAAGGATATTCAAGCCATTTTGATACTGATGAAGTCTATTCGACGATTGAAAAAGAATTCGATTCGTTTCGAAAAGGAGACGATGGAAACGCAGTTCGCTATGCAATCGGAGAGAACACTGTAGATGTCGATGAATGCGCATTACTTGGCCATGCTGTAGAGGCTGCTGCCCAAGGTGGCCGTGCTTCTCCAATGGATGCTTCCACATGTGCGCACGGTGGGATAATTTTGCTCTCTGACCAAGTAGAAACAGATGAACAATTTCTTTACTCACGTCGACTCACAACGCCAGAAGGTGAGCGATTATGGCATTTACATTCAATCGAATTACCTCCAACCACTGAACAGGTTTTCTTGGTCATCGGCAATACCGGAGTATATGCGCCTACTGCGCAACAGGTAGCGAAAGTTGCTGCGATTCTTCATGCAAACCCTGCGCGTAAAAAAGAAATTGAAACGATCGGGGTGATTGCTCGACGCGGTATTCAATCTTTGAAAGACGGTGACTATCCTGCGGTGGGCAGAGCAATGACTGAAAATCAAATCATGCTCCAAGGGTTGGGAGTCTCTTGTCCTGAATTAGAGAATCTGATTCGTGCTGCAGCACCTACATCGCTGGGTGCTAAACTCACAGGGGCCGGTGGCGGTGGTTGTATGGTCGCTTTGACAACCAATCCCAAAGCAACCAGCGAGGCAATTGAGTTAGCGGGGGGAAGAACACTGATTTCCACATTTGGTAACGGCGGCTTAACCATCGATGAAGCGGAAAATTTACCATTATGGGCTACTGAACGAGACGTAGGCGCTCAGTGAGCCACTTACAGACAATATCTTTGCTATGGCGCCTGCCTTCTTTTTATATAGTCGTTATATATGGCCCTACTATGACAACTGATGAAGAACGTCTAACTGTAGTGAATGTAGTAGCGAGCACCCGCGTCGCTGAAGAACTCGATTTGCCGGATATTGCAATCCAGCTGAACTGTGAATACGAACCTGAACAATTCCCTGGTGTTGTTTACCGTGTTACTGACCCTAAACTTGCAATTCTCATGTTCCGCTCAGGCCGTGCTGTTTGCACAGGTGGTAAGGATGAAGCAAATATCGAAACCGGAATTGAGCGAATGATTGCTGACCTTCGTGATGCAGGCATCGAAACATGGGATCTCGACCAAGTTGAAATTGAAGTTCAAAACATGGTCGCCACTTACGCTCTTCACTACCCTGAAGACTATGAAGGAAAAGACAAGTTCACCAACGAACCTCAGGCTGGTGTTCCTCGAAAACTCAATTTGAATAACCTTACATTCCACTTGCCTTTCGATAAGGTGGAATACGAACCAGAACAATTCCCAGGTTTGATTTATCGACTTGACTATCCAAAGGTTGTTTGTCTCATTTTCGGAAGCGGAAAGATGGTTATTACCGGCGCTCGACACAAAGATGAGATTCTTGAAGCCGTTGAAATCATCAAGGATGAATTGGCAGACCTTCTTTGATTCTGCTGAATTGTCAAGAGAATGTTGATGTTCTATTGCGAACGTGGTCAACCATGGCCAAAGGCTCGTCTCGGCTCGCATCTTCGCTGATGCTGGTGTTCTTGCTGTTTTTGGCATCGATGCAACCCCTGTTTTCAACTTCCTCTCTCGAGGAGGCTCCAACCGTTCAATACGCATCAGAAGACCCAGGTGTCCAAGATGTTCCGACGTGGAGAATTGGAGACAAATGGGTATATTCTGGAACATTTGATCCGACCAAACTGGTTACCGATTCAGGGGTCCAAGCGACTGTCGGTGAAATCTATGGAGATACAACTGCAGAAGTTACTGCAATTACTGAACGTACCGTTGACAACATGACGGTTCTCGCTTACACTCTACGGACTTCTGCCAATTTTGACAAATCCGGTGTTTCACTTGACGGTTACAGCGGCAATGTCTACATCACGTTTGAACAAACAGAATACCTACGTGTAAGTGATTTATCATCGATGAGAAGCGATTTGGAGTTGTATATTCGATTCGTACCTTACGGTTTGTCAAGTTTAGCTCAAGTCCTCGGTGACATTACAATCACCAATACGTATAGCCCTGTTAGCGAAGTCTACGACTTTCCTCTCCGAGCGAATGAACAATGGACGACAACGACAACTGCGTCTTCTGCATGGTCTGGCTCAAGTGACTACATCACGCCATTCCCTGTTCCCTCTTCAGATACCAACAGCACAACTTGGGAGGTCACCGACATTGGAAAACCACGTAACTCATATGGCGAAACCATAGGATATGGTGGCTGTAATGCTTCTTATGAACTTACATCACTCAACAGTGATGGTGAACAAAGTGGTTACCGTTGGTATTGTCCCGAAGCTCGAAACTATGCCTGGCTCCATACTGAAGATGAAATTGGATTGGTGATTGACTTCCGACTGAAGAGATACATGCCTCTGGATTCTACAGGTGTAGAGCAATACAGTAACCCCGGTACTCGCGAAGAATGTTTAGTGGTTGACTTAGAGAACGAAATAACTGCATTGAATACGCCGATGGCTGTTTGGGTCAACGCTTCTGCAAGCTGCTTTTCAACCACTTCAAATATTCCCTTGGACATTCATAATGAAGCGATGAACAATGTCGTTTCGGTCGTTACTGCGAGTAATGGAAGCGCCTATGCAGTGATGAATATGGGTGATGCAAAGGATTCCTCGGCATCAGCACTTGACTGGGCAAGTCATGGCATCGTCGCTCGAATCCAGCCTTCTGCTTCGTCCTCTTTTGGAAATGCTGTAGGTGCTACAACTCTTACTTTGGATGAATTTTTAGTTGGGCTGGATTTGATTTCAAGTGAAAGTTTTGCGAAAGTACTCCGTAACCGAAGTGGGGTCGTAACTGAATTAAACTCGCTCTCCGGATGGAATATCTTACCTGGAGATGAGTTATTGGTCGAAGTAGCCGTTCAAAATCGAGGCATCACCTCAAGTATACCGACGACGATGACGATTACGCATCCTGATGGTCAGACTTCAACTCATCCGCTCCCTTCATTGGATACGTATGAGGCACACAAAGTCAACTTCACATGGACCGTTCCAACTGACCAAGCC
>CEWO01050530.1_pt1 | contig 12208 bp, 14 predicted proteins | sample 361561 | NCBI WGS metagenome assembly CEWO01 (sample SAMEA2623627, study PRJEB7988) | marine metagenome | isolation source: saline water (ENVO:00002010), including
CTTGAACTTGCTTTTTCAAACATTTGAATAAGTAATTTTCCTTTTAAAGGATTATCTTTATCAATATCAAGGGTACTAAATTTATTTCTTTTGTCTTTTCTTTTTTTTGCCTCTACAATTATTTTTCTAAGATCAATGGCCGGTATATCTTTAAGGTTAATAAAATGTTTCATTCTACTAGAAATTATTACAAACTTTTTTTATAATTTTAATGGCTAAATCTATTTCTTGCTTTTTAACAGTTAATGGTGGCAAGATTCTTACTGTATTTTCTGCTGCTCTAATTGTGAGAAGTTTATTATCCATTAATTTTTGAATAAATTTTGTTTGATCTTTAAACAATTGTAGGCCTATTAAAAGACCAACACCTCTAACTTCTTTAATTATATCAGGATATTCTTTTTTAATTTTATTTAGTTCTAAATTAAAATATTTGGATATATTTTGAACATTTTTAAGAAATCCCTTTTTATATATCTGAGATAAAACAGCGTTACCAACTGACATTGCTAATGGATTTCCACCAAAAGTGGAGCCATGGGTTCCTGGGGTCATTGCTTTTGCCACTTTTTTTGTCATTAAAACTGCAGCTAGTGGAAATCCTCCACCTATTCCTTTTGCAATTGGCACAATATCAGGTTTTACACGTGCGTGTTCAAAAGCAAAAAATTTTCCTGATCTCCCTATTCCACATTGTACCTCATCTAAAATTAACAAAATTTTTTTTTGATTGCAAAGTTTTCTTAAGTCTCTTAAACACCAATCTGGAATTACTTTAATTCCTCCTTCTCCCATAATAGTTTCGATCATTATCGCAGCAGTTTTTTTTGTTATAGATTTTTTTAAAGATTTATGATCTCCAAATTCAAAATGATCAAATCCATCTATTTTAGGACCAAATCCTTCTGTCATCTTTTTTGATCCACTAGCATAAATTGCCGCTAATGTTCTTCCATGAAAAGAATTTTTTATACACAGAATTCTATTTTTTTTTGGTTTACCGATTGAATAAAAATATCTTCTGGCTACTTTTATTGCTGCTTCAGTTGCTTCTGTACCACTATTTTGAAACATAACAAAATCAGCAAATGTTTTTTGAGTTAATTTTTTAGCTAATTTTTCACCTTCTGGTATCATAAAAGCATTTGATACATGCCAAATCTTTTTAGCCTGACTATTAATTGCTTTTATTAAATGTGGGTTTGCATGTCCTAGTGAATTTACTGCTATTCCTTGAACAAAATCTAAATATTTTTTTCCATTTTTAGTAAAAATAAAACTTCCCTTACCTTTTTTAAATGAAATTTTTCTTCTATTATAATTTTTTAATAAGGAACTCATTAGTATTATGTTTTTATTTTATAACCTATTTTATAAAGATAAAACGCAAGAAACCATATTAATACCGCAAGGATTGTTAAATAAGTTAGTCCAAAACTTATTGATCCATCTGAAACTCCTAAAAATCCATATCTAAAACCATCAATCATGTAGAAAAATGGATTAACATAGCTTAATGATTTAAAAAAAACAGGCAATCTATCTATTGAATAAAAAACACCTGAAAGGAAACTCAGAGGTGTGATAATAAAATTTGTAACTGTAGCTGTATGATCAAATTTTTCAGCCCACAAACCTGAGCAAAAACCTAGCGCTCCTAAAATAAATGAGCTTAAAAATGCGAAGATAAAAATATAGAAAAAACTAAAAAAATGAATTTCAATAATAAATGAAAATACTGCTATCGAAATAATAGCAATGAGCAGGCTTCTAGTCACCGCAGCTAATATAATTGCAAATGATACTTCTAGTGCTGATAATGGAGCATATAGCATATCAACTATGTTGCCTTGAATTTTTCCGATCATTAACGACGACACAGAATGACTAAATGATTGTGTCACAATACTCATTGCAATCAATCCTGGAGCTAAAAAACTGATAAAAGAATGTTCTAAAACTTCTCCTCTATCATTGCCTAGAGCTAAAGTAAGGACGGATAAAAATAATAAACTAGAAATTAACGGTGAAAGTAGAGTTTGGGCCCAAACTACAAAAAATCTTTGGCATTCTTTATACCACAAACTTTTAAACCCGATAAAGTTTATAAAACCGAACCTTCTTACCCCTATATGATATTTTTTTTGTAATTCAACCATGAGTAAATATTCATAGCGTTTTTTTTAAATATTTGTGAAAAAAACGATAAATTAACTTGCCTTTTAAATTTAGTTATGAATATCTACATATAGTTATAAGTATTCTAATATACACAAAATAAAGTAATTATGAGTTGGACAGACCAAAAAATAGAAAAATTGAAGGAATTATGGGGAAAAGGAAATACTGCAAGTCAAATAGCAGAGATGATTGGTGGTATGAGCAGAAATGCCGTAATTGGAAAAGCTCATAGATTAAACTTATCTGCCAAAATAAAATCAAGAAGTTCCAAAAATTTAAACACAAAAAAAATAGATGAAGAAGATGATTCTACATCAAAAAAAATAAGAAAAAGTAAATTTAGATCTTTACTTATAGAAAAAGATTTTGAACCAGAAAATCCAAAACAGCTTGAAGAGCTTGATGAAAATACCTGCAAATGGCCAAGTGGTCACCCAAATGAGAGTACATTTTATTTTTGCGGCAGAACATCATTAAAAGATTTTTCTTATTGTAAATTACACTTACTGTATGCCTTCCAGCCAAAAGGTAAAAAAGAAGATCCTGCAGTTAATAAGGATGACGAAATACCTAAATATATAGAAAAAAAAATTAACTCTGCTTAATAATTAATTTCTTTTATAAATCAGATAATAATTTATTTTTTGCTTTTTTAAATTCTATCTCACTTAAAGTCTTATTGTCTCTTAACTTTTTTAATTTTTCAATTTCAATCACAATATTAGGTTTCATTTTTTTAAATTTTTTTTTTAATCTAAATTCACTTTTAGCCTTGATACCTCTATTTAATGCTTTTGATATAAGAAAAATTACAAATAAAAAAATAAGTACAATTATAAAAAATATAATATTTAGAATCATTTTATAAAGTAATAATTTTATTTTTTATATTTATCTTGAGAAAACTGACCTGCTTCTGTCCACATATAACAATATTTTTTAACTTCTGAATCAAAGTTTGAAAGTGCTGGTATATTAAGATCAAAATTATTTTTAAATTTTTCAGATTTAATATTATCATATTTTAATATTCTTAATTGATCTAATGTAATTAATGGTTTTGAAAACAATTGAAAAAAAGATGCAGTTAATTTAGCTAACAACAAAGGCATTGGAAACAATAATCTTTTTTTTCCTATAAGTTTTAAAAGTTTTTGTAAAATTTCTTTTAGTGTAAGTGTTTCATTACCAATACATTCAATTTTTCCTGGTCTTATGTTTTGGACGATAACTTGATAAATTATTTCTGTTAAATCAGAACAATAAATGGGCATAAATTTTGTTTTACCATTATAGTATAATGGAAAAATAGGAATTCTATTAAGAAGAGTCATAAAATTTGTTGTAAAAGAATCGTCTACTGAATAAACAATACTAGGTTTTAAAATTACTGATCTACTAAAGTTTTTTTCTATATTTATCTCACCATTAAGCTTACTTTGTGCATAAAAAGAATCCTTTGCTTTTTCAATTCCCATTGCTGATAAGTGAATAAACTGTTCAAGTTTATACTCATTACAAAGGTTAGATAAAAAAGAAGGAAATTTTTCATGTATGTTAATAAAACTATTGGCAATATTTTTTTCGTATAAGATTCCAATTAAATTAATACATATATCGGCCTCTTCCATTAATTTTCTAATTTTATCTTCGTCAAATATATTAGCTTGAATAATATCAATATAACCAGGGTTAGCTTGAGTCTTTAAAACATACCCTTTTTGATGAAGGTTCCGAGTTACAGCTGTGACTTTATAATTATTTTTAGTCAACTTTCTAATTAAATTCCTTCCAATCTGGCCACTAGCGCCAAAAATTAGACAATTTTTTGGTTTCATATATATATAATTAATTATGAGTGTTGATATTAAAGTTCACAAGAATGATCTACCAGAAGATATAGACTTAGGCAACTCAGTTGCTATCGATGGCGAATTTATGGGATTGAATGTAAAAAGAGACCCTTTGTGCCTTATCCAATTATCCTCGGGTAATTTAGACGCACATATAATTCAGTTAAATAGAAAAGATTATGTCGCCCCTAATTTAGTCAAATTACTTGCAAATAAAAAAGTTACTAAAATATTTCATTATGCGAGAGCTGATATGGCTCATATAAAACATTATTTAAAAGTGGATGTTGAAAATGTTAATTGTACTAAGTTGTGTAGTCGATTGGCGCGAACATTTTCTGATCGACATGGGTTAAAAGACTTAATTAAAGAAATTATTGGAATAGATGTAAGTAAACAACAACAGAGTTCTGATTTTGGTGGAGAACTGACTACAGCACAATTAAAATATTGTGCGAACGATGTAATCTATTTACATAAAATACATGAGTCACTTAACAAAATTCTTTTGAGAGAAAACAGAGAAGAGTTATATAAAAATTGTTTAAAATTTTTAAAAACTAGAGTTGATCTTGATTTAGCCTCATTTAAGGATGATATTTGGTCACACTAAATGAAAAAAGAAAATTACAAAAATTTTGCAAAAAATGTAATTGATCTTGAAATACAAGCTTTAAAAAAATTAAAAAATTCAATTAATAATTCTTTTAATCAAGCCGTAGATTTAATTTCAAAATGTCAATCAAAAATTATTGTTTGCGGAGTGGGAAAAAGTGGTCTTATTGCATCAAAGATTGCAGCCACGTTGTCTTCTGTGGGTAGCCCTTCTTTTACACTTTCTGCAAGTGATTGTTCACATGGAGATTTAGGAAGTATTTCGAAAAAAGATGTTCTTATTTTGATAAGCTACTCAGGAGAAACTCCAGAGTTAAAAAATATTATTCAATATGCTAATAGAAATAAGATTAAATTGATTGGAATTGTTTCTAAAAAAAAATCACTTTTATATAAAGCTGCTGATATAAAATTATTTATTCCACAAGTTAATGAAGCTGGCCTGGGTATTGTTCCAACTTCAAGTACAGCTGTACAGCTAGCTATTGGAGACGCGTTAGCTGTAACTTCGATGAAAAAAAAAAAATTTAGTAAGCTAGATTTTAAAAAATTTCATCCTTCAGGTAGTCTTGGTATTCAATTAAAAACCGTTGAAGATTTGATGATCACTGGTAAAAAAATTCCTTTTGTTAGAGAAAATTTAAGAATGAATGAAGCATTAAAAATTCTTTCAAAAAAAAAACTTGGAGTACTAATTGTACAAAATAGAAGTAGAAAAACTATTGGTATTATTACTGATGGGCAGATAAGAAGAGCAGGTCAAAAAACTAATAATTTACAAAATTTATTTGTAAGAAATGTTATGACACCAAATCCAATAAGTATTGATCTTGATACTTTAGCTGCAAAAGCTTTATCAATAATGAATTCAAAAAAAATAACATGTCTTTGTGTAAATAATAAAAAATCTAAAAAAAAGACCGTTGGAATAATTCATATTCATAACATTTTAGAAGCAAATGTTAATTAAATGCACAAAAAAACTTACATTCAAATTCTATTATTTATTTTTATTTTTATTTTAATTTTCTTAACATTTAATTTTTACAGAACAGATAATATCAAAGATAAAAGTATTTCTAATAATATTGAAAAAAAAGTTTTAGAGGAAGTTGAGTCATTTAATATTATGGAAAACTTAAGCTATTCTTCAAAAGATAATTTTGGAAATCAGTACAAAATAAATGCAAAAAAAGGTAGTTTTAGTCTTGATGATAAAGATATAATATCTATGGTAGGTGTTAACGCTGTTATAAATATGAATAACTCTGATCCAATCTTTATTAAAGCTGATTTTGCTGACTATAACAATAAAAACTATGACACTTTTTTTAGAGATAATATTTTTTTAAGACATTTAACACACCAGATAACTGGAGATAAATTAAATTTGTTATTTAAGTCAAATTTAGTAACAATGTCAGATAATTTGATTTATAAAAATATAGATACCAAGCTTTATGCAGATAAATTTGAAATGGACTTAATTACAAAAAACAATAAAATTTTTATGAAAGATAAATCAAAAAAAATTAAAATTTTAATATCAAAATAATGGCTATTATAAAAAAGTTTAGAATTAAATCTTTTAAACAGCAAAAACCTTTAGTATCTTTAAAAAAAATATCATTATCTTTTGGTAAAAGACAAATTCTTGATAATGTTTCATTCAACATTAATAGAGGTGAAATACTTGGGATGTTGGGACCTAATGGTGTGGGTAAATCAACTATATTCAATCTAATAACAGGGCTAATTAAACCTGACTATGGTTCATTAATTTTTAATAACATAAATGCAACGAACTACCCTATTTATTTAAGAACAACAAAATTTCAAATTGGATATGTTCCTCAACATGGTGGATACTTTCATGATTTAACATTAACAGATAATTTAAAAGCAATAGCAGAAATTTTAATTAAAGATGCCAAAGAAAGAAGTCAAAAAATTGATGACTTAATAGCAAAATTTGAACTTGATCCCGTTAGAGATGTTAAGGCTAAATTTTTATCAGGAGGGCAAAAAAAAAAATTAGTCATAGCTATTGCCCTTTTAGGCAACCCAAAAGTACTCTTACTTGATGAATGTTTTGCTGCTCTAGATGTATTAACAATAAAAATGCTTCAGCAGATAATAGTAAATCTTCAAACGGAAAACAACATTGGCATTTGTATATGTGATCACCAAGCAAGAGATTTATTATCGTGCGTAGATGTAGCTATAGTTCTTTCAAACGGGAAAATTATAGCTAATGGAACACCATCACAATTAATTAATGATCCTAATGCTAAATCTGCATATTTTGGCGACTCTTTTAAATATAATTAATTCTTAGTAAAATGGTAAAACCTATTTACTTCAATAATAAAATAAAAAATTTTGATAAAAAAATTTTTGTTGATGGAGACAAAAGCCTATCAATCAGGTGGGTTTTAATGGCATCAATGGCTCTTGGAAAATCAAGAGCTTATAATTTATTACAATCAGAGGATGTTTTAAGTTCTTTAACTTCATTAAAAAAACTTGGAATAAAGATTCAACACAACAAGAAATATTATGAGATAAATGCAAATGGATTAAATAGTTATGTTTATAAAAAAAACCTAACTATTAATGCTGGTAATTCAGGAACATTTGGGAGACTTATTTTAGCTCTCTTAATTAATACTCCAAAAAAAATAAAATTAATTGGAGATAAAAGTCTATCTAAAAGAGATTTTTCAAGAGTAATTAAACCTCTCAAAAAATTTGGTGCAAATTTTAACCCAAAGAACAAAACAAAATTACCTATATCAATTAAAGGCACAGATTTTATTAAACCTATTAAATATTTTGAAAATAAAGGTTCTGCTCAATGCAAAAGTGCAGTACTCCTGGCGGCATTAAAAGCTTCTGGCAAAACTTTTATTAAAGCTAAAAAATCAAGAGATCATACAGAAATTCTTTTTAAAGAACTTAAAATTCCGATCAAAGTTAAGAAAACCAAAAATTATGATTATATTGAAATTGAAGGTAAAAAAAATTTTAAAGCCTTCAATTATAATATTCCTGGAGATATAAGTTCTAGTGCTTTTTTTATTGTTTTAACTTTGCTTTCAGAAAAATCTAACTTAATTATAAAAAATGTAAATATAAACCCATCTAGAACTGGAGTAATTACAATACTTAATAAGATGGGTGCAAAAATTGTTTTTAAAAATAAAAAATTTTATAAAGGTGAACAAATAGCAGATATTTATGTAAAAAGTAAAAAAATCTTAAAATCAATAAATTGTCCAAAAAAATATAATAGTAGTGCAATAGATGAGTTTCTAATAATTTTTCTTGTTGCTGCAAAAGCAAAAGGAATATCTTATTTTAAAAATTTGAAAGAATTAAATCAAAAAGAAAGCAGAAGGTTAGACTGGGGGTCTAAAATTTTAAATATGATTGGAATTAAAACAAAACTTACTAATCATTCTATTAAAATTTATGGAAATCCAAATCTAAAATTAAATAAGAGTTATGAAATTAAAAACTATTTAAAAGATCATAGAATAATGGCAATGACTACAATAGCAGCTTTAACCTTAGGTGGTAAGTGGAAAATTAATGATTCTGACTCAATCAATACATCTTTTCCATCTTTTTTAAAAATTATTAAAAACCTTGGAGGAAAAATAAATTGATCAGATTAAAAAAAAATATCAAGGTAGCAATTGACTCCCCAGCTGCTGCAGGAGCTGGAACACAAGCAAAACTAATATCTAAACATTATAATTTGTTATATTTAGATACAGGTAAAATTTATAGACTAATAGCAATGATAAAACTAAAAGATCCAAAGAAATATGGTTATTCTTACATAGAAAAAAAAATCAAAAAACTAAAAATTAAAAGTCTCCAAAATAAAAATTTACTATCAGATGAAGTAGGTGCATATGCCTCAATAATTGCTAAAGATATAAAAATAAGAAAATTAGTACATAAATTTCAAATTAATTGTGCCTATTATCCACCTAAAAAATATAATGGTTCTTGTTTGGATGGGAGAGATATAACTTACAAAATTATTCCAGATGCTGATTTTAAATTTTTTATAACTGCAAATATCAAAACTAGAGCAAAAAGAAGATACCTAGAGTTAAAAAGATTAAATAAGAAAATAAGCTTTAATATGGTCTTAAAAAGCATAAAAAAACGAGATAAAAGTGATTATAATAGAAAAAACTCACCTCTTACTAAAAAATATTCGATGTTGATTAATAGCGAAAATTTAACTAAAAGAGCATGTTTTTTACAAATAAAAAAAATAATTGATAAAAAATTAAATATTAATGGAAATTTATAACCAATTAGACACGCCAGCATCTAAAGAATTCGAAAACCTGCTTAACAGTCAGCTATCAAAAAATAAAATTGAAGAAGGAAAAATTATTGAGGGTAAGATAACTAAAATTAGTGATAAATTTGTTTTTTTATTCATTGATGGTTTAAAATCAGAACCGGTCCTAGATATAAATGAGTTAAAAACTATGGGTATGTCAGATAAAATCAAGTTAGGTGAAAATATTTCGGTACTTTTAGAACGTATAGAAGATAAAAATGGAGAAGTTTTAGTATCAGCTTCTAAAGCACAAAAAATTAGTGGGTGGGATAAATTGGTTGCGGCCTACGAAAAAGAAGAGCCAATAAATGTTAAAATAATTAGTAAATGTAAAGGCGGTGTAATAGCTGAACACATTGAAACAAAAAGCCTAACTTTTATGCCAGGTAGTCAAATATCAGATAAACCATTAAAAGATATATCTCATTTAATGGGAGTCCCTTTTAAAGCAGCTATAATAAAACTAGATCGCATAAGAGGTAATTGTTGTACTTCCAGAAGAGCAATAATCTCATCAAATAAAAAAGTGGATAAAGCTAAAATAGTCGAAAAATATAAAGTTGGAGATATAATTAAAGGTGCAATTGTTAAAGGCTATAGTTCATTTGGATGTTTTTTTGATGTCAATTCTGAGCTAGATGTATTGGTCCATCTTCAAGAAATAAGTTATTCAAGAGTTAACCATCCGGAGGAAGTCTTTAATGTTGGTGAAAAACATGATCTACTTGTAATTTCAGTAGACAAAGAAAAATTGCAAGTTGGATGCTCTATTAAACAACTGTCTAAAGATCCTTTTGATAATATTTCAAACTACGAACTAAATAAAAAATATAAAGTCAAAGTAGTTAAGCTAATGGATTTTGGTGCTTTTTGTGAATTAGAACCAGGGTTAAGCACTCTTTTACACACTAGTGAACTAAGTTGGACTAAAAAAACAACTTCTGCAAAAAAAATGTTTAATGTGGGTGATGAAATTGATTGTATTATTACTGAAATTGACAAAGAAAAAAGAAGAATAGCTATATCACATAGATTAACTCAAGATAATCCATTTGACAAAATTGAAAAAGATTATCCTGTTGGAAGTGAAGTTGAAGGAACAATTAACAGTATCAATGAATATGCAATATATTTAAAATTAGATAACATAGATATAGATGCATTTCTACACGCCAATGACTTAAGTTATTCAAAAAATGGTGAGGAAGAATTAAAGAAATATAAGAATGGAGATAGATTAAAAGTAAAAGTTCTCGAGGTTAAGCTAGATCAACAAAAAATTCGAATTGGTTTAAAGCAAATGAAAGAGGATCCTTTTATTGCCTTTTTTAAAGAAAAAAAAGTTAACGACACAATTACAGTACAAGTCATTTCTTCTGACGCTAAAGGTCTAGTTGTAAGACCAGAGGGCTATGAAGCAGATTGTTACATAAAAAAATCACAAATAGCTATTAACGCAGCAGATGCACGACCATCAAGATTTGTAGGCTCTGAAAGAATTGATGCGGCCATAGCCGCAATAGACACTGAGAAGAGAAAAGTAACATTGAGTATTAAGCTACTAGAGGAATTACAAAATAAGGAAGCTGTTACTAAATTTAGTTCTCCTCTTTCAGGAAAAAATCTTCCTTTCTCATCATTGCTTGATGTTTTTGGAAAAAATAAAAAAGATAAAAAAAAATAAGCTAAATTGGCTATTGTAAAATCAAAGCTCTTAAAACAACTAACAGATAATTATCCAAACTTTTTAAAAAAAGATCTTGAGAAGTTTTTAGATATATTTTTCAAGGAGATTAAACAAGCTCTACATAGAGGAGAAAGAGTAGAACTGAGAGGGTTTGGTATTTGGTCCACCCACATACAAAAGGCTAGAATATCAAGAAATCCAAAAACAGGTGAGAAGGTAAATACGCCTAAAAAAAATACGATACATTTTAAGCTTTCAAAAGAATTTTTTAATAGAATAAACAATGACGAATAAAAATATATTTGTGGCTTGTGATGTTTCAAGTCAAAAAGAGATTATTGATTTACTAGAATTAATTCATAAAGATATATCTGGAATTAAAATTGGCCTACAGTACATAACTCAAAGAAGCCCTGAAGAAATAAAAGAACTCTCAAGATTTAATAAACCTATTTTTTATGATGGAAAATTTTTTGATATTAAAAATACACTTGTTGAGTCAATTAAATCGCTGGAAAAATTACATGTTAAATATGCTACAATACATTTACTTAATGGTTTAGAAGCTCTTAAAGCAGCAAATAAAGCTGCACAAAAAATCAAAATAAATTTGTTAGGTGTTTCAGTTTTGACAAGCTTTGGTGATGAAGATTTACTAAGCTTAGGATTTACTAACAAAGTTGAAGATCAAGTTAAAAGATTAATTAAAATCGCGATAGAAGCTGATCTATATGGTGTTATTTGTAGTCCACTAGAAATTAAAATGATTAAAGATATTGACCCTAACCTTAAATGCTTTACTCCCGGTATCAGAATGGAAAATACTAAAGATGATCAAAAAAGAACTATGAGCGCCAATGAAGCTATTAAAGAAGGTAGCGATTGCCTTATAATTGGTCGACCTATTACTAAAGGGAACCCCAAAGAAAATATACAAAAAATAATTTCATCCATTAAATAGATGAAATCCAAAATTTGTGGAATTACTGATATAAAAACATTAAAATATATAACAAACCATTCTCACTCACCACAATATATTGGTTTTATAGTTAATTATCCTAAATCTAAAAGATTTGTTGAATATTTTAAACTTAAAGAACTTTTAAAAATAAATAAAAAAAATTCAAAATACGTTGCAGTGTTAGTTAAACCTAATAAAGATATTTTAGAAAAAATAAAGGACTTACCTTTCGACTATTATCAAATTTATGATTGCACTCCAGCTGAAATAAAATCTATTATCAAAAAATATAATAAAAAGATTATAGTTGCTATCACTGTCAAAGATCAAAATGATGTTATAAAATATATCGAATATAAGGATTTTGTGGATATAATATTATTCGACAGTAAAGGTTATGAAAAAAGTATATCTTTTGATCATCAATTAATTAAAAATCTTAAAATAGATAAGAAATTAATGCTGGCTGGAAATATAAAGATAGAAGATAATCTTGAAAATTATAAAGAAATAGCAGACATTATAGATATTTCTGGAGG
>CEWO01020669.1_pt1 | contig 12154 bp, 9 predicted proteins | sample 361561 | NCBI WGS metagenome assembly CEWO01 (sample SAMEA2623627, study PRJEB7988) | marine metagenome | isolation source: saline water (ENVO:00002010), including
GGTCGACATCCTCAGGTAGACCGCCAACATTGTGATGACTCTTGATGACATCCCGCTCGCCGCCACCAGATTCAATCCAGTCGGGCGCTATGGTCCCTTGAACTAGGAATTTAGCGCCGCAGTTGGCCTGTTCCTCCTCAAAGACGCGAATGAATTGCTCACCGATTACCTTGCGCTTATGCTCTGGATCGGTGACTCCCTCAAGATGGTGAAAAAACCGTTCCGATGCATCCACAACCTTGAGCTCAATGTCCATCTCCGCGAACATCTCACGAACTTCTTCAGTCTCTCCCTTACGCATGAAACCTGTATCGACGTAGACGCAGTGAAGCAGACTTCCGACAGCACGGTGAGCTAGTACTGCAGCCACCGAACTATCGATCCCCCCTGAACAAGCAATGATGGCTGTATCATTGATTTGTGATTCGAGAGCCTCAATGGCCTCGTCGACCAGCATCTGGGTGTTCATCATTGAATTCACCCTTGGATTGACTCGTCGTCTGAGATTACCTTCGCGGTCATCGCTGATCTGTAATCCGAGTAGGCTGCAGCGAGCGCGTCGTTGGAAGTAGCTAGGATTTGCACAGCGAGAGCCCCAGCATTATCTCCGCGGTCGACACCTACGGTGGCAACCGGCATTCCAGGTGGCATCTGAACTATTGACAGAAGTGAGTCTAGAGGAACTTTGCCACCGACTGGAACGCCGATTACCGGCTTTGTTGTCATCGAGGCGATGACGCCGGGTAGGGCGGCTGCCACACCAGCCATTCCGATGAAAACCTGGCAGCCATCAGCCTGAGCCGCCTCGATGATTCCCTCGAGATACTTAGGCGCGCGGTGCGCCGAAGCTACGCGTATCTCGTAGTTCACATCGAACTTGTCGAGCACGCTTCGGCACTTCTCGGCGATTGGCATGTCGGACTTGGAGCCCAGAACAACACAAATGTCCATGCCACAGCGGGCCACGGTCGGTTCAAATGCCTGCCGAATGGCCCGACTCCCGTAAATGAGTCACTACTCGGCTGGAGCGATGAATCTCTCGGGCCAAGCCTCGCCCGCGATGACCAGCGGAGGGGATGAAAATAACTCGGCGAAGGCCTGCTTCTCAACCAACTTCTCAGAAAATGGATCATGCAGCGTCCCTCCTCTGTGTTTGAGAGTGAAAGCCACGAAAGTAGAGTCTCCGCGAGTGACTCCTGTGAGGTCCGCAGCGTACTCAGGTAACGGCCCATCCCATTGTGCCAACGGGCCGTTACGGAATCCAGCCGAAACTTCTACCCAGCCCTGCGAGAGGATGTTTTTGGAGAAGTCGGAGGATTCGATGGGGAGTAACCAGCGTGCAGAATTATGCCCGGCACTGACTGTGATATTGCTGATGGTCCGATATTGTGCATAAGCAAAAAATGCGAACGAAAAACCACCAAATCTTGGGTCGATAATCACATGCAGCAAGAACAGAATAGTTCCCAGAACCATCAACCCCGCTTCAAATGGATAGAGGTCGAGAAGGTTTGCGCGGGCTCGATTTTCTAATCCGTCGCGCAGCTTTGAAAATGGAACGAACAGGAGTAACCAACTGATTGCAAAAAATGCCAGAGCCACATTTTGGTCATCAGGGGTATTACCTGGAAATATCAGAGGCGCGAGCGATGCAATAAGGAAAAAAGGTGCCCAAGCAGTTGTGTAGAGAATCATTGGCCCAAGGGGCTGCAAACGTTGTCGCATCCAACCTCGTCCGCCTTCACGGTGGTCAGTAACGCTCCAAGACTCCGGCGGATTGACTTCACCTGCAAGCGACTCAGGGACTGATTCACTGGCTGGGTACCAACGTTCCTCTCCCGCCAGCCAGTCGGAGTCGCGAGCGGCCTGCATCGTGCTTGCGTTGGGCCGCTCGTATTTGGTTCGCGCCGATACTCGGGGTTTCGTACGCTCATTCCTCGTCGAATGGATGTTTGAGGACGAGGGAGCGCGCTGCGAGGACTTCGTCGACACGACGCACATCGGTTGTGTGCGGCGCGGTGATTATGAGTTCTGGATCTTCGCCGAGTATCTTGAGGAAATCTTCGGCGAATTTGTCGAGAACTTCCTTCGATTCAGTCTCGGTAGGCTCGATCATCAAACACTCCGGGACAATCATCGGGAAGTACAGTGTAGGTGACATGTATCCATAGTCTAGCAGACGTTTTGCGATGTCTTTGGCTGTGACTCCGACTACTTCCTTGAGTGGGCTCATCGAGAGTGTAAATTCGTGCTTGACTACTTTTGCGGGTGCTCCGTCGAGCGGCATTGCGTGGACTCCTTCAGCACCTTGCATAATGCGATGTCGGAGATAATTTGCATTGAGAACTGCGTGCTCGCTCATACGCTCTAATTCACGCCCGTAGCGTCGGTAGAATGCCCATGCTCGGACTACTGCTCCAGAATTTCCGTGCCACTGCTGGACCTTTCCAATAGTATTCTCCGGATTACGCCAGAAGTAACGGTATCCATCACCGGTTGCTCCTCCATCGCTTGCTTCCTCACGATCGGCGAGCGGGGCTGGTAGGTATTTTGCTAGATGTGCTTTCACTCCAATTGGACCACTGCCTGGCCCACCTCCTCCGTGAGGCTGACTGAAGGTCTTGTGGAGATTGTAGTGGACTGCGTCGAAGCCCATTCTGCCGGGGTCAGTTTTCCCAAGGATGGCGTTGAAGTTCGCTCCATCGTAGTACATTTGCCCACCGGCTGAATGAACGATTTCTGCGGCTTCGGCGATTTCTGGTTCGAATACGCCAAGGGTGCTAGGATTGGTAATCATCATCGCAGCTGTATCATCTCCAACTGCTGCGCGCAGCGCCTCAAGGTTGAGTCGGCCATCTTCACCGCTTGGAATTTCAATTATTTCGTAGCCACACATTGCTGCTGAAGCGGGGTTTGTGCCATGTGCGGAATCAGGGACGATTACCTTGTCTCTTTGTTCCTGGCCACTTTCGCGATGATATTCCTGAATGCATCTCATCGCTGCGAATTCACCTTGTGCGCCGGCAACCGGTTGCAGTGTGACTTGATCCATGCCGGAGCAAATCTCGAGCATCTCCTGCATCTCATAGAAAATCGAGAGTAGCCCCTGAATCTGATGCTCGGGCTGAAGTGGGTGGATGCGGTCGATACCGGGGAGTTGGACGATTCTCTCGTTGATACGGGGGTTATGCTTCATCGTACACGAACCGAGCGGATAGAATCCGGTATCGATGCCGAAATTACGCTGTGAGAGCAAAGTATAGTGGCGCACAAGTTCGGGCTCACTGGCGCGTGGCCAGCGAGGTAGGCGGGCCCTTCGCAGGCTTGCGGGAACTGTCTCTCCGGCCCCCTCCATAATCGGTGCGGGCTGAGACCATCCGGTGCCAGCCGCACCGTTGAATTGGTAGATATCGCTCAAGCGCTCACCTCCGAAACCCATGATGATAGAGCGGCGACGAGCGCATCAATATCCGTCTGGCTAGTCCTCTCATCGCAACCGATTAAGAGACAATTCGACATCGATTCCCACCACTCACCCAAGGCGAAGCCACCGAGAACACCGGCATCATCCATGTGTGCAACAGCCGCAGCGGCATCACCTGGAAGTTTGATGGTGAATTCACGGAAGATTGGCATATCGGGGTCGGCTAGCTCGACCCCTTCAATAGAACAAACAGCCTGTTTTGTTGCTTCTGCGGCAGCAGCAATACGAAGCGCTAGACGCTCAAGTCCCTCGGGCCCGAGCAAAGCCATGTGCATCGCGCCCATCAGTGCAATGAGCGTCTCATTAGAACAAATATTCGAGGTCGCGCGATGACGACGAATGTGCTGCTCGCGCGTAGATAGAGTCAATGTGAAAGCATCCAAACCATCCTCATCAACAGTCTTGCCAACAATTCGGCCTGGCATCTGTCGTAGGTATTCCTTAGAGCATGCGAACAAGCCGTAAATCGGCCCTCCGGCAGTTGGACCAATCCCGAAGGGCTGGCCCTCACCAACTACGAGATCAGCTCCGTAAACACCAGGAGCTTCGACAATCCCTAGCGAGACAGCATCAACGCCAACAATTAGAGCGGTTTTCTCACCAATTATCTCCTTTAATTGAGCAATTCCCGTATCCAACTCACCGAATGCATTCGGCTGCTCGACATATACAGCACAAGCCCCCGCAGCAGCAGCAGCCCCTGCCAAGTCAACTCGGCCATCGATCCCATGCTCGAGCACACGCAGTTCAATCCCACCGCCCTGCGTGTAATTCTCAATCACTGAAAGTCGGTGAGGGGGAACGAATTGTGAGACATAGACAACACCCTTCTGAGTGGCCTTGCGATTCTTCACTCGCACAGCACAAGTGATTGCCTCAGCAGCAGCCGTACTCGCATCATACATTGAAACATTAGCGACTGGTAAACCGACAAGCTCGGAAACCATTGTCTGAAATTCCCACATCGCCTGCAGCATACCCTGAGAAACCTCTGGCTGGTAAGGAGTGTAAGAGGTGAGGAACTCCCCTCGCGTAGCCAGCATACCGACCATCGTCGGAACGAAGTTTCGAGCCAAGCCCGCTGAAAGAAAAGATGGGCGCGAATCTAAGTCGATATTCGCGCCAAGTAAATGCTGTGCATCAGCCCAGATTTCTTCCTCTGATTGTGGGCCACGTAGAGGAAGTCCACCCGTACGAAGCACACCATCAGGGATGTCCGAAAACAAGTCATTTATTGTCTCAAAGCCCATTACTGAGAGCATCTCCTGCTCTCTTCCAAGATTCGGTAATTGGTCCATCCGCGAGCCCCTCATGCCCAAAGGCAGAACTACTGTATTACGGAGAGTGCTTGAAAGGTTCGATGAGCGAATCAAACACCTCCAACCGACACACTCTTAGGTTGATGGAGAAGGTCAGGATTGGTGTTCGAATGAAGGTCGCAGTGAGTGCCCCCGACCACTTCGTCGCTCCATACATCATCGAGATGCTTGGTGATTCGGCTGTTCCCGTGCCTCCAGAGGCCTTGGAAAATACGATAGTACTAGATGCGCTATTGACCTCCTGCACAGCGATAATCCATATCAATTCCAAACCAGTTGATTCAACGCTGGGTAGAGACGACCGCGAAACATTGCTGCGAATGCGCGAGCAATCGCGACCGATTCTCGACGCGGTCGACAGGCACGGCGGGCTGCATCTGATTATCGTTGGAACTCTGAGAGTTCATCCTCAGTGGGAACCAGACGAGCCGTATTACGGCAATGATTCCACTCTTGCACCACGAGACGTGGCAGCCGAGGGCCAGCTTTGGATGGAAGAAATGGCCCTTGAGCGTGCACAAGCCGAGCGCCCAGTGAGTATCATCCGTGCCTCGAATGTTCAAGGTGTTCACATCGATGGCTCTGAGGCAAACGGATTGTTGCACAAGTGGGCGCAAGAATGCATGATGGGATGGGTGAATGTGCCAGGGGACGGGAGCGGAGTGAAGGATTTCGTTCACGTCCAGGATATTGCTGCAGTCATCGGTGCCGTCCTTGAGAATCCTCCACCAACTCGCGAGAGCATGGCTGTTGGGTCAGGTAAAGCGATCAGTATGAATGACCTTGGCGGAATCTTCAATCAAAAATCAGGTTGCGAATTGGAACTCGGGCAAGATGAGTCACAGGAAGTCTTCGGAGTCGTCGATGCACGAGATCTTGAGATGCGACTTGGATTCTCGCCACAGATTAGTCTCGAAGAAATGCTCGGCGAAGCATTCGAGTTTGCCGGTCATTGAACAGCCGCAGTCAGATTATTGCGCGTTCAGTTCGATACGCTTACGGATTCCGTTCCACTTGTGGACGGAGACCGTGAAAGTCTCTGTGTGGTGATTGGTGTAATCGCTTGTGTCGGCGTTTGCCTTTAGGTGGACTTCCACCTCACCTACACCATCGATGCTGCCGACGATTGTCTGACCACCGCGGTAAGCATCATCGATACCTATCGAGAAAGTTCTCTCAAGGCTGTGGATATGGACTATGGCAGAGGTCGTCAGACCCTCGGTTGAGGCAACTACAGCGATTTGATCATTGAGGAATCGAGCCTCAGTCAGTCGGCGGGTGACGTCTTCGAGGTCGAGGCCGCCAGAGTCCACTGCCGCAGTAGCGGCCGTTTCAAGTTCTGCAGCAGGGGTCGCAACAGGTTCGGGTTCTGGAATTGGTTCTGGATCAGCTGGCGGTGCTTCAGCTACGGGGGCGACGCTTTCGAGCACCGCACCGGCTGTTTGGTTGATGACTGTGTCAACAACCGCACCGACTATCGCTTCCTGCGGAGATTGAGCTTGCATACCTGCTTGTGCTGCTACTGCCGCAGCGCCCAATCCAACCGCTCCTGCGACGGCGGCGGCCTTTGCGAAGTCCTCAGGTGGAGGTAAATTTCCGCGGATTTTCGCGAGGATTGAATCTGCATTTGAATCCCACATCCTACTCGCAGGTGAGCGGAAGAGGAAAGGCAATTCGTTGATTTTCTCTTCCGCGATCACATCTGCTTGTGCGCGAACCGATTCTATTGTAGATTCAGGGTTCGCAACAAGATTTTCCAGTTCCTTTGCAAATTCAGCATCGAGAACAGTTCCATCCTTCATGAAATCAATCGGTGGGGAAGCGACTTCAGCAATTCGTGGTTCTGTAGCGGCTTCGACAGTGAATTCGACATATGCGAGTTCTTTACCAGAATCGGATGAGTCGTTCAATCGGATCGTCCAATCGCCCGGACCGGGATTATCGAAAGTATGTGTTCCGATTGTCTGTCCAGCCATCAAAATGTGAGAGAGACGGCTCTGCCGATTCACCCATTCTTCGCCGTGACTAACATCTGCAGGAACGATTCCCAGCCAAGATTCATCTGTTAGAAGAGGGCTTGTGAAGTCGACCTTAATTCGCTCATAAGAGGGATATTTGCCCTTCTGTAACTCGATTCGGATCTCACTTGTATCTTCTCCCTCAGCCTCAAGTGCGCTCGGCGTTGAGCGCTCACCAACAGCACTGATAGTGAGCATTCCAACTCCAACCCACCTTCGCGTTCCAAAGGGAATTTCACCCGATGACGGCGGTCTTGTCCAGCCTCCGTCGTAGAGGTCTTTGCTACCATCAACAGGGGATGAATGAAGGCTCCATGAACGAGCACCTCCATCACCACCGTCGTAGTGAAAGAGAACCTGACCATTCGGCTTTTTGAACCAAGGATAGTCGTTAATTAAGCCGTCTTGCTTGTTATACAATCCGTTGTAATCAGAATTAGAATGTCCCGAAATCTCCGCTCCGTTCACCTCTCCTGTGACGTGAGCGGACTGGCCTCCTTCGACTAAGGCCAATAACTCAGAAATATCGAGGGATGCGTTACCATCAGAGTCGAGGGCTGAAAATACTGCGCGGACGATCGCGTCCGGAGCATTTTGACCAGTGATCGAAGAGATAGCTGCGTTGAATTCAGTGACATCTAGAGAGCCATCTCCATTGATGTCATACTTTGCGAACACAGCTTCAGCGCTGATTCCTTGGGACTGCATAATCTCCTGCAATTTCTTCAGAGCAACTGCTTCGAATCTCGCACTCATGGGCCAACCTCGCTACATGCTCCGATTGCTGGGTCAAGAGGATTACGCCGGCGCAGGGAGGCTTGGAGTGTTGGCTGTTTGGCACTCATAGCGACTCTCAACTCATACGAACGGGGGTCTGACCACTTCGGCTCGCACCCTCCTACGAGGGCTGGCTTGAATCCAAACCTCATCGCCGACTTCGACTCCATTGAGGTAAGCCATCGCGATGCCGGTACGGTTTAGTGAGGGGGATGGACAACCGCTGGTGACGTATCCTGAAATCGTGGCTTCGTCGGTGTCAGAACTCTTCACAGCATGTCCCAACCGTGGAGCAGGGCCACGTTCGAGGCATTGGAGGCCGTGCCAGCGAGCACCCGATTCAAGTGATTCGGCCACTCGCTCGCGTCCAACAAATTCGTGTTCCATGTCCAACCCAAATGGAACTGCGGTCTCTGCAGAATCACGCGCTAGGAAACCCTCGGGAAGTGAATCAGCTGCATCCAAACCGAGGCCCGGCCAGAGGAAATCTTGCCCTGATAGGAGATACCCTTTCTCAAGTCGGAGAGTATCGCGAGCGCCAAGGCCGACCGGAACCAACCCGTGCTCCACACCAGCATCGAGAAGAGCCCGCCAAAGAAGCGGTGCCTGATCATTCGGCACGAAAATCTCGGCACCGCGCTCGCCGGTGTAGCCAGTACCCTGAATCCAACCTGTCACACCGATACCATTCGCAGAAATCTGCTGACACTTGAATCGCCCAATACGATTCACTTCACCCAGAGCTGAACCCAATATTTCAGCCGAGGCAGGACCTTGTAATGCGATGATACTCGTCTCGGCCGACAAGTCGACGAGGGTAACCGAGCCATCGTTGGGCAGCAACCCATTGAACCAGTCCCACATTGTCGAAATCATAGAGGCGTTTGGTACCCCGAGGACGCAGTCTTCGGATTTGACAGCGAAAATCATGTCATCGATGATACAACCTTCGTGATCGAGAAAATGCGTGTAACCACAACGCCCAGGAACAAAGGAAGAAACACTCTGCGTTGAAATACTCTGAAGCCATTCTCTAACTCCGGTGCCTTCGAATGAGAACAAACCCATGTGTGAAACGTCGAACATCCCTGCGGTGGAACGGCATGCAAGATGTTCATCTTGGATCGATGAATACCATATGGGAAGTTCGAAGCCATGGAAATCTACGAGCTTCGCACCGGCTTCGACATGGCAATCATACAATGCTGTCCGCACCACTTCGCCGTCTGACACGGCTCTGTCTAACCGCGAGTGGTGCAAGAATCTCTCGCTTCGGCATTATCCGAGAGGTAAAGCGATTATACAGTAAATTTGAGCGAACATGCCGACGATAGTTTTAAATAGTGCGCGTCCCACTATACAACTACTGGTTAATATGAAGGAACAACGCACCAAGAGCCGAACCGGTAAGGAGACGAGTACTTTGAAGAACGCTAAGAGAAAGAAACCATTCGTAGCAGGGGTCCGCCCTTCGCAAGCGCGCAATACCGAGGCAGTCTCGGGTTCGTGCGAAGTTTGCGGTAGTGACGAATGGGACACTGACGTTAAGCGCGGAGAGACAAGTTGCGCAGTTTGTGGCTTCGTCGCTGCACAGAATATGATCGACCCTGGTGCTGAATGGGTCAACCACTCAGATGGCGCTGACCGCAGTAGGGTCGGAGCTCCGACAACACTCACCCTCTCAGACAAGGGGCTTTCAAGTGAAATCAGTCGAATCGACTTGACCTCGGGTGCTGCGAAGCGCCACGGTATGAGTGGGAAGGCAGCTCGAGACTGGCGCCGACGTCAGCGTATCGACCAACGCTCTAAGACTCGCGATTCAAGAGCACGAAACCTAACTTCGGCTATGCAATTCATCCGCGACCGCGGAGGCTTGACGCCTCAGATTGAACAACAGGCCGCATCCCTATACCGCAACGCGGTCGAGCGAGGACTGGTTACAGGACGTAGTATCCGAGGCGTTACAGCTGCGTGTGTCTACATTGCCGCACGCGAGGCGAAGGTTCCTCGCAAAATCGATGATATCGCTGCTGCATTCGATATGCGTAGCGAGGTTGATCAGAAGGAACTCAAGCGGACCATACGATTAGTTGCGCGCAATCTCGGCACGCACCACATCACCGGCCCGGAGGAATACTTCGAGAAGTTCCACTCTGACTTACAATTGCCTCCAATCGTTCTCGGCGCCGCTCGCGATATGTGGAAGATTGTCGGACAGGACCTCTCCTGGCAAGGTAAGAAGCCCTCTGGCATCGCTGGAGTCATTCTCTATCGAGCATCTCAGGAGAGCTCCTCTACTCGCACTCAAAGCGAGGTTTGCAAGGTAGCCGGAATCAGCGAAGTTACACTACGTGGCCTACTGAAGATCCTCAACCAACTTGCTCCGCCAATGGACTCTTGATGGTGGACGCTGGGGGATTTGAACCCCCGGCCTTCTGGTTGCAAACCAGACGATCTTCCAGGCTGATCTAAGCGCCCCGTGAGCGTGGCGACCGGGCAGGGGTTCTTGAGTTGAACCGTCGAAGTGCGAGCCTTCACTCATCCCTAGAAGGGTTGGTGAGTCGGGAGACGAGCACGAGGGCAATCGCTCCAGCAGAGATGATGACAGCCCGCAGAATCGAATCATCAGAGTCCGACTCGGACTCGGCATCTGTCCCAGGGGTAACCGGACCATTCGACATGGTATGATCATCGACCGAGTAAAGGGCGTAGAATGGAGTCTCAGTCAGTTCACCCTCGAACTCAACCTGATGCATCATCGAGATATTTCCGGGTAACAAGCCACTTTCAGGGGCTAACAAGACCATAGCAGCTGTTTGGCAATTCTCATCGACCTTGTGTCCAGTTTCATTCAACTCGCAAGAGGTAACCATCCAACCAGTATCGAAATCGTCAATCCCTTCGAAGGCACCGTCCTCATCTGCATCGACGAGAATGCGGTGCCTTGCCTCATCCCTTGAATCATGATTCCTAAAGAAAATCGAGTCGGTCTCGACCAGAACATCAGCCGCAATCGAATCAGGCCTCGCCCCCTCGGAGCCCAAAATAACCGTGTATTCCTTCTGGTCGTGAGCCAAAACCAACGGCGAAGCGAGTAGCCCTAGGAATAGCGTGAGCATGAGCAGTCGGGCAGTAGCCACGTCCATTCGCAGCGTGGCAAAGACTTCAACATGACTCGGACGGTGGAACCGAACGATGGACACCGAGCGGATGCTGATCGCGGCAGGATTAGCCGTGACTCTACTGATTGGTGGAGGTGCTGTCATGATGCTCGGTTCAAACGAGTCACTAGACTCAGATGATACCTCGGAAATGGTCGACCCATTGATGCAAGATGAGGGACACGACCATCGTAACGCCAGTCAGCACGTACTTTTCACCGACAACATTCAACCGGTTTCATTCAACGAATTGACGGCTCCAGGTAATGCAGAAATCCAAGTCGCCGACTCTCCAGATGGGAATACCTACGCTTACATCGCAGGATGGTCAGAGATGCACATCGTTGATGTCACAAATCCAGCCAACACAACCGTCACCGGTGTATACGTCGATCCGAACACACAGGTTTTGGATGTCAAGTATCTCGAATACAACGGCCGCGAATATGTGATTGTTCAGAATCAATTGGTCGATCCTGGTGCGGCCGACCCTAATGTTGGCAATTGGGAAGACCCTGCCCAAGTCACGGTCACTCTAGTTGACGTGACTGACAAATCCGACCCATCTTGGGTTGATTCATGGTATGATGTGGACCACCCCAGTGGCCCGCACAATCTCTACACACACATGATTGATGGTGAGTGGTACATCTTCGTCGCAAATCCAGATTACGAACAGTGCGATGTTGGTCAGGGTGATGCCTGTGGAGGCATAACCATCGCGCACCTGAATTTTGCCGGGTATGGTGACCTACCTCGTATAGTCAAGGTGGGTGAAGCCGAAGTCAGTTGGGAAACTACTCTCGGAGGTTGGATTTACATCCACGACATGACCGTACAGACATGGCCCGGCGAGGATCAGAATGACCCTCGCTACGGTCAGACCTACATCTACGGAGCTTACTGGGAAGCGGGACTACGGATCTTCGACACTAGTGACGTCCCGCACCCACAAAATAGCCTCGAGCAGTACCTTTGGTACGGCTCGTTGTGCCGTCTCTCAGGCGGCTCACAAGCCGGATGCACGTGGAGAGCACCCGAGGTCGGGGCTTGGATGGAGTTTGCCGACCTCGATGGCGACGGCGAGATGGATTGCGGATGTACAAGTAACGAGAATGGAGGGCGAGCCTCGTACATCCACTACGCTGAGCCCGTCGACGACATGGTAGATGCTAGCCACCTCGGCTATCCAACCGGTAAGATGCACCTGACTTTCCTCGCCACCGAGGTGCTCTCAACTGAGATAGGCACTGGCATGGGATACCTTCTCGACACAACTGATTACGAAGTGGTGAATGGAAAGGCTACCTTCCTACCAAAAATCATTCATGGTTGGGAGATCCCATTCGCTGAAGACCACTTCATCCCGAGTGGAGATGAATGGTTGCTATTCAG
>CEWO01031766.1_pt1 | contig 12137 bp, 9 predicted proteins | sample 361561 | NCBI WGS metagenome assembly CEWO01 (sample SAMEA2623627, study PRJEB7988) | marine metagenome | isolation source: saline water (ENVO:00002010), including
TCTGCTGACAAAAATACCAGAACCTTTAGAGTAGAAATTAGTGTTAATAATAAAGATAGAACTATTAGAGACGGAGTTTCAGCTGAAATCTACATTAAAGGAAAAGAAGAGCCGGCTCATAAAATATCTCCTGCTATTTTAGCTTTAAATGACCAAGGAAAGCTGGGCGTTCGAACAGTTACTGTCGACAATAAAGTTGAATTTACAGAAATCAAAATCTTGGAAGATACTAATAATGGCATGTGGGTTTCTGGACTGGGAGAAAACGCTCGAATTATCACCTTAGGCCAAGAATACGTATTTCAAGGTCAAACTGTAAATGTGAAAGAGACTTTTATTCCTGAAGTATGAAAAATTTTATTAGAGGAGCCATCAAAAAAAGTAGAACTTCCTTAAGTATTCTTGTCCTAATAGGGCTTTCAGGCATATTTGCCCTTAATTATCTCCCAAAAGCTACTGAGCCAGATGTTGACTTTCCAGGTGCATATATTGGGGTTGGCTACGAGGGAGTTTCTCCAGAAGATTCAGAAAGATTACTGGCAAAACCTCTTGAAGATGCGCTAAGAACTATTTCTGGAGTTACAGATATAAGATCGACATCTCAGACTGGTTATGCAGCTGTAGTTGTAGAATTCGATCAGGATGTTGATCTTGAGGATGCCTTATATGATGTTAGAGTCAAGGTCGATGAGGCAAGAGCAGAACTTCCTCTAGATGCAAGAGAACCAACGATAAGAGAATTCACAACTTCTGATAATCCTGTACTAACCATAAGTATTGCTAGCGAAGTGTTACCTCAAAGAGTCTTAGTTAACCTTACACAAGATTTGCAAGATCTAATCGAGACTCATCCCAGTGTACTCGAAGCAGAACTTAATGGTGTCCCTGAAGATCTTATTGAAGCGATCGTAGATAAAAGCAAATTAGAGTCTTATGGAATTTCTATGAATCAGTTGTACCAGGCTGTTTCAAATAATAATAGAGTTATTCCAGCTGGTTTTCAGGATACAGGAACAGGTAGATTTGCTGTTAATGTGCCAAGTGTTTTCTCTAGTCTCGAAGACATAGAAACATTACCCATTAAGGTATCAGGAAACTCAGTTGTTACACTTAAAGATGTTGCAGATGTGAGTTTAACCTTCAAAGATAGAGGTGGTTATTCAAGGATTAATGGTCAGCAGTCTCTTTCCATTGATGTTAAGAAACGTCTAGGTACAAATATAATTGATACTGTTACTGATATAAGAGAAATAGTAGAAGAAGCGGTCAAAAGCTTTCCTGAAGGAGTTTCGGTTAATTTTGTGCGAGATGATTCTGAGTTTGCTTTAACAATGATCTCAGAGTTACAAGGTAATGTATTAACTTCAATAGCTCTCGTTATGATTGTTGTTCTTGCTGCTCTCGGTTTTAGGACTTCAATGCTTGTTGGAATGGCAATCCCGTTTTCTTATTTATTCGCACTATTAGTCCTTTATATCTTAGATAAAGAATTTAATTTTATGGTTATGTTTGGAATGCTTATATCTATGGGCATGACGATAGATGGATCAATTGTTGTCACCGAATACGCAGATAGAAAACTTGCTGAAGGCATGAATAGAGTTGAGGCTTATACAGCAGCTGCTACAAGAATGTTTTGGCCTGTTTTATCGTCAACCACAACAACTCTAATTGCTTTTACACCTCTTATGTTTATGCCGGGATTTGGAGCTTTTATTAGGGATATGCCAATAACAGTCTTCTGCGTTTTAGTTGGTTCGTTAATATACTCTCTCATTTTCGCACCTATCCTAGGAGCTATGTTCGGAGGTTTAGCAAAACAATCTGAGGAAGAAGTAAATAATACGAGGCTTCTTGAATCATCTGATCCGCTAAGCTTAACTGGTGCCTCAGGTGTTTATGCAAGAAAGATCAATCAATATCTAGATACTCCTGGGCAAACAATCACAATTATACTAGGGGCTATTATTCTGTGTATCGGTTTATGGACACATCATGGAAAAGGAATAGTTTATTTTCCTACTGTTGCCCCACAATTCGCTGAGGTTGATATTCTTGCAAGAGGTAACTTAGCTGTTGACGAAATAAGAGATATTGCCGTCGATGCTGAGCAAAAGATAATCGGCGTCGAGGAGATTGAGATGCTATCCGTCTGGTCAAATTCTGGAGGTAGCAGAGGCATGAGTGGACGAGGGGCAAGTTCACCCGATAGAGTTGGAGGAATGTTCGTAGATTTCTGGGCTGAAGATAATGCTGTATCTGATTTAGATGGATTTCAAATTATGGACAAGCTTCGTGATAAATTTGAAGACACCTCCGGTTATATAGTTCAAGTAGAAGCTGAAGAAGGTGGTCCTCCAATCGGCAAACCTCTTCAATTAAATGTAAGTGGAGATAATGAACAAGCACTTCTAATCGCCATTAGAAAGATAAGAAGCTATGTAGAAAGCATAGGAAGCTTTATAGATATTGAAGATACTACTGTTACAAGAGGCATAGAATGGGAGCTAGAAATTAATAGAACTAAAGCTGCACAATATGGCGCAGGACTCAGTGATGTTGGTGCTTCAGTGCAAATGGTCACAAACGGTATTAAGGTTGGAGAATATCGCCCTCTAAATCTCGATAGAGAAGTCGATATTAGAATTAGATTTCCTAAAGCTGAAAGAAATATAGATCAGCTTGGTAATTTAAATGTACAGACCAATAAAGGCTTAGTTCCTGTCAGTAGTTTTGTTGAAACTAATATAAAACCGGCTACAAAAAGTATAAGTCGTAAAAGCGGAAAAAGAGTTCACAGCCTGTCAGCAAACACTGTTGAAGGAGCAATAGCGTCAGTGCAAATAAAAAAAGTAAAAGATTGGTTAGAAACTGCTGATCTTGGAAAAGGTGTGACAGTCGGATTTGATGGCTTTGATAAATATAATAAAGAAGCTGCTGATTATCTAGTCTTAGGGTTTATTGCAATGCTCTTTGTTATGCTCATAGTATTAGTCGCTCAATTCAATAGCTTCTATCAAGCTAATATCGTTTTATCGGCAATCCTTTTATCTTTCGGAGGTGTTTTTATATCACTCTTGATACTCGATAGATCCTTCAGCACACTGCAAACGGGAATAAGCTGTGTCGCCTTGGCCGGCATTGTAGTTAATAACAATATTGTTTTAATAGATACATTTAATCTTTTAAAGAGAAATAATCCTGGTTCAACAACCAAATCTGTAGCACTCAGAAGTGCGATTCTAAGGCTAAGGCCAGTTTTCTTAACCTCTTTTACTACTATAGCCGGTCTCTTGCCTATTGCTTTAGGTTACAGTATCGATCTCATAGATAGATCAATTAAAACTGGTTCATATATAACTAGCTTTTGGGAACAAATGGCAGCCTCACTGGTAGTCGGCTTAACTGTTGCTACGGTTCTAACTTTAGTTGTTACTCCGTGTGCTCTAGCCTTATCAGATAGTGTAAGATCATTTCCATCAAGAATGATAAGGTTAATAATGAAACCTTTCCTAGCACTAAGTGTTTTAGTCAAAGCAAACTAACTTTCAAAAAATTCCCAAATGTAAGGCCTTTATTAAGTTATCATATTTCCTCTTTTTAAAGGACTTAAACAAAGTCATAACTAATGAAGGAATTTAAATGACTAAAAAATTGAAAATTATTGCTTTTTTGTTTGCAGTAATTACAAACCCGCTACTTTCAGAAGATATCCAAGAGATAATTATCCTTGAAAAGAAGTTATCAAGCTTAAATGGATGGTCAAATAATCAATCTATCTCTTCTATTGGAGAGAAAGAGTTAAGCGATTTAGATGCTCAACATCCGAAACAGATTTTTAGACGAGCTCCTGGAGTCTGGATAAGCAGAGGGTCTGGACAAGAACACCTAACAGCAATTCGATCACCCGTTTTATCTGGTCCTGGTGCGTGCGGATCATTTCTAGTGCTTGAGGATGGTCTGCCAGTCAGGCCAACAGGATTCTGTAATGTAAATGGTCTTTTTGAAACTTTCTTTGAAATGGCATCAGGCGTAGAAACCATAACTGGCCCAGCAAGTGCAAGATATGGAGCTAATGCAATGCATGGGGTCATCAACATTCTCTCTAAACCAATCGACTCTGAAAATAAATTTTATACAAATATAGGACCCAATAATTATAAAAACTTCAAGGTAACAAAAGGTGATCAAGAGAATTGGCGTTTTGATGGTTTCTTTGCAAATAATAATGGCTTTAGAGAAGAGTCAGGCTACGATCAACAAAAAGTTAAAATCCAATCCAATTTCTCATTACGCTCATGGAATGCTTCTTTAAAAGCAACCTTGACTAATCTGAATCAAGAAACAGCTGGATATATAAATGGAGTAAACTCATACAAAGATGAAGACTTCAGTAAAAGAAATTTCAATACGGATGCTTATCGTGATGCTAACTCACAAAGAATATCTCTGAGACTTACTAAAGACACTGGAAATACAATCAATTCTATTACGTCTTATGTGCGCAATAATGACATGAAATTTTTTCAACATTTTCTACCTGGAACACCCCTAGAAGAAAATAACCATTCAAGTATGGGGGTGGTTATACAAAGTATATCTGACTATGATTCTTATAATTTTGTGAGAGGGCTTCAGATTGATATAGCTAAAGCTGAGTTAACAGAAACGCAAAAAGATGCTTTGACCACGAGTTCTGCATTTAACAATGCAACAAGACCCAAAGGTAAGCATTATGACTATGAAGTTGATTCAATTGTTTATGCATTCTTTGGAGGCATAGAAGAATATTATCTTAGCGAAGATTTAAATTTCTTTGCAGATGCAAGGGCTGAATTTATTGAATATGATTATTCAAACAATATGAATAGTGGGAATACTAGAGAAGATGGTACTAAATGTGGATTTGGCGGATGCTATTACAATAGGCCTTCAGATAGAACAGATGATTTCAATGAGATAAGTGCAAGAGTAGGAATGGTCACAACCTATGAAGATATAAATTATTTTGCTCAAGTCAGTTTAGGTTTTAGACCTCCACAAATCAACGAAGCCTATAGACTTCAAAAAAAACAGAATGTGACCGATCTTGATTCTGAAACATTAACAATGATTGAATTAGGTACTAAATTTGAATCCGATTCTCTGAATGGAACAATGAGTTTATATCAGAGTAAGAAAAAGAACTCGATATTCAGAGACTCAGAAAACTTCATCGTAGATAATGGAAAAACCGATCATCAAGGAATTGAGATGAGCTTAAATTGGTCGGTTAATTCAACAAATTATGTGAGTACTAATATTACTTATGGTGATCATAAATATGACTTTGAATCAGATACTTCTATGAGAGAGAAAATCAGAGTGGGTAATAGGATTGATACAGCTCCAAAATTAATGGCAAATCTAATATGGGATATAGACTTAGATAGTGATTCGTCCATAGCATTTGAGATTGAGCATATGAGTTCCTACTTCACTGATGCTGCAAATCTCCATGAGTACGAGGGACACACGCTCTATCATTTTAGGTTTAATAAAGAATTCACAAGTTCTATGAAAGCTTACGTCAGAATAGATAATGTATTTGATAAAGCATACGCTGAAAGGGCTGACTTTAATGCTTTTGGTGGGGATCGATATTTTCCTGGATTACCTAGGGAATTCTATTTCGGTTTAGAATATACTTTCTAACTAAGCATTAATGAATAAAAAAGTAGAAATAAATTTTGAAAAATCTTTAGAAGAGCTTGAATCTATTGTTGAAGATTTGGAATCTGGCGACTTGAGTTTAGAAAATTCTTTAAAGTCCTTTGAAAAAGGTATCAAATTAGCAAGGCAGTGTCAGGAAAAACTATCTCAGGCAGAATTGCAGGTACAAAAATTAATTGAAGAAGATGGAGAACTTAAAACTACTCCATTGAAAGATGTCTAAGTTTGAGGATCTTTTAACTTCTTACCAAAAAAGAATTAATCAAACACTTGAGGATGTACTTCCCAGTGATAATACAATTCTTACCGGAGCAATGAGATATTCTGTTTTGAATGGGGGTAAAAGGCTGAGACCTATTTTAGTTTATCTAACTGGTGAGCTAGGAAATGCGGATAGAAATTCTTTAGATGTATTAGCTAGTTCCATTGAACTGGTTCATTGCTATTCACTCATTCATGATGATTTACCTTCTATGGACAATGATGATCTAAGAAGAGGAAATCCAACAACACATAAAAAGTATGATGAAGCGACGGCTATACTTGCAGGGGACGCCCTGCAGCCGCTAGCATTTGAATGGTTATCAAAAATTAACTCATCGAATGATAAAAAAATCTCAATGATTTATAGTCTTTCAAGGGCTTGCGGTTATCTAGGTATGGTTGGAGGTCAGATTAAAGACATCCACTCAGAAGAAATCAAAGATGTTCAATCCTTAGATTTGATGCACTCTCAGAAAACAGGAAGATTAATACAAACCTCATTAGAAACTTCAGGAATTTTATCTGGACTCGAGAAATTAGAGATAGAAGCGCTAATAGAATATGGATCAAGAATCGGCTTAGCATTTCAAATTCAAGATGACATCATAGATATAGAATCTCCTTCTTCTGTAAGTGGAAAGGATCAAGGTTCAGACGTAGATCAAGATAAAATAACCTATCCTTCAATAGTAGGTCTTGATGAGTCAAAAAATAAAGCAAAAGAATTGGCCTTAGAAGCAAAAGAAATACTTCAACCATTAGCTAAAAATACTGATAATCTGTGCAATTTAGCAGACTATATTGTTTCTAGAGAAACTTAAATTGTGAAAATATTTGAATCTATACCTAATGAAGAGCCTATATCTAGTCTTCTTAAAGATATTAATTTACCTAAAGATCTAAGGAATCTGAATCAATCACAGATTCCCCAATTAGCTGATGAGCTTAGAGAATTTCTACTTTATACAGTTGGAAAAACAGGTGGGCATTTCGGTGCAGGACTTGGGGTTGTTGAATTAACTCTAGCCTTGCATTACGTATTTGATACACCAAATGACAGAATAGTTTGGGATGTTGGACATCAAACCTATCCTCATAAAATTTTAACAGGAAGAAAAGAATCCATGGAAAGTATGAGGCAGAGTAATGGGCTTGCTCCCTTCCCTGTCAGATCTGAAAGTGAATACGACACTTTCGGTGTCGGTCATTCAAGTACCTCAATTAGTGCAGCTCTTGGGATGATAACTGCAGCAGAAAAGAAAAATGAAAATAGATATGTCACTGCGGTAATTGGTGATGGTGCTATGACTGCAGGTATGGCATATGAGGCTCTCGCGCATGCTGGCTCTATAGATAAAAATCTATTGGTTATCCTTAATGATAATCAAATGTCCATTTCAGAGAATATAGGTGGTCTCAGAAATTACCTAGCTCGAATATGGGCTAGTAAAACTTACAATAGAATTCGTGAAAGTGGAAAAAGTGTTCTAACTTATGTCCCCGGTGCAAAAGAATTTGCAAGAAAAGCTGAAATTCATGCTAAAGGTATGGTTGCTCCTGGGTCACTATTTGAAGAGTTAGGGTTTGAGTACTTTGGGCCTGTGGACGGGCACGATTCAGATAACCTAATCAATATATTAGAAAATTTAAAAAATATTAATGGACCTAAATTTCTTCACGTCATCACTACTAAAGGTAAAGGATTTGCTCCAGCTGAAGATGATCCGGTTGGTTTTCATGCAATAAATAAAATCAAACAAGAAGATTTACCAAATCAAGAAAATACTAAAGTAAAGAGCCCTTCATACTCACAAATATTTGGAAAATGGCTCGAGTTCAAGGCCCGCGAAGACCAAAAACTTGTAGCTGTAACACCTGCTATGGGAGAAGGCTCAGGCATGATTGAGTTCTCTAAGAATTTTCCTGATAGATACTATGATGTTGCTATCGCCGAACAACATAGCGTAAGTTTTGCTGCTGGACTTGCTTGTGAAGGAATGAAGCCTGTTGTTGCTATATACAGCACCTTTCTTCAAAGGGCCTATGATCAATTAATACATGACGTAGCTTTGCAAAATTTGGATGTTCTTTTTGCATTAGACAGAGCGGGGTTAGTTGGTTTAGATGGGGCAACTCATCAAGGCGCTTTTGATTTGTCTTTTATTAGATGCATTCCAAATATGGTTATCATGGCACCTTCTGATGAAGCTCTAGCTTGGAAGATGCTTAACACTGGCTACGATCATCCCGGTCCTGTAGCTGTTAGATATCCTAGGGGAAGTGGCATGGGTACTGCTTATCCAGAAGATAATGAAACTATAGAAATCGGTAAAAGTTTTACTGTTTTAAATTCTAATGAAAAAGAAGTCATAATTTTATCTTTTGGCAGTCTACTAGATTCAGCAATTCAAGCAGGTAATAATTTAAATGCACGAGTGGTAGATATGCGTTTTATCAAGCCCATAGATTTGAAGCTTTTAGAAGAAATAAATAATATCTATAAATTGATAGTAACTCTTGAAGATAACGTTATTGCAGGAGGAGCTGGATCAGCTGTAAATGAACAACTTTTAAAATTAAACTCTAGCTCAAAGATACTTAATTTAGGTCTGCCTGATGAATTTATTGAACATGGAGACCAAGAGCAGCAAAAAATACTGAATGGCCTAGATGGAGAAGGCGTCGAAAAATCTATTCTAAAAAAACTGGAACTAATCTGAGTCAGTTAAAATATGCCCCATGTATTCGGCTTTTATTTTAAGATAATCTTCATTGTGAGGGTTGAGTTCAACTTCGGCTGAGACTCTATCTGTAACTGAAATACCAACATCTTCTAGACCTTTAATTTTTGCTGGATTATTAGTCATCAGCCTGACTGAAGAAACTCCAACTGAAGATAAAATATTTTTGCAGTATGAGTAATCTCTTTCATCAGCAGCAAAGCCGAGGGCTTCGTTTGCCTCAATTGTATTTAACCCTTTGTCTTGAAGTTCGTAAGCTCTTATTTTATTCACAAGCCCTATACCCCTTCCTTCTTGAGCCATATAGATGATCATACCCTTGCCTTCGCTAGCAATAGCCTCCATTGCTTTAGCCAGTTGAGATCCGCAGTCACATTTAAGACTATAAAGGGCATCTCCGGTTAGGCACTGAGAATGAATCCTGAGAAGCAGATTGTCTTCAAGCTCTCCTAAATAAAGAAGTAAATGTTCTTCCCCTGATTTCTCATCTTCATACGCTATCACTGAGAAATCACCCCAATGAGTTGGTAACTTAGCTTCAGCTTTTTTTTGTACTGTCATAATTTTGAAGTGCGTATTCTACTTTAGAAATTAAAGATCTAAAGAAAAAAAATCGATAAAAATATAACCAAAATACTTGCATAAAATCCAGCAAGAACATCATCTATCATCACATAAAAAGCACCATGCTTAGCATCGAATGACTTTATACCCAATGGTTTCCAAATATCAAATAAACGAAATAAAAAGAAGGCTATACAAAGCCAGAAGAGAGAAGAACCAATGAAAGAAAGAGGCAAGCATGCAACCCACATACCTACAAATTCATCCCAAACAAAACTACCAGGATCATTCTCCTCTTCAACCGTTCTTGGATAGATATAAACACCTATTAAAAAAGAACCTGCAATGAAGAGTAGAAAAACTAGATGATTCATCCAAGAAGTTAATAAACTATCAAAAAAGAAAGCATAAATGATTAATGCGAAGAAACTTCCAATAGTTCCTGGAGCAATTGGAGATAATCCTGAACCGAATCCTAAAGATATCCATGAAAGTGGGTTTTTCAGGTTCATACTAAAAATGCTTATAACCAGAATTAAATTCTATTCTATTGTGGGTATTATCATATAGAACTAACTCTTTGGAAGCAGTTGTTTTCCCTATTGAAGTAATTGGAATGTCTAACTTTTCTGAAATAGCCATTAGCTTTTCATATTCACTTTCATCTGCAGTAAAACATAATTCGTAGTCATCACCAGAATTTATTAACTCTAAAGATTTTTCTGCAGAGAATGTAGGAATTTTATCAAGAAAAATTTCTGCTCCTATATCGCTTGATTTGCAAATTAAATTAACGTCTTGTAATAACCCATCTGAAATATCGATAGCCGAGCTTGCGATGCCAACTAACTCTAGACCGAGTTCTATCTTGGCTTTAGGATGAAGATAAGAAAGAGTTTTCTCATTCAATGCTAATGAATCTTTAAATTCATTCAAACCTAGATAAGCATTACCAATAATCCCGCTAACAAATATTAATTGATCTTCTTTTGCATTAGATCTCAAAATTGCTTTTCCAGCATTTACCTCACCCATCACTTGAACGGTAATAGACAATGCCCCTTTAGTAGTATCACCGCCAACAAGAGGTATCCTGTATTCATCTGAAAATTCTTGCAGGCCTTTGGAAAAACCCTTTAGCCAATCTTCATCTATTTTAGGAAGAGTAAGTGCTATGGCGTACCATTGAGGTCGAGCTCCACATGCTGCTAGATCACTTAAAGCTACCGCACATGCCCTATATCCAATATCCGATGGTGACATTGATTCTAAGAAGTGGATACCTTCTATAGACGTATCTAAAGAGTTGATTAATTGTGTTTTATTTTGAGAGGTAACTACAGAGGCATCATCACCAACTGTAACTTCAACATTGCGCTCGGCCAAATAGGCCGAGCCAATGTTAGAGAAGTATTTTTGAATTAATAGATGTTCGTCCAAGGCATACTCCTCAGACAATCCTCTACTACTCAGGGATAGACTCGAATAAGCCTGTTGCTCCCATTCCACCGCCAACGCACATAGTAACTATTCCGTACTTGCCGCCAGTTCTTCTGAGCTCTCTAGTTAAATGTCCTACTTGCCTAGAACCAGTCATTCCAAAAGGATGACCGATAGCAATAGATCCGCCATTAACATTAAGTTTTTCAGTAGGAAGACCAAGCTTATCTCTTATGTAAACTACCTGAGAAGCAAAAGCTTCATTTAGTTCCCAAAGATCAATATCGTCTACTGTTAAACCTGCGGACTCTAGAAGTTTAGGTATAGAGAATACCGGACCAATACCCATTTCATCAGGTTGGCAGCCAACAGTTGTAAATCCTCTAAAATAAGCAAGAGGCTTAAGGCCTAATTCGTTCGCTTTTTCTTCACTCATGATTAGAGTTACAGATGCTCCGTCAGATAACTGAGAAGAGTTTCCAGCAGTTACTGAACCGCCTTCAGGATTAAAAACTGGATTAAGGCTTGAAAGACCATCTAGAGTTGTTTCAGGTCTATTACAATCATCTCCATCAACAGTAACATCAACTTCTTTTTCTGCACCAGTCTCTTTGTTCTTAAGGATCATCTTTGTGTCCATAGGAATAATTTCGTCATCATAGAGCCCTGCATCTTGAGCAGCTGCACATCTTTGTTGGCTGGATAGAGCATACTCATCTTGAGCTTCTCTAGATACATTATATCTATCAGCAACAGCTTCAGCAGTTGTTCCCATAGCATGATAAATTCCTGGAGCTTCTTCAGCTAGCTTGTCATTGACATACATATGCATGTTTGTATGACCTTGCGAAGTGCTTATAGACTCTACACCACCAGCTATTATGCAATCATAAAATCCACTTTGGATTTGAGTTGCTGCCATAGCAATTGAATTTAAACCTGAAGAACAGTAACGATTTATAGTTACACCGCCTGTCTCAATAGGAAGATTTGAAAGTACCGCAACATTTCTTGCAATGTTATGACCTTGCGCTCCCTCTGGGTTACCACAACCTAAGATAATATCTTCCACCATAGAAGCATCAACTTTTGGATTTCTTTCTAAGAGTGCATTCACCACATGAGCTGTCATGTTGTCTGCACGAGTATTATTAAAACCGCCTCGAAAAGATTTCGCTAGGCCTGTTCTTACACTATCAACTATTACTGCATTACGCATATATTCTCCTTTTTAAATGAATTTTTAATAAATTCGGGCGGTAAATGTTAGGTCACTGACTCCTATTAAGCAAGTTAATTTACAGTCATAAAACTACATATTTGTAACAATTATCTCCTCAGAATCAATTGGTAAGATGATCAATGTTCCATCATCAACTAGAGTCCATTCTTTCCGTACTTCATCGACTCCCCTTA
>CEWO01180665.1_pt1 | contig 12100 bp, 10 predicted proteins | sample 361561 | NCBI WGS metagenome assembly CEWO01 (sample SAMEA2623627, study PRJEB7988) | marine metagenome | isolation source: saline water (ENVO:00002010), including
GTCATGCTCTCCATGCTCCTCACAATGAATTTCATATTGTGAATTAGCACTTCCCGGACCATAATCTCCAGGAAGAAGAGTATCACCATCATCAGAAACTAAAATTTCTTCAACAGTATGAATGTAACTTGATGATTCTGCATCTTCTAATTCGTCCCCACAAAATTCTTCTCCTCCAGATGAGTTAGTAATCTCCCAAGCTGTCTCTGACTTATCTGGCAATGCAATATGACACTCGTGACAAATCTCTTTATCATCTTTCTTACAAGAAGTCATGACCACAACAACCGCTAACAGAGTTGCAACCAAAAAATAATTTACTTTTTTCATTCTTTTTTAAATTTATAATTAATACTGACACCTAATCTATAAGGTGTTTCGCTTATTAAAAGCTCATCAGAGTATTTAGTTAAAATTCATATTTTAAATTAACATTTAAAAATCGTCCTGGATTAGGCACTCCTCCAGCAACACCTCGAACTCTTGAGATATGCGGCGAGTACTCCTCATTCAATAAATTATTAATAGAGAATATTGCACGCAATCTATCTCGCAATTTTAATGCTAGTTGTAGGCTGATCACATTATAGTCCTGAGTTAACTCCTCGTATTCAGCAAAACTTTCTTGTTTAAATTTATAAGTATGATAAAGAGACACATAATCTAATCTTATATTACTAAAAATTATTGAATTCAGATCAAGTAAAACTTTTGTTTTGATACTATTAGCTGGTGTTAGTGCTAGTCCATAGTCACTACTCTTGGTCATAGTTTGTAAGAAAGAATAGGATTGTTCAATATGTAAATCATGTAATTGATGTGGGTGATAATGGATATTCATTTCAACACCACTAATTTTAACTTTATCAAGCTGAGAATAATTATAGACTCTATTGCCACTAATCAAAGAGTCTGTTGGATTAATAGTAATAAAATCTGATATATACTGAATATATGGATTTGCCACAATGCCTATATGATTATTAGACCATTGATATTTAAGATCAATTTGATCAGAATATTCTATATTTAATGCAGGGTCTCCTATTTCATACCTATTAGTCCCATGGTGAACTCCATTAGAAAATAATTCAGCTAAATCAGGGGCTCTAAAAGCACCAGAATAAGTCACTCTCAATATATGATCTGAATATTTGTAGTAAGCACCTGAAGAAAAACTAGTATTTGAGAATATAGTGTCATAGTCATTAGTTAACATCTCATCTTGGGAGACTATTCTTTTATCATCATAACGCAAGCCAGCATTAAAACCAATATTATCCTTTTCATAGTCAAATATCAAATATGGCCCTATATTGATAGTAGAAGCATCAGGAACTAATTGATCATCACCTTCACCATTAATATTTTCTAAAACACCAAAAGAAGATCCAATATTAAAGACTAAATCATCCAAATGATACCTAACATTAGGATTCAAACGAGTATGTCTTATAGTTAAATCAAATCCTGGTTTTGTCCATCTTTCCCATTCCACAAGATTATTTTTAAAATGACCTGCATGAAAAGTAAATTTTAAATTATCATTGATATAATTAGATTCATATATAAATAATTGATTATTGATAAACTGAGTTGGTCTTGTATCATCATAGTCATTAGATAAATCTAATGAAGATGACGTAACATCGATTAAATCAACCTGCTCGGGATCACCATGGATATGCGCAGGTATACCAGTGATCTCAGTGTGCAATTGGAATCTAAAAATATTTTGTATTTTCTTATATCTATGGGCTATTGATAATTTAATTGCATCTTGTTTAAATCTTGAATTAAACAGAAAGTCATTATTGGGAAGTCTATAGTCAGACGATATTGCGTATTGACCATATAGGTTAATATAAAGATTCTTCCTATTCCATTTAAGACCAAATTGGTTACTACTTAGATAGCTGCTATTATTAAACTTTGTAGAAATAAATCCCTCTGTTTTTTCGATGGAGCTAAAAGGCTGATCTTTAAAATACAATAATCCTCCAATCGCCTCTCCACCATATTTCAATGCACTTGAGCCTTTTATTAATTCTACTTCCCCTAAACCTAAATCTGTAAAACCGATTCCATGATCATTTGCCCACTGCTGGTTGTTTATCTTCATTCCATTCAAATAAGTGACAACACGCATTCCAGACAATCCTCTAACAACAACTTTTTGAATGCCTAATCCTGAAGAAATCATATCTACTCCTGTTAATTCTGTAATACTTTCAACCATTGAGTTAGAATACAAGCCATTTATTCTTTTCTTTTCAATATTTGTCAACTTACTACTACCTAATTGATAAACAGATTCTGAGACACCAACTTCATCTAAATCTACATGAAGTTTATCGAGCACTATTTCTAAATCTTTACTAGTCTGATATTTAAGCACCTTTGAATGATATCCAGACTTAGATATATGTATATAACTATTGACAGGAATTTCTTGTTGAACATAGAATATCCCTACTTGGTTAGTCTTTAAAAGTACATTTTCATCTGCAAGAAATACATCAACCCTCTCAATAGGATTTCCTTCAGAGTCCAACACTAACCCATTAGTTTGAGAATACATAAGCATAAAACTTATCATAAAAAATGATAAAAAGAAAATCTTTTTCATAAAGAACAGAATAAATTAAAAATTGAAACACTCTACTTAAATAAAAAATCAAGCAGAAAAAACACATCTAAATCTAAATTATAAATGGAGGGGATTTATTTAAGCAGACTGTTGAATCATAGAGGTAAAATGAAACAAATAATTGATCTTTATTTATAGAGACTGATTTGATATTAGATCTCATTTTACTATGTAAGATCTCAGGTTCAGCATTAGAGAAGTGATCACATATAATACATCTTTCTTTTAAATTAACTATATGAGAAGCATGCGAGCAATCAGCATCGTAACATAAGTCCTTACAAGCACTCTCAACACATGAAAAATCATGATAAGAATCATGATTATGAAGTGAAAAAATAGATAGCGTACCAAATAAATACATGAGCAAAATCAAGATACTACTCGCCTTATTAAGTATTTTTATATATTCTTTCATCGGCAACAAAGATATATTATTCTCCAAAATAAACGCAATTAAGTTGCGATTTTTTACTTACAACAAACTGAATTATAGAGAATCCCATTAATAAACAAGCAACCTACTCATTTGAATAGGTTTTTAATTATGGTTTCAAATAAACCTGCTGTGAATTATTTGATATTAGAACTCCCAAACCATTCTCAACATTTGAATAAACCGGAATAACCTCACCTCCAAAAATCCCTAATTCTCCTTTGGCAGAATGATCTCCTAGTGAATTATAATAACTATAAGTATCATCACTAAAAGTTGAGAATTCAATAATAATAGTATCGCAATCCGTGTTTTTAAATTCGTAATACTCAAAGGCTACATCTAGCGTAATAGTTTTAGACTGTCCATTGAATAAGTCGTCTGTAAAAAGCACCTCATCTCCAATAAAAGTATATCCTTCCTGAGGAAAATCTGATGGAAATGATGGATCATTTGACATCATCACAAGATAACCCTTTTCATATTCCTCCAAGTCTGACTTACAACTTGAATAAAGCTTTAATCGATAATAGTTTTGTTGACTAGTATTATCATCAAAACTAAATGTGAAGCCTATATCTTCTGAATTTGAAATTGTATCCACATCAATATTATATAAGCTAATATCACCTGGAATATATGTCTGTGATGATACTGAGTTATAATCTGAATGCTCAACCTCAACTCTATAAATTGCATCTTTATCAGGAATATGCCCGCTTGTATAATAATACATTGGCAATAAACCTGTATTATAATCACTATAATAATTAGCATAGACTAAGTTTGTCGTATCTAATAAAAAGGAATCTACAAACTGATTATCCTTATACAGCATAACATCAGCATTATTAATAAAAGAAGGAACTTCATTCGAAAAAGCGCCTACTGAATGGGAAACAATTACTCGAGCATTAGTATCAGTATCTAAGAACCCATTTAAGACTAAAACAGGCTCATGTGGGGGGATATCTAAATCAATTACTGTCTCCATATCACAAGAAATTATTAAAAAACCGCCCAACAATATAAGTAGTATAATATTCTTCATAATTAAAATTGTATTCGATAAGAAATTGAAGGAATTATAGGAAATAGGGAAACCTGTTTTGCAACCCTCTGATTGTCTTCATAAGACAAGTACGCAAACCATGGGTTTTTTCTATTATAGACATTATATGCTCCTAAAGACCAGGTACTTTCCCATTTTTGTTTTTTACTATGCTTATTAATACCAAAATCTAATCTGTGATACGCCGGCAATCTAGTAGAATTTCTATTGCCATAGGATTCTACAAGTTCCATAGACATCCCATTATCTAATGGGGTATTAGGCGGCATTCCTAAATAAACACCTTGCGGAAAAGTAAAGGCGTTACCTGTACCATATACCCAAGTAGCACCAACATCCCATTTTTTATTAAACTTATGTGACATAACTAATGAAAAATCATGTCTTCTATCAAATTTATAAGGATACCATTCTCCAAAATTAATATTATCAAACCTTCTATTAGTCCATGAAAGAGTATATCCAATCCATCCAGTAGTTTTACCTTTCTTTTTCTGCAAGAAGATCTCAGCTCCATAAGATTCTCCTTCACCACCAGTTTCCACAGCATTCTCCCAAGCTTCATCACTTTCTAAATTAGAATAGCCTGCTTTATAAGCAATTAAGTTACTCATAGTTTTATAATATGCTTCCAAACTCAATTCAAATTGTCCATTATATAACTGTGTAGTAACATTTGCTGCCCATTGCTCAGAAGTTTGTGAGGGGACGCTATCTATCGCTGGCACCCAAATATCACTAGGAAACCCTACTGAAGAATTAGATAGTAAATGTATATTTTGTTGCATCTTAGCATATGATGCTTTTACAGACCAATCTTCACTTAGCAAATATCTAGCTGATACTCTAGGCTGGAAACTATAATTAGTTTTATTATTAATCTTTTCTATTAAACCAATATTTATAGTTGATGTATTATTTGCTAATGAATAATAACCAATATGCACGCCAATATTTGCTTTCAATCTATTGGTAATTTGTACATTATCTTCCAGATAAAAAAACATCTCATGCACATTTGTATTTCCAGAAAAGTTAAGCGTCGTATCCATATTAACATCTTGATTCAGAGTATCAAGTATAGGGTAATCAATTGAAAAATTAAGATTAGTTTCTCCTGGAAAGAAATTATGATAAGTATAGGATGTCCCAAACTTAATATCATGATTTGGATTTGGAGCATAATCAAAATCTATTCTCCCTCCTAAATCTTCAATACCAGATAAATAACCAAAATTAATCTCTGTATTTTCAGCTCCTAATGCTGTAGATTGAGTAGACGAAAGACCAAAATCAGTATGAAAGGAATATCTACTATATGTTAAAGTAGTATTACTAAAGAGTTTGTCTGAAAATAAATGATTCCATCTTAATGTAGAAGTAATATTCCCATAACCTAATCCAAAGTTCAAAGTTCCATCTTCTGAAGAGCCACCACCCTTACCTCCCTCTCTACTACCATCATAATCTACACCAAAAGCATCATTCCCCATGTAAGCACTTAAATACAATCTGTCATTCTTAGATATTTTATGATTAATCTTTGCATTAAGATCATAAAAATATAAAGTTAGATCTGTACTTGCTGGCATAAATGGTTTTACAAATAAATCAGCATAAGTTCTTCTTGCAGCAACTATAAAAGATGTTTTATCTTTAATAATTGGTCCTTGAAGAGTTAACTTAGAAGATATTATCCCAAGCGTTGCATCACCCTTAAATTCTTTCAAGTTGCCTTCTTTCATATCAATTTGTAAAACAGATGATAATCTTCCGCCAAAACGAGCAGGGAATCCTCCTTTTGTAAGTCGAACTGTTTTAATGGCATCTGCATTAAATACTGAAAACAAACCTCCTATATGTGATGCATTATACACAGGAACACCATCTAAAAGTATTAAGTTTTGATCAGGGCCACCACCTCTAACATAAAATCCAGAAGAGCCCTCACTGGACTGAACTCCAGGTAATAATTGTATTGCCTTTAAAACATCAACTTCACCTAAAAGAGCAGGTATTGTTTTTATTTGCTCAATAGGAACTTCAATCATTGAGGTTTGTGTTTTTTCTACAATATTCTTCTCTGCTGTAACAACTACCTCGTTAATATTTATAGAAGAGAGTTGAAATTCAACATCATATTGCATACTACTATTTAGCTTAACGTTTTTATTCTCAGTTTTATATCCTATAAAGGAATACGATATATCATATGTGCCTCCTGGTAGGGTTAAACTATAAAAACCATAAGTATTTGAGGTCACACCAAGATTTAACTCCTCACAATAGATGTTTACTCCAACAATACTTTCTCCATTATTTACATCAGTTATGTAACCACTAATAGTATACTTATCTTGCCCAAAAACACTTGAAAAAGCTAAAAGAAAAAATAATATAATTAGATAATTTTTCATGATTGCAAATAACGATTATTTATATAAGATATTGTTTATAAAGAAAGAGAAAATTAAAGTTGATAAAAATTATAATAGAGAATAAAATAGCAACTAAATACTGTTAAAATATCTCAAATACATCAACGTTATCATAAGTCTCATAAATTATTGTATCAGGTACAATGGGTATATAATAATAACTAACACCATAACCTCCCCAGATACCAAGACCTCCTTCTATATTACTAGATAAATTCATAGGTTCTGAAAATGGGTTGCCATTTGAGTCTTGCATCCTTTCAGCACTTCTCCAAAACTTATATGTTCTTTGATCAACATGGGATAATCTAAGAAGAACAATATCTTTCCTAACAAACTCTCCATCAACCACCCTATCTGCATAAAAAGGGAGAAGGAATCCGTCTTCATCACTAAAAAACCTCCCTGATCTAGCAAACATTGCCTCAAAATGTTCTCCATTTACTATATTATCTGTACGAGCAGATATTGCACATGGAATAAACAAAGGGTCCATTGGCTTCCATCCTATATCTCTTTTAAAATGTATAACTGCAGAATTACCTAAGGTGTCAGGATCATTAATTCTTGCCCATATATAACATTTATAATCATCCTCTAAAGTATCATCTTTTCTTTTAACCCAAACACTGTCTATTGGATATTGTGGAGGTATAGACGTAACAGCTGAAATAATCTGGCTATTCCATTCTACTCTCAATTTATATTTATATCCAATCTTACTAAACTGATCTTCTTTATAAGATAAATCAATATATAAAGAATTAAACGGGAGTTTTAAAGTATCTGCTAATCCTAAAGAGTCTAGTAGTTCTGTATCAATATGTGTTAACTGATGTATAATACCATCTTCTCTTTCAATAAAAACTTGAGCATTATCTACAGAAATATTATTTAACGTATTAGAGTCAACTGGATTAAAATAACCCTGAGACTTAGTAAGAAAAACATATGCTGGATATCCTTGCTGGATATACCCCTCTACAACCAGTTGACTACTTGCAGAATTTAAATCAATTTCTACAGCTTTCTCACAAGCTACAGAGAGTATTAGAAAAAAGAAACAGATTATTCGAAATAAATTCATAAAGCAAACCTACTTAATAATTTGTTTAAGAAATTAAAAAAATATCTGAATATTTAAACTGAGAGGATTATTTTTGCTGTTCAAATCTAGCTATGAAAGAAATAAAAGAACGTATTATTATTACAGGATATAATGGGTTATTAGCACAAAGGGCACTACAATTATTAAAAGATGATTATCAAATTATCGGATTAACTAGTAATAAAGCAAGTGTTAATAATAGAGATGTCTATTTCTGGAATCCATCAAAAAATGAAATTGATGAGAAAGCCTTAGAAAACTGCAAACATATCATTCACTTAGCAGGATACCCTATAATAAAACGTTGGACAAAAGAAAATAAGAAACTAATGCATGAAAGCAGAATTAATGCATCAAACTTATTATTTAATAAATGTAAAGACTTAAATATTTCACCTAAAACTTTTATCTCAGCTTCTGCAATAGGAATATATGGTCTAAACTCAATAGGCTTAATCTCTGAAAATGATAAAACTGGAGAGGATTGGATAGCTAGAATGGGATTAGATTGGGAGAATTCTGCAGAACAGTTTAAACAAATTGGAAGCCGTGTTATTCAGATGAGAATATCATTATTAATAGATAAAAATGCAGCCTTTTTAAAATATAATCTTCTTAGCATGAAATTAGGGGTTGGGATTCTAATTGGTTCACGAAAAAAGAAAATAAGCTGGATACATCTTGATGATGCAGTACATTTCATTAAAGAAGCTATAACAAATAAAAAGTATAATGGGCCATACAATTTAGCAGCTAAGAAACCTATCGATCAAGAAGCATTTATTTCAACAATAAAAGAACAATTATTCCCATATGCTTTAATTATCAAAATACCTTTTTATGTAGTAAGGTTATTCTTAGGTGAAAGAAGTAAAATCATAAACACAAATCAATCTATCTGTGTAGATAAATTAAAAAAGTTGGGCTTTATTTGGAAATTCCCTGATTTTAATACGGTAGTAGAGAGCATCCGAAATTAGAATTAAGAAGTTTACTAAACAAGCAGAGCTTTAGCTTTAAAAGGAGTCCTTTTCTTCCACCTATTAAGTCTAAGATTAGTGTAGATAGGCCTAAGAAGAATACGAGCAAATCTATTTCTAATTCTTAAGTATATATATGATCTAACTGGAGAAGCTCCAAAATTACTTTTATACTCATTTGCGGTACGACCAAGTACTAAGCGATCTTTTTTAAGATTAATTGCATGCTTTATATTTTCGATTAAAATTCTTCCATATATAGGAGTTGACTTATTTATTTTCTTATTGAATCCTGTAAAATAAGAGTAGATAATTTGCTTTTTTTCTATGTAGGATGAAAATCCTACCAACTCCTCATTAAGAAAATAACCCTCAACTCTCATAAAACCTTTTTCAACAAAAGAAGCAAAAGAACTTGTCTCAAACTCTGGACCTTTAAATTGAGATCCTTCTACCACCTGACAGAAAAGATCCTTCAATTCAAAAATATACTTATTTAAATCATCTGATTTTAGATCTCGTATCTCTAAAATACTAGTTTCCTTCATAATTCTCTTAATCTTATTTCGATATTTTGTTTTTAAATCTGAGGTATAATCTGTCAACTCAGACCATTCAGATCTTATATCTAAGACCATCTCTTCTTCAACTTCAATCTTAGTGTAATTATCTTTTTCAACTCTCAGTTGCTTAAATAAGAAATCTGGTATAACTATAATAGAATAATTATCTTTAATAGAATTAAGCAGTACACTAAGACTAATTGATTTATCACTTATAAAAGAAGGAATATTGGTAATAAAAGAATTAGTAAGATACAACACATCAAATTTGATAAGGCTTAAAATAATATTAACAACTGAATTATTCTGAAGATACCCCCTTGCCTTATTAAATTTTAGCTTAAAAATATGAGCATATAATCTCATATTAGTATCCATAATTAACAAATGTGTTAATTTAGGATGCTCCTTACAGTAGATCTCCAAGAAATTAATGTCTAAAAGATTGGGGAGCTTAATTTTACACCAAACATCTTTTACACTCTCAATATCTGTAAATACTTTTAACAATCTATGTCGTCCGTTTAATAGTTAATATAGATATATCTGGAACAATACCCACCCTCCCAGCATAACCAAGATGACCTAGTCCTCTATTAACATATATCTGACTCTCACCCTTCTTGTATAAACCAGCCCACTCTTTATATCTATATTGCGCTGGGCTCCATTTAAATCCAGGAAGTTCAATTCCAAACTGCATACCATGAGTATGGCCAGACAATTGAAGGTCAATCTTATGACTACTTTTTAAGACTACTTCACGCCAATGGGAAGGATCATGTGAGAGTAAAATTGTTGGAGTATTTGTATCTATATTGCTCATTGCTTTCTCTAAATCTCCATCTTTATTAAAATTACCAGACCCCCAATTTTCTACGCCTACAAGATTAAACCCATCTTCTCCAATAATAAGCTTTCTAGAGTCATTCAATAACAAATCAAAGCCAGATTCCTTTTGCACCTTTAATAACTCCTTAAAGTTACTCTTCCATTCTTTAGAGTCTCTTTTTAACATTACATAATCACAATAATCATGATTACCTAAAATAGAAAATTTCCCATCCTTTGCTTTGATTCGTTTTAACGTCTCAATATAAGGGATTGCCTCATGATAATAATTATTAACCAAATCGCCTGTGAATACTACCATATCAGCTTGCTCATCATTAATCATATTTACAGCATCTTCTAATTTCTCAATATTATTAAAACTTCCTAAATGCAGATCTGAAATGTGAACAATCTTATATCCATCTAGAGATTGAGGCCAATTAGATATAAAGATTTCCTGACTATTCTTCTTAAAATGATATCTACCCCATTTCATTCCCATAATTAATGTAGAAAATAAGGCCCCAGAGAAAATAAGAGCGGATTTTTTTAAGAAATCTAAACGATTAATATCATGTGCATCGGAAGAGCTAATAAGAAAACTAGACATATATCTAAAGATCCGTATAATATCATCAAGTAATAAAGGAATAGACCCTATTAGTTTCGAGATAAATAATATAAAAAACAAACTAGAATAAATGATGTTGTTATTCAAAGTATTAGATGGAGTATTATTCTTAGTATAATTAAGTGATATATAAATAATCCCTAAATAAATTAAAATACAGACCCCCCAATAAAATATCTTATAAATAAGCCTACTATCCAAGAGTTTCCAAACTGCTGAAACTGTTCCCAAATAGAAGTATAGATCTAACAAAAAAAGAAAGGAAATAAAAAATATTAATTTCATTTGACAAAAGTAAAGTTTTTAGAAGCTTATAAGATAATAGATTTAGAAAATTTCTGAATTAATAACTAAGTATAATATGCGGTTATTTACAAAATACAATCTGGGTTTAAGGAATTGTATATTTAAAATATAGAGCGAATAATTATTTATATTCGCAGTATGAAAACAACAATTAGAAAAGGAGTAAAAAAAGATTTACCTTTTGTTTTAAGCTTAATAAAAGAACTGGCTGATTATGAAGGCGCTCTTGAAGAGGTTACTATTACGTTAGAAATTTTAGAGAAAGATGGCTTTGAGAATCATCCTTTGTATCGGTTTTTAGTTGCAGAAAATAATAATCAAATTATCGGGCTATCCTTTTACTGGATTCGATATTCAACATGGAAGGGCAAGTTTTTATTCTTGGAAGACTTTGTAATAAAAGAAGAATACAGAAGGTTAGGTGTTGGATCAAAACTATTTGAGGCAACAATCAGGATGTGCAAAGAATTAGATGTTAATGGGATGTGTTGGCAAGTATTAGATTGGAATACGCAAGCAATAGATTTCTACAAAAAGTATAATGCTGAGATTAGTAATTCTTGGTTAAACGGGAAACTAGAGAAAAAACAAATTGACAAAATCTGTTCTAATTAAAAATCTCACTTAGTTTTTTTCTTCCCATAACTAAATACAGAGAAATCTTCAGTACCACTTGGATATTCAGGAAATAAAGCTATATCCCAACTTTTAGTTGCCCACTCATCACAGGTTCCATCTCCAAAATCAATTGAAGCTACCCAATTCTCATCTAGATCATAGTATTCAAAAAGACCGGATACTGGTGTCATAATTGTTTTATCCCATTTAGAAAAATAACAAGATGATTTTACAATAGGAGTTACCTCTACCTCTACATATCCTTTCTCAGTATAGGCTCTTCTAGCTTCATAACCATCATTACTAATAACAGTATAGTTAGTATAATCATTTTCTTTTGCACAAGAAATAATTACAAAAGATAAGCCTAATAAAAATAAAGACCTTATTGCATGTGTTTTAATTATTTGTATTTGTTTCATTTGAAATATTTTATAATTACAAATATAATAACTCTATTATAT
>CEWO01023151.1_pt1 | contig 12079 bp, 11 predicted proteins | sample 361561 | NCBI WGS metagenome assembly CEWO01 (sample SAMEA2623627, study PRJEB7988) | marine metagenome | isolation source: saline water (ENVO:00002010), including
ATAAATCAGCCGCCATTATGATTGGGGGTGTTTCTGCACTCTGGATGGCTCAGGCACTTTTACCTCGATACGCTGAAGCCCAGACCATTTCATTCACTGATTCCCGTATGAAAGGCACTTATGTTGAGTATTCTTCTCCAGGAGGCACCTCCGGAATGATGCGTGGTTATTTGGCGCAACCGGCAGGAGATGGACCTTTCCCAGCAGCACTTATAATTCATGAGAATCGTGGTTTGAATCCTCATATTGAGGATGTAGCCAGACGTGCTGCAATTGCAGGGTTTCTTGCCTTAGCACCGGATGGTTTGTCACCTGTTGGCGGATATCCTGGAAATGACGATGATGGTCGTGTGTTACAAAGAGATCTCGTCCCCGATGAGTTAGACCAAGATATGATTAATAGTGCTCGTTATTTAAAAGGGCATGCATTATCTAATGGTCAATTAGGCGCTACTGGCTTCTGTTGGGGAGGTGGGATGACTAATCGATTGGCCGTTGTCCTTGGTGATGATTTACAGGCGGGAGTGCCCTTTTATGGGGCAGCGGTACCTGCATCAGCTGTAACTAGCATTAGTGCAGCAATGATGGTCATTATGGCTGATACGGATCCACGGATTAATGCGATGTGGCCAGACTATGAGGCAGCTCTGGCAGAGAATGGGGTGGATTACCGTGGTCATATTTATGAAGGCACGCTGCACGGTTTCCATAATAATTCAACTCCTCGTTACAACAAGCCGGCTGCAGATCTCGCTTGGAATAGGACTATTGGATTTTTCCGAGAGCACCTTTCATAGATAGATAAGCAAGGTTTTTAAGCTATCAGAGATAGTCGAGCCCTTTTAGTTTTGACTAGGGCTCGGCTATTTTGCTAGCAGTGATTGTCAATCAAAGAACTATGTTTTTGTTTCTTTAAGACGTTGCTGGCGAGCCAAAATATAAAACCCTGATCCCACTAGGATCAGTAACATTGTAAATAAAAAAGAATCTCTACTAACCTGAAGCATCAACCAAGCACTTGTGCAGATGCCTAATATAGGGATCAGATTTCCTGCAGGTAACACAAAACCACCATTTTCTGCATGCCTTGCCCTTAGCCTTGGTACTGCTGCACAGGTCAACATGTAAACAAGGACTCGGGAGAAAACAGAGGTTGCAGCTAACCATACGAAAGAACCAAAGATTGCCAAAAAGAATGAAACTAGACCAAAAAACATAATGGAATTTGCAGGAGTTCTTAGTTTCTCATGCACCACACCAAACCATTGGGGTAGAGCTCCATCTAGGGCTAAAGTGTATGTGATACGAGGGGTAGTAAACATTCCAGCGGCAAGATTGCCGCCTACCGAGGCAACAATTCCTAGAATAAGGAACACCAAGCCAGTTGGCCCCATAAGGGCATTGGCAGCATCCAGCAGTGGTGTGGAAGATGATGCTATATTCGGCACTGCCGCCATGCTGACTATCTGAATCAATAAATAAAGTACTGCTACGCCTCCTATAGCGAGTAATAAAGCAAGCGGCATATGGCGAGCTGGGTTGCGTGACTCACCGGCTGGAATAGATGCATATTCGAATCCACCATAAGCATAAGTTAAAAGCAGTGCCGCAAGCCCAATATCATTAGCACTTGGAATAGGACCTTCAAAATGCGGGATAATTTCACCGCCAAGCTGACTGGCTCCAACGATTATCAATAAGAAAAGGGCTGCTATTTTAATAATCGTTAGTGTGGCTAGTGAGCGAATTGCATGCACTGAGCCGATTACATTGATGAATGTTAGTCCGCCACATATTAATGCCAGTGATATTATTCTTCCAAAACCATCGGTCACGCCGCCCCAGAAGTAACCTATGCTATCTAAAAGAAGCGCGCTATTTGCTGCAAAAGCCACAACACGGGATATGTAGTACAACCAGCCAACTTCAAATCCGACTAAAGAACCAAAAGCCTCTTTGCTATAGCGAACTGGACCACCAGTACTGCGAAAATAGCTAGCTAGTTCGGCAAAGCATAAAACAATCGGAAAGATTAGCAGCGAACAAAGTAGGTAAATCAGAGGGCTATATTCACCAGCTAGTCTGGCAGCACTACTAGGTAAGCCGAATATACCCGCACCAATTAGTCCGTTCACGGCTAGTAGCCATAGACCCCAGATACCCAGTTTGCGTGGAAGAATTTCCTTTAAATTTTTAGGCATATTCTGGTCGGTTAGCCAACCCCCCAAAATTGACGCTCATGAGCTAACGATCAGAGCCAAAATAATTAAGTTCTATAGTGATGCCGTTAGGGTCATCCAAGAATATCTGGTAAAGATCCATATTTGGGAGTTGCCGTTCACGGTAGGAAACACCATTTTCCTCTAATCGTTTAATTAACCCAGTAGCATCTGTTGCTCGGAATGCTATGTGGTCTAAAGAACCGCTACCATCTAAAGCATCTGGGTCAATTTCACCGCCTAAATAGCCTACCAGGCCGCTAGGGTCTTCAGGGTCAACTCCAACTAGGTGAATGACTGTTTGTGCACCGAGGTACAACCAGTGACCAGGGAAAGGCAGATCTGGTCGTTCGCCTTCTTGCATACTAAGGATATCGACATAGAAAGCTCTGCTCTTTTTAAGATCTAGAGTGCGAATAGAACAATGGTCTAAGGTATTAATGGGCATGATCTGGCATCTCCATGCAGATGTTTCGTGTTATGAGGATGATAGCAGTCGGCATGGTACTTTTGTTAAACGCAATGATGGCTGCTATTTGTTAGTATCTATGGAGGTTAATAGAGTCTTCAGTTAGAAGAGGGGTTGGCTTAATGTTTAGGAACGTATCAGTCTCTATATTTGTTATCGTCTTATTTGTTTCTGCATCTGAGCTGAGGGCTCAGCGTATTTTACCCTTTCCTACTCATGAATCCTTTGCCGCCTCGGCGGAGGCGCAGCGGTATGTCGCAGCAGCAATGGAGTTAGCTCAGTCTGACCTTATAGAGGAGGCTAATTCATATTGTTCTGCTACGGGCCCAAGGAGACCTGCACTAAATAGAGAAGCAGATGGTGGAGCACCGCTTGAGGACTACCAACTTGAGCCAATTAAAGTTTTTGAGAATCTTTATTACGTTGGTTTTAACGATGTAGGGGCATGGGTGATACCGACTAGCGATGGCATTATCTTGATGGATACCCTTAATTCAACTGCTGAAGCAAGAGATGTACTGGTTCCGGGAATTGAAAAAATTGGTCTTGATCCTGCACAGATAAAGCACATCATTATTGGTCATGGGCATAATGATCATGTAGGTGGAGCAGCCTATCTTCAGGAAACATATGGTGCACAGGTTCACATTACGGAAGCTGACTGGGACCTTTCTTTTTCCGGTGAGACTGCTGATCGACCGAGACCAATCAAAGACAGAGTTGTAACAGATGGCCAGGAACTTACTTTGGGTGATACAACGCTTACCCTAGTGCTTACACCAGGACATACCGATGGTACCCTGGCTGTGTTGGCGCCAGTTAATCATCTAGGGCGCACTCACACCATATTTATATTTAGCGGCACATGGATGACTAGTCAGGAGTCACGACTAGTTTTTGAGCATGTTTTCGATGACTTTGGTAGGCCAATGGGTGCAGAAAGCGCTATAAGTGGTCATCCGGGGATTTTAGTTAATAAGATTGAGTATTGGGATCAGTTAGGTCGAGAATATCCAACTGGGCCTCACCCATTGCTTCTGGGTAAAGAACGCTTCGATCGTTATATGTCGATTATGCTTGAGTGTGGGAGTGCGAGACTTGCCGCAATGGAGGACAGTCCGGATAGAATGACTCGTCCCTAGCTTTTAAGAGTCACAAAGATTTTGGGTCAATGTAAACTTTTTTCTCTTGGTAGATTCCCATATTTTTTATTAGAAGATCTTAGGTCATAGTCAATACGGCTGTCAGTGTTGTTATGCCAAGGACCCATGCGTACCAGGCAAAAAGATAAAAGCGTTGTGTTCGGAGAAGCCATACGAATAACCAAAGTGCGAGTAATCCACTTAAAAGAGCAGCCATAGCCCCTAATGCAATGGTTTGAAATAGAGCATTAGAGATTGTGGCTAGTTCTGGCAAAAGTAAAACTCCAGCCCCTGTTATGGCAATGACTCCAAGTAAGAAGGAAAATTGTGCTGCAGCTAGAGGTGAAAGTCCTAGTGCAAGCGCTGCCCCAACTGTGGCACCGCTGCGTGAGATACCTGGGAGAATTGCAATAGCCTGGGCACATCCAATTAAGAATGCTCCATACCAGGAGGGCTCATGGTTATTGCCCTTATCAATCGTGTACCGTGTGCTCCAGACAATTGTACCCGTGATTAATAAGCCTAAACCTGCGACTTGGGGTAATTCAAATTGTTGTTCTATCCAATTTTTTGCTAATAACGCTATTCCAATAGCAGGTAGCGTTCCGACTACGAGTTTTCCTATATAGCGCAGTGAGGCAGGGTTTGCAGAAATTGCACCGATGGCTAGTTCAAAAACCTTTTTTCTGTAGAAAAGTAGTATTGCAACCATAGTGGCAACATGAAGAGTTACCTCAAAGAGAAGTCCTCCACCGAATTCTGAGTCTAGTATCCACTGAGCAATTACCAAGTGCCCTGAGCTTGAGACGGGCAGGAACTCTGTAAGACCCTGTAGAATACCGAGCATAAGAGTCTGTAGGATTTCCATTTGCTAGATCATACAGAAACAAACTCAATACATGCGATAAGGCTTAATGCCTCGCCGCGTTAGAATGAGGTCAGACGGGGTAACGCTTGAAGGCTGAAAGTGATTCTTAATAAACGCATTATGGGATTCTAATCAATATAGTTATTTTTGAAAAAATAATGATTTTGGATAAACCATTACGAATCCGAATAGAAAAATATAGGGAATTCTGATGAATCTCCAGATCCGTACTGCCGTTGAGGCAGACTTGCCAGCAATTACAGAAATATATAATCAGGCCATAGAATCACGCATTGCCACTGCTGATCTGAGCGCTGTCTCTCTTGAGAATCGACGTGCATGGTTAGCTACTCACAATTCAGATTACCCAGTATTTGTTGCTGAAGATAAGGGCTATATCAAAGGTTGGTGCAGTCTTAGCGCTTACAGATCTGGGCGCATGGCTTTGAGACAAACTGCCGAGATAAGCTATTACATACATAGAGAGTTTCATGGCATTGGAATTGGTTCCAGTCTAATTGCTGATGTTATTAACCGTTGTCCTGCTCTGGGGATTAAGGTGCTATTTGCAATATTGTTAGACACTAATTCTTTAAGTATTGGAATCCTGGAAAAATTTAATTTTGAAAAATGGGGTCATTTACCTGGAGTTGCTGACTTTGAAGGTGATCTATGTGGGCATTTCTACTATGGTCGACGTGTCCAAATCTAAATAAGACTGTTTAGTAGCCCAACGGGTTTGAAGTGACTGAGGGTGTATGATTACGAGCATATAACCCATGATTATGAGGGGTCTTAGCATGGACAGGCGTAATTTTTTGAAAGTAGCTGGAGCAGCACCTGCTGTTATTGCTGGCTCTTCTTCCACGGCATTTGCAGAAGGTACAAGTCCATTTATCGATGCACAACAGCTCTATAGACGCAACGGTAATAGGTCTACCGTTGCCTGTAGCAATGGAATCGTCTGTGCTAGTCAACCTCTTGCCACCATGGTGGGTATCGATATTCTTAAAGCTGGGGGCAACTGTATAGATGCAGCGATTGCCACCAATGCGATGCTAGGTCTGACAGAACCCGGGAGCGATGGTATAGGGGGAGATCTGTTCGCCATTGTTTGGTCAGAGCGTGATAAGCGTTTGTTTGGTTTAAATGCAAGTGGTCGTGCTCCATATGAGTGGAATTTGGATAAGGCTCATGCAAAAGGATTGGATCGAATCCCTCGTCAGAGCCCATTGTCATGGACGGTGCCTGGCTGTGTTAGTGGTTGGAACTTGTTGAATGAACGGTTTGGAAACCTAAGCCTTTCCCAATGCTTAGAGGCGGCTATCAGTTATGCTGAGGAGGGATTCCCAGTCTCTCCTATTATTGCTGCTACTCAGTTTGGCTACTGGACTAAAGAACGATTTCCTCACATTGCTAATGTCTACCATCCGGATGGAGTTATACCTAAATTCGGAGATATTTTTAAAAACCCTCTTTTAGCTAAGAGCTACAGGCAAATTGCCGAAGGTGGGGCTGAGGCATTCTACCGGGGAGAAATTGCTGAGCAGATAGTAGCTAAATCTACAGAACTTGGTGGATATATGAGCTTGCAAGATCTGGCAGATCACAGTGCAAACTGGGTTGAGCCAGTGACTACAAGTTATCGGGGGTTTGATGTTTGGGAATTGCCGCCAAATGGTCAGGGTATTGCAGCACTTCAGATGTTAAACATACTAGAGCATTTCGATATAGCTTCTCTTGAACATAATTCTGCAGAGCATTTACATCTTTTTGTTGAAGCCAAGCGTCTTGCTTTTGAAGATCGTGCACTTTATTACGCCGATCCAACTTTTTCTGATATTCCTGTGGAATGGTTGATTTCAAAGGAATATGCCGCCGAGCGGGCAGCGCTAATTGACCCTATGACTGTTAGCCAAAGGGTTATGCCGGGAGATCCAGAGCTAGATTCTGACACTATCTATATGACAGCTGCGGATAGCGAGGGCAATATGATTTCTCTGATTCAAAGTATTTATTCAGACTTTGGGTCGACAATCTCTCCAGATGGAGTCGGGTTTGCAATGCAAAATCGAGGTCAAGCTTTTTCACTTGATTTAGAACATCCAAACCGACTTGAACCACATAAACGTCCCTTTCATACAATAATTCCAGCCTTTGTCACTGAAGGTGGGAGGCCGCTTCTTTCATTCGGGGTTATGGGCGGTGACTTTCAGCCCCAGGGACATGCTCAGGTGCTAATGAATCTGATTGATTTTCATATGTCACCCCAGCAGGCTGGGGAACAACCACGAATGAGCCACATTAGCCAAAGTAGCCCTTGGCTCGGCCGATCAAACGATGCTGGTGAAGTTGCGTTTGAGCATGGTGTTACTGATGCAGTAAAACTACAGCTTGCAGAACTTGGTCACAGGGTTTCTCCAACAACAGGGTTGCATGGTGGTTACCAGGCCATATGGCGTACCGATGATCCATTAGTTTATTTTGGCGGGTCTGATCCGCGTAAAGACGGTGCTGCAATGGGCTATTAGCTCGTTAATTAATTAACAAAAAATATGCCTACATAGGAAGTGTTAAGCACTATATTAGTTGCAGGTTGTAATATTAATTCTGTTTGTTTCAATGGTTCAAAGGATATCGAATCCCCAACGAACTCCATGCAATATTGAAAGCGTATAAAGCCCGGCAACGATATCATCTGCCATGATTCCCAGGCCTACTCCTAGATTTTTCTCAATAGCCTTAATTGGATATGGTTTCCAGATATCGAATATCCGGAATATAACGAAACCAGCTAATACCCAATACCATTTATGTGGAATTAGGTACATAGCAACTAAAAAACCAATAATTTCATCCCAAACTATGCTTCCTGGGTCTTTTTTACCCAGATTTTTAGCGGTTTTTTCGCATATAAAAATACCTAATAAACCGCCGACTAATACAACCGCTGCATAGGAAAGTGGGTCTAAAGACGATAGGACATACAAAAAACCAATGCCAACGAGGGTGCCAAAAGTTCCTGGCATTACAGGCATTAGTCCAGAGCCAAAGCCATATGCCAGGAAATGAATTGGATGTTTCCATTGCATAGCTTTCATGAGATTTTATTTATTACGCTTAGAGCGCATAGCTTCAATCCATGCTTTGACTAACTCATAGTCAAACATCATCGTAAATAGTTCCATCGCTTGTATGAGCTGTAATGTCTCTACTAGCAGTTCCGCCTCGAAGATTCTGACCTGTAGGGGACCAAGTACAACTTCGTTCTGGATCAGCCCAGACAGTTTCCCACTTGCCAGGCACAAAAAATTCTACGAAGGCAAATTCTTCTTCACCATTATTATGGCAGTAGTGCCTTTCGCCATCATATTTATAAACAAGATCACCACTTTTTAGTGGATGGGGAGTCTCGTTCAGGAATACAGTACCTTCACCACGTAAGATATATTGAAAATGCTCAGCACCAGTATGGTGGTGATTAGCACTCATAGACCCCGCAGGAAAAATAACGAGTTCTCCCGCAAGAGCTGTAGTCCCAAATAGTTTCTTGGTCACGATGTAGACTCGAGTACGTTCATCATGCTTCGATTCCAGAACTGGTTCTGATCCTAAGTCAAAAAACTGTATTTCTGAGTTAGTAGTAGCAAGACCTGGATCAAAACTAAGAGCATTAGTGACATTAAGCAAAATAAAAATAGCGCCTGTGCTAGCGCTTAATTTTCCACGGGAACTAGGGCCCATAAAAAAAACATGTGATTCAGCTAATACCCATTCCTCTTCTCCGCTATACAAAACTGCAGACCCTTTGAGAAGCTGCACCCAAGTAATATCAGTTTCGGCTGTATTGATATCAAATGTAGTATTGCTCTCTAGCGTAATTCGATCGAATACACACTCACTACCATTAATTCGGTTATTATCGATCAATCGTTGCCGCTTTGCGCCACCCGGTAAGACATCGATTTTTACAGAGTCGTGATTGAATAGTTCAGCCATTATTTCTTTCCGGGAGCCCAGTTGCCGCGTATTATCCGTGATCTTCTTAGGAAAATTCTATAGTTTTTATGATGAAAGGACACAAGCTTTTTCGAACATTAAGGCTATTACTTCTCACGTTTGTACTCTTAGGATGCTTCCATTCTACTGCTTTTTCTCAGGCAGCTTTCTACTCTGGAAAGACGATAACTATATATATAGGCCGGGGACCTGGTTCTGGAACCGATCTAGCATTACGAACTTTTATTAGATTCTGGCAGGAGCATATTCCAGGAAACCCAACCATGGTGGTGCGAAATATTCCTGGCGGTGGTGGCACTCGTGTTTGGAATTATGGTTATGAGCTTGCTGATCCAGATGGATTAAATATTCTTTTTTCTCCATTTTCCGGTACTGCTGAGATTCTAGGGTTGCCGGGGCTTAGGGCTGAGTTTGAACACATGCCGCTTATTGGTGGATTAAAAAGTCCTAATATGGTCTATGTTCGTACTGAAAAAGTACCAAATATTGAGCAGTTATTGTCTGCACGTGGACTAAAGTATGCTGGTCAAAACCCAGCACATCACTATGATATTTTAGGCCGAATGGCATTAGATATGCTGGGCGTTGATTATGAGTACATCACTGGGTTTTCTGGTGCGAATGAGGTATTTAATGCCGTACGTAGAGGGGAGGTTGATATGCAAACGGCTGGATTGACCCTTTACCGTTTTTCAATTGAAGGTCCAATGGTTCAAACAGGACAGGCACTTTCACTTTGGCATAACCCCAGGGTAGACCAGGCTGGAAATCTGTTAAATGAGGAAGCCGCTGCCGGCATACCTAGTTTTGTTGATGTTTATACACAATTAAAGGGACAGGCGCCTTCAGGGGAAATTTTCGAAATTTATAAGTGGTTACAACCAACTATCAATACCTTTGGTCATGCCGCTTTTCTTCCACCTGATGCCCCAGAAGAAGCAGTACGAATACTAAGAGAAAGTTTTGTTGAGACTACTGATGATGAAGGTTTTCGTACAGAGGAGCTTGAATTGTTTGGTGTGCGGATGCCTTTAATTAGTTATGTTGAGGGTACTCGTGTAGTTGGTGAGATGTCTAATGCACCTAGCAATGTTCGGGCTCTTTTAACCAAATATGCAAGGCCAGACGGCGAATAAATTTATAAGAGACTAAGTAACTAGGCGCCGAATATATTTGTTCGGACAGGTATTTTTTCTTTATGAAAACTAGTTCTTCTCAACGTTCTTTTGCTGCCTTACGGCATCCTGCCTTTCGAGTTTATTTCATCATTTCATCGCTAGCGATGATGGCAGATTCCATCGAACATGTTATTAGTTACTGGATTCTTTTTGAAAAGTTTCAGTCACCAGCATTAGGTGGTTTTGCTATTGTTTCTCACTGGCTTCCTTTCCTTTTTTTCTCTTTCTGGTCAGGTTCCTTAGCGGACAGATTTGATCCTAGAAGAATAATTCAAATTGGTATGGGCTTCTTTATTCTTGTCTCCTGTGTATGGGGGTTGCTCTTCCTCTTTGATGTCATTGAGATGTGGCATGCTGTTGTCTTGTTAAGTTTGCATGGTTTGGCAGGAGTTCTGTGGGCACCGGCAACTCAAATTTTAGTGCATGACATAGTAGGTCCTGAGGAGCTTCAAAGTGCGATTCGTCTTAATGCCACTGGGCGTTACCTTGGGCTACTTGGGGGCCCTGCTATTGGCAGTGGTTTGATGTTGTTGTTAGGTCCAGCTTATGGGCTTCTTGTGAATGCTCTTATCTATCTTCCACTCGTGATTTGGTTATGGAAAGCACCTTTTGGGCCACGTTTCAGAAATAATCCTTCTTCAATTGAACGCGAGTTTAAAGGGTTTTCTGATCTTCTTTTTACGCTAAGGTCTGTTGCTGAAAACCGTGTAGTGGTTACTATGACCTTATTAGGTGGTGGCGCAGCTTTTTTTATTGGTAATGGTTATCAGCCTCAGATGCCAGCGTTTGCTTTTGATCTGGGGTATGGTAATCCAGGATTAGCCTATGGTGCTTTATTAAGTGCTGATGCATTTGGTGCATTAGTTGCAGGCTTGGCTCTTGAATCGCGTGGATTGTTAGAAGCCAGACCTAAGACCGCTTTAATTTTAGCAATGCTCTGGTGTTGCGCTCTCGGTATTTTTTCCGCTTTAACCAGTTATCCTTTAGCGCTAATGTTTTTGTTTATGGTTGGGTTTTTAGAGCTCTCATTTTTTGCGATGGCACAGACGCTTGTTCAGTTAAGGGCGCCACAAGAAATTCGTGGACGAGTTATTGGGCTTTTTACAATGTCAGCGTTGGGAATGAGGACTTTTTCAGGTATTACGATTGGTATTGTAGGTGGTGTGATTGGGATTCATGCGTCTTTAGCGCTTAGTGCGGCATGTTTGTTTGTTTTAATATGTATTTTATTCGTATATCTTGGATATGATGAAAGCGAAAAAAAATATTGAGGTTGTATTCACCCTGTTGTAAAAAGCTATTGGCAATTTTTCTATTAGCAGAGGTAAAAGGTTTTAAGAATGAAACATCTATTATTATTTGGTTTTTTCTGGTTTCTGTCGTCTGCATCTGTTTTAGCACACCATTCTATCAATGCAGAATATGATCGTGAGTCGCCGATTTCTCTTAATGGTGTCATCACTGAAGTTGAATGGCAGAGTCCTCATATTTGGTATTACATTGATGTTGCCAATGAACAAGGCGAGATTGAGAAATGGGCAATCTCAGGTGGTTCGCCAAATATGCTTATGCGTAGGGGCGTATATAAAAGCGTACTTGAAATAGGGATGACTATTACAGTACAGGGATTCCGGGCAAGGGATGGTTCAAATAATGCGGCTGGGCGTCAAGTCACACGGTCTGACGGTAGTAATGTATTTGCAAGGTAGTATTAGGGTGTTAAATATGAAGGTTATGTATTTGTTTTATAGAAAGTTCATGTTAATAGGCTTAATCGCTAGCCCGTTCTTAACTTTGAACGTTGTCGCTCAAGAGACTATGGATATAGTTCGAGATGAGGGCGGTAAGCCTGATTTTAGCGGCATCTATCAATGGCCTTTGCAGCTTGATCACGACGAAGACGGTGGAAGCTCTGCCACGATTTTTGATCGCAAGTATTTTCCACCATTGCTTGAGGGCGGAGAAGATTTTTTGGAACCACGTACTGGGGATCCGCGCCATGATGAGCCACGCAACTTTTGCATGCCGTCAGGGTTTCCTTCAGGAATCCTCTCAGCTTATGCAATGCGTTGGCAACAATCGGAGGACTACCTGATCATGATTCATGAATTTCAGGCTATGACACGCATTATTCCTTTGGATGGTCGGGATCATCGGGACTATATAGAACCATCTTTTTATGG
>CEWO01093771.1_pt1 | contig 12051 bp, 13 predicted proteins | sample 361561 | NCBI WGS metagenome assembly CEWO01 (sample SAMEA2623627, study PRJEB7988) | marine metagenome | isolation source: saline water (ENVO:00002010), including
AAAACAGATTGCCCGATGCCGTAGGATGCAGCATGTCCAGACCATGCGCCGCTGCCCCAGGAGGTAAAAGGTGTGAGGAACCCATTGACGCAGTCTCTCTTCCTAGCAGCAAGCTTTCCAGGGCGTTTGAAAAGGCACTGAAATGCTCCCCGATTTCGCCAAGCTTGCGCTGAACACCATGAAGATTATCTTCAATTTCGCTCAGCCTGCGCTGTCCGTAATTCGTGTCGGCAGGCGCAGACGTGGCCGCGCTTGCTTGAAAAATGGGATGGAGTTGTTCGTCATTATTGACATTGTGTTCATGCTTCTCCTGGATTTGCGAGACATTGTGGGTCGTGTGGCCAGACACAAAAGATACTGGCGTCGGGTGTGCTTCTTGCGTCGCAGGATACAGATATTCATGTCCTTGTTGGAACACAATGCTATCTTTGAAAATGTCCAGGTCGTGAAGGTCGTTGTTTCCGACCGGCGATGTATTCTGTACATGGAGCTCATGGTACTCGAGGTGATCCAGCTTGCCTCGTGCGTCCATTTCCAATCCCGTCAAAGGTTCCGAGAAAGAGATTCCCGCTGGCTGCGCGCCCGGCGAGGTCATGGACGAGGCGACCAAGACGTTGTCGCGCACCAGCCCTGCCGCGGCGAGCGCGTTGTCGCCAAGATTGCGCGCGGCGTGCAGGAGGACACCCCCGGTAGGTACTCCGTCGGCCTCGAGGGCCACACCACGTCAAAGGTGCCTTTGACAACGGGATTGGAAATAAACCTTTGTACCTTTGTAGTAAAATGGATTTACGCCGTCCTGTGCTTGTTTAAGCAGGTCCAAATGCAAGGTACGTTGCCGCAAACGGGGGGAGTGAAACCGAAGAACAAAAACAATTTTCTCCTTTTCTGGGGCAGACGGCATTTTGAGGGCGTTTGCGTGCCCACGCGAGCGTCATGCGCATCGACGTCCTCGACGCCTTTGCGGAGGGCGCCAGGCGATCAAAATTGAACGGCCTGAGCAAAATGGATCCGAACTTGGTGCAGCAGATTGTCTCGATTGCCTGGAAGCTCATGCAGCCTTGCTCCGGAAACCAGCTCTACCTGGTGTTTTTTGGACCCAGGCAAGAGCGCGCCATGCGCAGCAAGGGCATAGGCACGACCTGGAGTGCTGGCAGAGGAGGTGGCTCTGCAGTCGACTTCCAGCTCGACGTGGATGATGTAATTCAGAAGAATGAGCGCTCGTTTTGCATGGTGAACAGGAGCACCCTCGAGGAAGTGGACTTGATTGCGGATTCCGAGTGCGAGGCGGATTCACTCCGCGGGGTCACTCTGGCCGACTTCACAAGCATATTTTGCCGTGAAAAGATGAGATGGGCGACCGAAAAGGCCCTGTCGCCTGGTCATTGGTGCCTTGCTGCCAAGTGTGGCTCCGGTGAGCTGGGAGAGTTCTTCTGCGACAAGCGGATGGATTACATTCTCTGTTCGCTTGAACAATTGCATTCTCTTGGAAAGAATCTCAGGTGTGAAGAGGCGACTTGTAATTGGTTCCTCCATGAGCAAGGCGACTCCGTGAATCTGTTCCAAGATCGTCTTGACACGCATGGCGTTTGCACCCTTGAGCCCCTGTCCATTGCAAGGCGGGGTTTTCCATTGGGTGTGTACCCAGAGGAGATGCATGGTATCAATGTCATCGATCTTGGTGTAACGTTCGAGTATGACGAACACGGACAGTGCACCAAGGTTTGTCCGGCGCACACCGCCGAAGCCAAGGGCTCTGGCATCAAGACTGCTACCTCTTTGCGAACTGACGCGGACTACCTTCTTCCGTACGGGGCAGCGATGATTTTGGAGCTCAAGATGAATTGCGAGGCCAACACTGGCGCTCAGATTTATTACGAGAAGTGAGCTTAGTGCGCTTGTCGTTTGTGTCATCAATGCCCACGGTTTGTTTTCATATGCCACGCCGTGCATCCAATGCATGCTTGATTTCGGCAAGGATTGCCTGTTCTTGTGATTGATGCCTATGGCTTGTCTTCTCATTTACCGCTCATGCGCGATTTGCGCAAGGTTTATGTCTTCTTGTGATTGTGTTTATATCGATTGCTTTCATCTTTTCATACATGAAATGAAGGAAGGCTACCCATGGATACTTGTGTCGTAATTACCGCGCTGGGCCTGAAACAGTAAGAGAAAATCAAGGGCCACTAAACCCTTGCTACAAAAAGCGATGTCCTCCCATGAACGCCATTAGCTCAGTGTGTTTCTGTATGTTTTGAACGGGTCCTGAGAAAGCCCTGGCAATGATCAAGAGGACTAGCTCTGCATCCAAGAATCTTGCCGGCGACATTGAGCCTAAGCGCCCGTGAAAGCTCATTGCAAACGCGATTGCGTGCTCACTGGGCAGTTCATGAAATCGCCCACAAACAGCAATCAATTCCCGATCCACAGCCTTTGGCGACTCGTGTTGTTCTGTGTCGCCGTGGCCCACCTGCCCATAATATCCAGCACCCCAGGTCCAAAGCACGCCAGCCTCCGTGATCGCGGCGGAATGCTGTTCTCCTGCAGCGGCTGCTACTATTTTTGCGCCGCCAAACCCATGAACGCGTTCAAATATATGCCTCGGTGCCAGGTCGCCAAGAGCGAGCTGCCCACATTCCCCTTGCCCACACGCCCACAGTGCCCCGCTGCGTGTAACTAGCAGCGAGTGCTGGCCGCCACAAGCGGCCATGACCCCGCCCCCGAAATCGCCACCGCGTACCAGTTCTGGCACCAGTCTGTCGCTGATGTCGCCATGCCCCAGGGCGCCGTGATTACCAAGCCCCCAAGTGTAAAGCCGCCCATCCACCGCCAGTGCGACTGAATGCGTGGCACCCGCTGCCACAAACACCATTCGCTCTGTTGGGTTGAACCACTTGGGATCAACTTTGCGGGGAAAACGCTGATCCTTGCAATCGTTGTGGCCGAGGCGGCCGTGGCCGCCATGCCCCCATGTAAACAGATGCCCTGTGTGGCTGAGCGCCGCCATGTGCAAATTTCCCGCGGCCACCATCACAATACGCTCGCCATGAAACATGGATTTTGGCAACAGGATGGGCACAAGCTGATTGCCATCCAGCTCTGGCCAAAGCTGCCCGTCACTCCCGCGCCCATAGGTGTAGACGGAGCCGCCCTCCGTCACCGCCACCGTGAGATAATCTCCACAGGCCACCATGAGAATTTTCTCACCGTAAAACAGAGCCCGTGCCAAGCGCACAGGCGTCGAGCGAATGTTTCGGTCGCCCAGTCCGAGCTGCCCAAACCGATTCCAGCCCCACATGAAAAGGTCCCCCGAGTCTGTCACGATGCCGGTGTGGAAGCCTCCGGCCGCAACCTGGCGCACCGGCGCGAGCACTCCAGAGATGCGCGCAAAGGCATTCCGCCCCTGAACATCGCCGGTTCCAAGACAGCCGCGATCTCCATGACCACACGAAAACAGGTCGCCTTCGACACCAACAACGATACTGTGAAAACTGCCAGCCGCCACCGCCATGCAGCCCTTCCTGCGTGGACCGGTTGTTGCCGCTCGAATTACTCTTTACATCGTTTAAGGCAAAATGAAACTGCAAATTAAATCTTTTAAAACAAAGATGAGTAATTTTTTTATTAGTAGTCACATTCTTCTCTCAAATCCAGTCAAACTTGAAGGTGTCAGGAACATGGCGGAGGCGCGCGCACGGCGCAATCAAGGAAAATTCTCCCGTTTGAGGGCCATGGTCGGGTTCGACTGGAGGGACAGTCATCCGGGAGACCTGGGAATTGCGCTCTGGAACAAGCGCGCACATGACTGTGTCTATTTCTTCACAGTTGTGCGCGTGTCGGACTCTACGCTTTCTGTTCGGTTCGAAGGCGACGACTGTATCACGAAAATTGTTCCTGACAAGATGCCTGTCGTGGTCACGGCAGACGAAGATCTCATGGAAGAGCTTCGCCGCGAATGCAAGGGGATGTGGCCAAAGCTTTTTCCCGCCTCAGAAAGTGAATCCGACAGCGGTGTCGATGTCAGTGGCGATGAAACCGGCTCGGGGCGTACTGTGTTGCCGTTGGCCCTCTGCGGCGGCGTTGGCAATGAGCAAGTCGCATCTGACACTGCGTTGCCTGTGGTGCGCACATTGCCAACACGTTCGCCCCCCTGCGGCGGCGTTGGCAGTGAGCAAGACACACCGGCATTCCTGTCGGTCTGTGACCCCATGGGTGATTTGAAACAGGGCATATCCAGATTTGCGGCTGATGTATTGTCGGAACAGCAGGTCGCGTTGTCAGCTCCTCGCACCGGCAGACAGGAAATTTCATCCAGTGATTTTGTGAGGGCTGGGGAGAGTCCTGGCTCGTGCTCTGACTTTTCGACTTGACGCGAGGGGTGGGAGGGGTGGTGATCAGGACCTTGCGGGAATTATTTTAACATGCAGCACACAGTAGGGTCTCTTCTAGCTGTCTGTGAGGGAAGTATGATATCTGAGCTGCCACCACGAGGACCCACGGCCTGTGCTGAACTGGGGTTTCGATTCGTTTCGGGACCCTCGCGGTATTCTGAGTTTCTGGTGATGTTGAAGCCATATGAGCATTTGGCCTGCATGAACAACGAAGAGAACTAAATCCGAGCTAAGATTGGTGATATTTGCGTGTTTTCGGTCATCGAATAAAACATTTCTGTTTTTGGTGGCGCTGTATTTACAGTATATCTGAACCGATGGCAATGGATCAAACAAATGAACTGGCTTTTGGCTCAAATGTATTCTGCTGCTGGGATCAAACAGATTGAAATTGATCTCGAGAATCAGCTCCTATCGCAAGAAAACAGGCAGTGTGAGACTAACAAAGTAATTCTACCCGATGAAACACGTTTTATGGCTCCAACGGGACATATTCACTCAAAGTTGCAGGCCACAGAACGATTATCGGGGCCCAACTGCAAAGCTTTTTGCCCTGCAACTGCTCCCCCGCCATGCCATGGTACGCACGGCAAGCAAATGTACGAAGCAGAGTATTTCGGTGCACCTGTGCTCACAGCTGCCGGTCTGGAGCCATGACTTTCGGCATGGACAATGTGAGACCAGGTGTTTATTGGTAAAACCAATGGGAGCAGCTGCAGAAAGAGCCGGGGCAAGCCTTTGATCCAGCCACATTTAAGCACGAGGAACACGCCCTGTGCGAATGCCATGTCGGAAGGCTATACCGACAATGTTTGATACTCAATGAATCTTGCATAAGCGCGTGGTTTATTTCTTTCGCTTGTACTCGTCCCATGCCTTTTGTGCCTTTTTTGCGTATTTATACTTTTGTGATGTCTGAACTTCAGTCAGCCACTGCGGCAGCAAACTGTTTTCAATTTGCATCCACCTCGTTTTCACGTGATGCTGGTTTATGTCGAATTTTTTGGTCTTGGGAAATGTTGTCCTCATGTGCAAAAGAGCATGCTCCCATGGGTTGTTGCTTTTTTTCTTGTATTTTGTAAACGCACCGATTGCGTGCACCAATGGCCAGTCCAACGAAGGGTCCCAAAAGTTTTCAGGAACGTGCATTTCTTCCGACTCAGAGTCAGAGATGACGATAGGTTCTTCTGGCGCCGCCCGAACCGCTCGAGTCACTTCCTCGTCGTCATCCAGGTCCGATAGCGATTCTTTATCACTTCTTTCCATCGGTAAAGCTGGATTATTGGGATAAACACTGCCATAATCTCGCAGGGGGGGTGCGTAGTCCAATACCTCTTCTTTGTCTACATTTCCATTGGAGCTGTTTAGGTGGATATGAGATAGCCGAAGTTGAGTCTCGAAAGATCCGGAACAGTTGTATTCGTCTATTTTGGCTTCCAAATCACTGAAAAGTGCTGTATAGGCACGATTCTGTTTCTGTAGTGCGCAGAGGGTGTCCTGCAGGCCATCTGCGTGAATGGGCTGGATTTGTGGCTCATACTGGTCAATGATATCACGCAAGTTCAGCAGGACATGCTTAGTTCCTGGTTCCATTTTAGTACGAACGCACACACACACTCTTATATATCAAAACGTGGGGCGCTGGTATTCAAAAGTCCAAGATGAGTTCTTGGTCTGTCTATTTCGCTGTTTAGGCAATATATAAGGAGTTTGAAATGTTGCATATAAAGACATGCAGCTATGCCAGCCCTGTCGCCAACGCTCAAAGCTAAAGCCTTCGGCTGTTGGCCAGGCCAGCGTTTCAGGTGACCCAGATCAACTTCAGCTCTTGTATTGGGACACCTTTGGACCCGTATGGGCAAAGGAACAAAGGCCAAATAGATGGTTCAGCTACAATTACCGTGGCGACAAACACTATAATCACTTGCACGACAGGCAGTATTTCATGTCGTTGATCCCAGAGGAGATGCTCAGTGAGGTGGTCTTGCACGACGAAACCAGAACGAAAGAGGATGAGCTTAAGGAGTCTGAGCGACATCTAGATCACGAGATATCAAATTTGAATCTGTCTTCGTACGACAATGACATTGACAGTTTTCTGCTATACGCGGACAATGTCTACGAAGCAATCACAGAATTAAAGGCGTGTTTGAATGTCAGCTGCAACTTTACCCAAATGGATAACTATTTGAAAGAATTGCAAGATGCAATCGTCAAGATAAAAGAACGCTGTGCGGAGATCGCTAGTGGATGAGGCGCAGTCATAACAGTTGATGCTCCACAACAAACTCATGGGGACGGTGTGTACGCGCTTCCGCCGTCGCAATCGTTCGGGGGAAGAAACACTGTGCGGAGATCGTTCGGGGGAAGAAACACTGTGCGGAGATCGCTAGTGGATGAGGCGCAGTCATAACAGTTGATGCTCCTCAGCAATTCACAACAAACTCATCGGGGCGGTGTATGTGCGCTTCCGCCGTCGCGATCGTCCTCGTCGCCTGACCCAGCCGCATCTCGCTCGTACACAGATAGTCCACACTCTCTTCCACCAGCGGCAACGCAAAGAACAAAGTACGGTCGTCCTCCTCGAGCTGCTGCACCGTCTTGGCCAGGAACTGCATGCACCGCGTCGATTCCTTGCGCACTGCCTCCAGGTGCGCCAGCGCGTCGGCGGCCTTGTTCTTGAGCCGGGCCCTGGACACCGCGCGGTCCTCGTCGGTGTGGTCGTCGGGGTCACGCTCAGGCACCCTGGGCACGCCAACAACCAGGCGCGCAAGGTCAGCCTTGGCCTGCGGGTAGTCGCCGAGACCAGTCGGTGGCTGGTATAAGGCGGGTGATGTAGTATGCTTCTGCATGGCGTGTGTATTTCAGAATGTTTGATTCTGTTTTCAGGTTGCTTCCACGGCGGGGGCAGAAGCGTGGGCATGCATGACACCGACGCAAGCGGTGACAAAGACTGCGACAGCAGCCACGACGACGACAAGCCTTTACTAAAGTTTGATGCCGTGCACCGTACACACGCACATCAACGGTTGCGCCTGTGTCGGATCTTTGTTGACGCTGTAGAGAGCGACGGCTCGGCGTCGGAGTTTTCGAGCGCGGGATTTTGAGTGGCAGTGTGTTATTATTGCTTGAATACATTCGTATTGGCTGGAGCTTGGTTCAAAGCTAAGTTGGATGCACTAGACAGCAGGCATTTCATGGATTGAACTGAGACAACGTACATAAAGCATTTATTTATATATTTACAAAACTATGTGAAATGTTTCTGTTTTCAGGCAGCGCCAAGGCTGATCTGAGTTTAACACTTTCTGATTGACCAGTATGAGAATACCGATACCCCCTCGTCACATTTGGGCTTGTCGGTGTCAGTCGCTTGGCACTGTGCCTCAGCCGTCGCGCCTTGACTGGGGTCGGTGTATGGCTTTTCAGGAGGACATACCGCACACTGAGTATTGACTACATTTACTGTGTCCGTCTTGATGCCGTTCAACACATCTTGCGCGTCCTCCTTTGTCAAAAAATAGTCATAGGCAATCACACCGTAAATCTCCCCGTGCAAGTAATTGTCGTTATACACTGGAGCAGCAATCATATTCCACGGCAGACTTGCATAATCGCCAAGTTGAACACTACATGTGACACTGCTCTGATCGACTCCGTTGAACGTGGGGTATAAGGTGGAGCTTGCAGCGTCATACCTCATTATGAACGTGTTGACTGCGTTGTCGAGCACTGTGACTGTCTCGGAGTAACAACTAAACTGGCCATCGACATAGATGCTCTGCCTCCACCCCGTTCCAGTCCCCACTTGAAGAACTGCAATACCCAACGTCTGGCTTTGAAAAAGGTCATCTGATAACTCAAAAACTCGCATCCAATGATTTGAACTCGAATGCGTTTTGAACTTGCCCACAGCCGTGAAACCACCGTTGCTTGCAATGTTCCAGTCGAGAGGTCCAAAATCGATGTAATCAGTGCCTTGGACTTCGTTGCCACTGGACTGCCCCGGGTATTTGTTCAATGCGGTACCAGGAAACGTCTGTGCACCGCCACTGGGATTGAACGCGACACGGGGGGCTGCGGAATACGATCCTGACACACAAACGCATGCTTTTACGGATTCGGCGCCAGGCGCGACGGTCGTTAGTCCAGCCTGGCACGCAGTGCACGCGTCGCCCTGGTGGTCTGCCCGAGTAGCGAGCGTGGCAACTTCCGTGCCAGACAGTGCGCGACTGTAAAAGCGGAGGTCCATCAAGTAAAACATGGCATTGTTAGTCGCTGTCGTACACGTAGCGGCTGTACTGGGCGGGGAGGAGCTGTAGCAATACGAGCCCATGCCAATGTCGTTGATCGGGTTCAGCATCGCCCGGGTGGCAGCAGTCCAGCGCACGTCCAAGACACCGTCGAGGTAGAGGTCTACGCTGCTGCCAGACGTTTTGACCACGCTGAGGTGATACCACCTCGATATCTGCAAGGTGGTTGCGCTGTAATACGATTGCATCGAGGCAGCAAACTGTAGTTTTTGAGTGTTACTTACCATTATTACAAACCCCCCGGTAGCAGAGTACGGCGCGTCGTAATTGTCCCAGCGCGTCAAGATGTTCAAGTGATCGTCCGACGGCAGAGACACAAAATAAATCCAAAACGAAACCGTAAAAGCAGAGGCGTCCAGGACTGTGGCAAGGGCCGGGGAGGTGATGGTGTACACGTTGCCGTTGGCGTTGAGAACTGGGCCATGTGTGGCGTCGGTGTGATACGCAGTGGTCGAAGACGCCATGGTAGCGCTGCTGAGATCATCGACGAGGGTTCCGTCCAGTGGAAAGAAAGAGACGAGGTCGCCGACTTGGTGGCTGCCCACCGCACACCCCGACGCATACACCCCCGAGGCCATCACTGCAACCACCCCCAGCACGCTGACCACGGCCCCCCACTTAGTCCCACATCGCGACATTTGTGCGACGCGACACGCACTTTCCGCATTTATATACTCGCTATTCATTTTCAGTGACCCTTCAGCTTCGGATAATACCAGCGCTCAAATCCGGAAAAAACACGTACGTGTACTGGGATAAATTTTCAAAAAAAAAGACTTCACAGGTTTTCGTCGCGGCGTCACGCCTCAGCATGGACTTGCACGAAGACATATGGCTCTCCTTGGTCGTCCCGAGGAGCAGCAACAACGTCTACATTCTGCAAAACTTGCGCGCTGTCAATCGCACAAGCCGTGCTGCAGTAGACCTGCACGTCTGGCAGCTCGTAGACGGGATTCAGAAACACGTCTCTCAGTCCGCGCCTGCCAATGTGGACTTTGACGTTTCGCCAGAAGAGCTCTCTTGCGTGTCCTCGGCAAGGAAGTCTGCGAGTGATTGGATCGTCCTGATCTGTGTGGCGAACAATCGCATACGTAGACAGGACAACGAGGAAGCATTCATCGCGGACATGCGGGGGAGACTGGTTTTGTTTCACATGGCCGCGCTCATGTTTGGCAAGCTGTCGCTGGGCAGCAACCACCCTGTAGGCTTGAAACCATTGACGCGGAAGTTGCATGAAAGGAACTGGGCAATGCGGGAAGGCGTTGAACAGGCGATACAGGGGCGCGATTCTTTTATTGAGATGACGGTGGAAAAAATGCGAGGCCTTCTTCCCCCGCACCGCGACGAGGAGTCTGGGGTGAGGTCGCTCGTGAAAATCTTGGAGCATGCTATTTACAATGTGCTCGACCAGGGTCGTCGCGTTTGAGTAGCCGACGAACGTCACCGCTCCGGAGCGCCTGCGGCCCGCGACGAGGCCGAGTCAATCGAGTACACTGCCGCGGCAATGATGTTGACGGAAATCAGCAGCCACCCGCTGGGGGAGATATTAGCAGTGAAAATCAAGGCACCGAGAACCGTGACAGGGGCCTTGTTCAGCGCGCCCAGCACACACACGTGGAAAGAGCTCGTGCACGAAATGCACCAGAATTGACAGACGCCGGCCAATGCGCTGATGAATGAACTAACTGCCAGGATTGATCTTGTTGTCGTGTCTTGTAGAGCAACCATGTCGTACATGGAGTTCACGTTTTCTTGTTCTACGAGCAACATGAATAGCAGCAAGGCGACGCTACAAAGACAATTGTTGCACGCCGACACCTTGCAGGAGGAGAGGCTGTGTTTGTTTTGAATGTGTTTGGACAAGAGAATAAAGAGTGCCTGTGCCACGCAGTTCAAGGTGATGTAGGACAGGTCCATTAGGTTAAAGTCCATGTCTTCGTACGACGACGCCAGGGCTCCGATGGCCATGATAAAGATGCAGACGACCTGTTTGGGGACAATGCACGTGTCTTTCCACAAAGTGGGATAAAAAAACAAAAATCAATAATTTTTTATATGGCGGGAGAAATATAAAAATTGCAAAAAAAATGGTACAAGCACTACTTGAACGCAGACGTCAGACACAAACAAGATCAAATTGCAACCCTACTGCGCAAGCATGCGCAAAAAGCGCGGCGGCAGCGCAGCGGATGCGGCCGGTGGCGGTGGCCGCGCTGGCTCCGAACGCAACAAGTCAGGGCCTGCGTTCACTGCCAGTGCGCGTACGAAGTCTCAGGTTTCACGTCGCGACATTCTGCAGCCCGCGCGTGTTCTTGTCTGCATGTCGTGCAAGGCGCTGGCTGATTAATGCCAGACAAGCAGGCCAAGACAGATTGTGTCAAGAAACGCAATGAACTTGCTTCATCTTCCAGCAAGGGCAAGGCATTGGCCACCACGAAGCGGCCCCGAAAGGCGATTGATCAGTTACCTGACTGGCTTCTCAATCTGAAGCGCGAGGAGGAGGACAGGCTCAGGCGCGAGAAGCAGGCGTGCGGGGGCGACAATTTTGCTCAAGCCCTTTCTTTGCCCGAGGATATTGACTTGGGTCAATTATCACAGAAAGACTTGCACGAGTCCTTCGAGTGTGAAGATGGCCTCAAACCCAAATGCCCTCCGTTGCAGGACGAAGGTATGTACTTCTATCTAACGAGATATCTCAAGTGGATGGATCGAGACAATTACGGCGCACCAGACTTGGCACGATCGTACTGGCGTTCGACGTTTTTACTGAGTCACAAGGATGCCGGTACAAGGCTCAAGATTGACCTCTACGCGCTTGCGGATGTGCTTGCTTGTCATTGCCCCGTCTGGTCTGAGTTCGACGGTGTTAGCAAGAAAGGGAGGGTGAAAATCTTTACGGAGAAGATGCAGGCCCGCGTTGACCAGGAGAGGCTTTTTGCAGACGTCAGCAAAAGGGTGGTAACTAAGGCATTGGAGGATTTTCGGAGTTTGTTTTACGCTTTTGACTCTGACTCTGACTCTGATTGCGATGACATGTAGGCGATCTTTCTTTGCGTCTCTTGCAGTTTTCACATCGGGTTCTTTAGTGAAAGCTTGGTGTATTCATTTCGTTCCTTGCAATCATTAAACAATTCGTCTTTATTGACCAGTTGATGATGTTGTTGTTGTGGAAAGAGGAGGGCAGGCATGCAGAACATCATGTGTCTGTTGTCCTGTGCTTGAGAACTGGATGCAGAAAGGCAATCTGCAATCAGATAGACTGGATCATCTTTATGGATGGACGGTAGTGGATACAACAAGTATGTCCGCCGGCGTACCTTAAAGTCCACACTGCATCCTACCATTTTTTG
>CEWO01136892.1_pt1 | contig 11998 bp, 9 predicted proteins | sample 361561 | NCBI WGS metagenome assembly CEWO01 (sample SAMEA2623627, study PRJEB7988) | marine metagenome | isolation source: saline water (ENVO:00002010), including
TGAACTATATGGTTCAATATTTAAGCCTATTAATTCAAAAGGTTTTTGATTGATTTCTTTGTAAATTTTCAACTCATCACCAGTTAATCCAGCAGACTCATAATTGATAACCTCTAAGCGAACTAACTCAAGAAAACACCTTGCAGTTGCTTCAACATCAGCAGATGCATTATGTGCCTCAGCAAATTCCTCTCCAAAAAGTTTAGTGTGTAACTCTGTTAAAGAAGGCCATTTAAAACCACCTCCTCTACCTCCAGGTATAGCACAATAATTTGTAGCATCATTCTTAGTGTCTAAAGATGGAAAATTAGCTAATAAATTCGGCATATCTTTCCTGAGAAACTCACACCCTAAAATATTCTTATCAAAACCTACATTGTGTCCAACAATAAACTTAGACCTCTTAATATCTTCCACAAATTCTAATAACACCTTATTAAGTGACATCCCTTCTTTCTTAGCCCTATCAGTTGATATTCCATGAATCTTTTCTGCATTAAAAGGAATATCATATCCTTCAGGTTTTATAATATAATTCTTAACATCAATAAGCTTCCCTTGCTTATCATGTATTTGCCAAGCTAATTGAACGCACCTTGGCCAATTACTAAAATCAGTTAAAGGTGCCTTCCAGTTTTGTGGTAAACCAGTAGTTTCTGTGTCGAATATCAGATACATAAAGAGTTTTGCAAGCTTAAAGAAATATAATTGTAAATTTAAGAAAACAAAAAAGTCAGCTCTTTTGTTTAAAGCTGACTTTTAAAAATGTTAGTAAGTTTTACTTTACTACATAAAATTCATTTCTTGCATCCAGGCATCATTAAACAGTTTCCCTACATAACGTGTCCCATGATCATGGAAAATAACCACTACAATATCATCCTTTGTTAATCTATTCTTTAACTGATTAATTCCAGCTACAGCACTTCCAGCTGAATATCCTACCATAATACCTTCATCTCTACTTAATCTTCTAGCCATAATAGCACCATCTTTATCAGTCACCTTCTCAAAATGATCTATAATATCAAAATTAACATTTTCTGGAAGAATATCTTCTCCTATTCCCTCTGTAATATATGGATATATCTCACTTTCATCAAACTCACCAGTATCATGATACTTCTTAAAGACTGAACCGTAGGTATCAATACCCCAAATCTTAATATCTGGATTTTGTTCTTTTAAATATTTGCCAGTACCTGAAATGGTACCACCAGTACCAACTCCAACTACTAAATGAGTTATTTTCCCATCAGTTTGTTCCCATATCTCAGGACCAGTACTCTCATAATGAGCAACTGAATTTGAAGGATTGTCATACTGATTAACATACCAGGAGTTTGGAATTTCATTGGACAATCTTTTTGACACTGAATAATATGATCTTGGATCTTCAGCAGCTACATTTGTTGGACAAACTTCAACTTGAGCCCCTACAGCACGTAAGATATCCATCTTTTCTTTAGATTGCTTATCTGCTAAGACAAAAATACATTTATACCCTTTCTGTATTGCAACAAGAGCCAAACCCATTCCAGTATTTCCTGATGTTCCTTCAATAATTGTCCCTCCTGGCTTCAGGATTCCTTCTTTCTCAGCATCCTCAATCATTTTAAGAGCCATACGATCTTTTATTGAATTTCCTGGATTAAAAGTCTCTACTTTTGCTAATACTAAAGCATCTGAATGATTGACTCTATTTAATTTTACTAAAGGAGTATTACCAATAGTTTCTATAATATTATTGTAGTATTTCATTATACGATTTTACATTGCAAATTTACCAATTTTACTGAAAACGGATTGCTTTAATTGGCGTGATCTTTGTGATAATAACTGATGGTATAATTAAAATTAAGTAACAAACAATAATGGTACCTATATTCAATAATAAAATATATGATAAGTCAAAATTAATAGGCACTGTATTCATATAATACGTTTCAGGATCAAGACTAATTATTCTAAATTTTTGTTGCAGAAACCCGAAGCCTAAACCTATCAAGTTTCCTAAAAACAAACCCTTTACTATAAGATGAACGGCACTATACAAGAAGACCTTTCGTACACTCCAGTTATTAGCTCCTATTGCTTTTAATATACCAATCATTCTAGTTCTTTCTAGGATAAGAATAAGTAAAGCTGTTATCATATTAATTACTCCAACTACAAGCATTAATACTAGTATAACTCTTACATTAATATCTTGCAAATCCAACCAATCAAATATCTGAGGAACTTTTTCTTTAATACTCTGTGCATTCAGATCGTAAGGAACCTGTTCATAGATTCTTTCTGTTAACTTATTCAAATTATCAAAATTATCTATAGTGATCTCAAAGCCACCCACTTGATAATCACTCCAACCATTTAAAGACTGGATATGTTTAAGATCAGCGATAACAAATAACTTGTCAAAGTCTATCATTGAAGTATTATATATCCCTTTAATCTTGAATTTTCTTACCCTAGGAGGATCTTGAACAAAATAGATTATAAAATCATCATCAATCTCTAATTTTAACTTTTTTGCAACCTCCTCTGAGATTAATATATTATTTGATTTTACACTATCTTTTATATCAAATACATTACCAGAAACTAGGTTATCTTTAAAAAATGACCAATCATAATCAAACGACACACCCTTTAATATTACTCCATGAATCTCATCAGCTGTCTTAACAATACCTGCCTTTGTAGCAAAAACATTAATATTTTTAATTCCTTTTTCATCTTTAATACTTGGGTAAAAATCTTGCTCAATACTTATGGGTTCACTTTCATACGATTGATTATTCGTGAAATTAGAAATAGTAATATGAGAATTAAAACCAAGAACTTTATTAGAAATATCATCCTTAAATCCAGTTACTACCATAACAGAAAGTAACATTACTGAAACTGAAAGTGCAATAGCTAAAATTGCTATCCTCAAAATAGGTCTAGTATAGGAATTATTTTCTTCCTTTGCAGTAAATAACTTTCTAGCAATAAAATATTCTACGTTCATCTTGATCGCAAAAATAAAAGAAATAATCTGCATAAGTTTAGTACTACTCACTTTTAGTGGATTTACTCAAGATTTGGTATTAGGTGCTGAACGTACTGAAATCTATCTACCTCTAATAAATACGAAAAACGTTGCTATTATAGCCAATCAAACATCAATGATTAATCAAACACATCTAGTTGATAGCCTTCTTAGCTTAGGAATTAATGTCGTAAAAGTATTCTCACCTGAACACGGCTTTAGAGGAACACAAGATGCTGGAGCTAGAATAGAAGACAAAATAGATCAAAAAACACAACTTCCCATTATTTCCTTATATGGCAAAAACAAAAAACCAAACGCAAAGCAACTAGAGAAAATTGATATTTTAATTTTTGACATACAAGATGTTGGGGTTCGTTTCTATACTTATATTTCTACGCTACATTATATAATGGAAGCTGCCTCAGAACACAATATGCAAGTAATTTTATTAGATCGACCAAATCCAAATGGACATTATATTGATGGCCCAATAAGAGAAGATTCATTTAGCTCTTTTGTAGGCATGCATCCTATACCAATTGTACACGGAATGACAATTGGAGAATATGCTAACATGATAAATGGAGAAAATTGGATCTCCAAGAAATGTGACCTAACTATAATAGATATGCAAAACTACACTCATAAAATGAGATATAATACGCCGATAAGACCATCTCCTAATCTACCAAATGCCATATCTATCAACTTATATCCTAGCTTATGTTTATTTGAAGGAACTAATATAAGTATTGGAAGAGGCACTAATTATCCATTTCAACATTTTGGATCTCCTTCGCTAGAAAGTAATTATAGTTTTATACCTAAAAGTAAAAGTGGAAGTAAATATCCAAAGCACGAGAATCTAGAATGTTTTGGAACAGATTTAAAATTCCATAAAGATTATCTAAATACTATAAACTTAGATTGGCTTATAGAATCTTACAAGAATTATCCTAATAAAGAAGAATTCTTCAATAGCTTCTTTGATAAATTAGCTGGAACAGATAAATTAAGATTGCAAATAATAGAAGGAAAGTCTTCTAAAGACATTAAATCAAGTTGGGAAAAAGGATTAAACGAATTTAAAAAAACACGTTACAAGTATCTTATCTATAATTAAGCAAAACCAATAAACATAATATTATTTATTCTAAGACTCTCTTTAACCTTTCAATTATATTAAAAACAGCTGGGCAAACTTCTACATTCTTCTGAGTTATTTTTAGCAGTTGACGTTGTTTTACTCTGTCAGTATGAGGAAATTCTCTACAAGCTTTTGGTCTCACTTTATAAATAGAACAATAGTTATCTTTATCTAGAAATAAACAAGGAACTGATTTTAAAACATAATCCCTATCCTCATCAACCTGTAAATACATTTCTGTAAATACTGAAGGTCTTATTCTCAAATATTTTGCAATTCTATTAATATCCTTATCTGTAAAAAGCGGGCTTGTAGTTTTACAACAATTAGCACACTCCAAACAATTAGTATATTCAAAAACTGCATCATGTAAATGATGAATAGTTTTATCTAAAAACTTAGATTTTCTCTTCTTTAAATCCTTAAATAACTTAGTATTCTCCTTGTGTTTTAATCTTGATTGCTCTTTATGATAAACTAAATCCATTAGATAGTCCTACCAGGATAATCCTTTAATGCTTTATCTAAACAATTAATTGCCTTTTGTAAAGAATTCTTATTTAATACGTAAGCAATCCTAACTTGATCTTTACCTGTATCTGCAGTAGAATAAAAGCCTGCAGCAGGAGCTACCATTAGAGTCTCACCATTTAGATCAAAATCTTCCAATAGCCACTGTGCAAATTTATCTGCATTATCAACAGGAAGTTGAGCAATAGCATAAAAAGCACCCTTAGGTTTAGGACAAATTACTCCTTCTATTTTATTTAAACCATCAATCAAAAGATTTCTTCTACTTACATATTCTTTACTTACTTGATCAAAATAAGATTTTGGGGTATCTAGTGCAGCCTCGCCAGCAATTTGCCCGAATGTTGGTGGTGAAAGACGAGCCTGAGCAAACTTTAATGCAGTTGCCATTACTTCTTTGTTTTTAGAAACAATACAACCAACTCTAATGCCACACATGCTATACCTTTTTGATGTAGAGTCAATTACAACTGTATTCTTATCTAATCCTTCAATATTTAGAACAGAATAATGCTCATGTCCATCATAAGTAAATTCTCTATAAACCTCATCTGAAAAAAGAAATAAATCATGTTTAACAACTATATCTCTAAGAGTCTCTAATTCTTTTCTTGAATACAAATAACCAGTAGGATTACCAGGATTACAAATAAGAATAGCCTTTGTATTGGAAGTAATTAATCTCTCAAACTCTTCAATATCAGGTAATGCAAATCCATTATCAATAGAAGTTGTTATTGGTTTAACAATAACTCCGGCTGAAATTGAAAAACCATTATAATTTGCATAAAATGGTTCTGGAACAATAATCTCATCGCCAGCATCTAAGCATGAATTAAGTGCAAACAATAAAGCTTCTGATCCGCCAGTAGTTATCATTAAATCATTATAAGAGATATCAATACCTAGATTCTGATAATAAATAGCTAGTCCTTTTCTATAGCTCTCAAAACCTGCAGAATGAGAATATTCAACTACCTTCTCTGAAAAATCATGAATAGCCTCAAGCGCAACTTCAGGAGTGCTAATATCTGGTTGACCAATATTTAAATGATATACTTTCTTACCCTTCTTTTTTGCTTTTTCTGCAAATGGAACCAATTTTCTAATTGGTGACTCAGGCATTATATTTCCTTTGTTTGATATTCTTGGCATAATTGCAAATTTTATTATAAAAAAACACCCTCAAAATGAGGGTGCTAATGTCGTAATATTTTTTGAATTAGATTATTTCTTCTCTAATGGAGCGCCATCTAACTTTTTCTCAGGTGCTGCAGCATCTTTTGGAGGAGGATTAACCTCTCCTTTAACCGTTAAGATAACTGGTTTTTTATCTGCATTAGTAGTTAAGGTAATAGTCTTAGTAAATTTACCAACTCGATTAGTAGCATATTTTACGCCTATCTCTGCCGTCTCACCTGGAGCAATTGGTTCTCTTGGCCAAGTTGGCACTGTACAACCACAACTTCCTTTAGCATTTTTAATAATTAATGGATCGGTACCATTATTTGTAAATACAAACTTTCTCGCTCCATCTGCATTATGTTCAATTACACCATAATCAACAACTTTTGATTCAAAATCAATAGTTGACTTAGCAACCTTTTTTTCATTTTGGGTTTTTGGAACTTCTTTCTTTACATCCTGAGCAAAAGAATAAACCGACAATAAAATAGCACTAATAATTAAGAGTTTTTTTCTCATTTGATTGTTTTTTAGTTTTCAAAATTTAGAACGACAAATTTAATAAAATATTTTATTTCCTAAATAAGATTATTTAAGAATTCATCAGAAGATAAGAATTTGTAAATTTGCAATCTTCAAAGAAATGATATTAAATGAGTATCCAAAAGACATACAATCCATTAGCTACTGAAGACAAATGGTACTCTCACTGGATGGAGAAAGAATACTTCTATTCTAAGCCAAATGAAAAAGACCCATACACAATTGTAATCCCACCACCGAATGTGACTGGAGTGCTACATATGGGACACATGCTTAACAATACACTGCAGGATGTAATGATTAGACGCTCAAGAATGTTAGGCTACAATGCTTGTTGGGTGCCTGGAACAGACCATGCTTCTATTGCAACAGAAGCAAAAGTAGTACAGAAGCTTTCTTCTGAAGGAATAAAGAAATCAGATCTTACTAGAGATGAATTCTTGTCTCATGCTTTTGATTGGAAGAATAAACATGGTGGCATCATTTTAGATCAACTAAAAAAATTAGGGGCATCCTGTGACTGGAAAAGAACAAAATTTACTATGGATGATGAGATGAGTGAATCTGTAATAAAAGTTTTTGTTAACTTGTATAATAAAGGGTTAATATATAGAGGCGTGAGAATGGTAAACTGGGATCCTTCTGCCCAAACAGCTGTCTCAGATGAGGAGGTAATACATAAAGAAGTCAATTCAAAACTTTATCATATCTCATATAATATTGAAGGAGATAATGAGAGCATTACTATTGCTACTACTAGGCCAGAAACAATTCTTGGAGATTCTGCAATTTGCGTGAATCCAAATGATGAGAGATATAAACATCTAAAAAATAAGAGCGTATTAATTCCTCTAATAAACAGAGTGATACCAGTTATATTTGATGAGTATGTAGACATGGAATTTGGAACAGGAGCACTTAAAATTACTCCTGCACACGACATCAACGATTATCAACTTGGTGACAAACACTCTTTGGAAACTATTGACATATTGAATGATGATGGTACACTTAATGAATCTGCTCAACTTTATATTGGTAAAGATAGATTCAAAGTAAGAGAAGAGATAGCTAAAGATCTAGAAAGAGAAGGCTTCTTAGTAAAGACTCAAGAATATAAAAATAAAGTTGGTTTCTCAGAAAGAACCAATTCGGTAATTGAACCTAGGCTTTCCATGCAATGGTTCTGCAAAATGGAACAACTATCTAAACCTGCTTTAGATAATGTAATGAATAAAAATATAAAACTTTATCCTAAAAAATATCAGAAAACCTACCTTCATTGGATAGAAAATATAAAAGATTGGTGTATCTCAAGACAATTATGGTGGGGGCAACAAATTCCTGTTTTTTATTATGAAGGAAATAAATTTGTAGTTGCAGAAACTAAAGAAGAAGCACTTTTACTAGCTAAAAAAGAGAATCCTAATCTTACTATCTCTGATCTAAAACAAGATGAAGATGTCTTAGATACTTGGTTTTCCTCATGGCTTTGGCCTATTTCTGTTTTTGATGGGATAAGAAATCCTGACAATGAAGAAATAAACTACTATTACCCAACAAATGAATTAATTACAGGACCAGATATTATTTTCTTTTGGGTTGCAAGAATGATAATGGCTGGATATGAGTATAAAGAAGAACTACCATTTAAGAATGTTTACTTTACAGGTATTGTAAGAGATAAACAAGGAAGAAAAATGAGTAAAACTCTTGGAAACTCACCTGACCCAATTAAATTAATAGAAAAACATGGTGCTGACGCAGTAAGAGTTGGGATGCTACTATGCTCTCCTGCTGGAAACGATTTACCATTTGATGAAGCACTATGTGAGCAAGGTAGAAATTTTGCCAATAAAATATGGAATGCGTTCAGATTGATTAAAGGATGGGAAGTAAAAGAAATTGAACAACCAGAATCTGCGAAACAAGCTATTAACTGGTTTGAAAGTAAGATAAACAAAGCTATTATTAATATTGATAAATCTTATTCAGAATACAGAATATCAGAAGCACTAATGACTTCTTACAAATTAGCATGGGATGACTTTTGTTCTTGGTACCTAGAAATTGTAAAGCCAATATATGGAAGTCCAATAGATAGTGTTACTTATAATAAAACTATTGAACAATTAGAAAAGGTCCTCAAACTATTACATCCTTTTATGCCTTTCCTAACAGAAGAAATATGGCACTTAATTGATAACCGAAAAGAAGATATTATTATTGCTGACTGGCCAATAGCTGGCAACATAAAAAAACACCTATTATTAGATTTTGAAAATACAACCGAAATAATTGCAGGAATAAGAACTATACGAAAAGAACAAAATATCGCTAATAAAGAACAATTAACACTTTTAGTAATTAATAATATTAAGCCTCGCAATAATCTTAACCCTATAATTACTAAACTAGCGAATCTGTCAGCCATAAACATCACTAATGAAAAAGAAAGTGGTGCATTTAGTTTCATGGTAAAATCAAATGAATACTTCATACCCTTAGGTGATAATATTGATTTAGCATCTGAGATTGAGAAATTAAATAAAGAATTAAACTACACAAAAGGATTCTTGAGAATTGTAGAAGGAAAACTGTCTAATGATAGATTTATTCAGAATGCCCCAAAAAATCTTGTTGAAAATGAAAGAAATAAGATGACTGATGCAAAAGAGAAAATTAAAATTCTAGAAGGCAAAATAGATGCCTTGGCTAATGCTTAAACGAACCTTAACTTTACTAATAACTACCTATTCATTACTTGCGATCGGTTCTAAACCTGTGACTAAAGATAGTATTAGTGGGAATTTTGATTTAGGATTAAATTTTACCCAGAATACCGAAAAAACTTTTCAGTTTCATAATGTTGCTTTTTTAAAATACCAGAAGGGAAGATCTAATCTTAATTTGGAAAATAATATTGCTTTTATAAGTAAAACTGGCGAAGATGAGCTGCTAAATAAAGGTGAACAGAATCTTAAATATTCCTTTGATGCTAAGAATCTAGATGCAAATATTACAATTCAGCATTTATATGATATTAGTCGATCTATTAAAAACAGATACACAAGTGGAGTTGGTATATCTTATAATTTTACTAATAAAGATCATAGAAAAATAAGTATTGGATTATCAGCCTTAAGAGAAAAGGAATTTCCTTTAAACGGAGAACAAAAATTACAAAACCGTATAAGCAGTAACTTTAATTTAATAATTAAAATTACTAAAAATATCACTCTAAATACCATAAACTATTACCAACCGAACATAGATAAGATCGGAGATTTTAGATGGAAATCTAATATTGCATTTAGAGTAAATCTAAGTAATTATTTTTTATTAAATATTAACTCTCGCTTTAATTATGAGAGCTTTCCTGAAGAAGGAATCCCTGAATCAGATTATCAACTTATTAATAGCATCTCATATACTTTTTAGATGGAGTAAGATCTTATGCTATATAGTTATCCTTATTCTATAACCATTCTTCTTTCTACTGTCCCATCATTGTAAATATAAAGGATAGGAATATGTTTTACTGCTTCTTTTGTAGCTATCTCTCTTCCTAACAGGTCAACTACTTTAACTAATCTCTTCTTCTGATATATCTCTTCAATTGATGCACCAGTACAATCTGTACTAAATGCAGTGTTCGGATCAATTAACCAATTTGCATATGCATAAGAAATATTATCAACCTCAATACAAGCTAAATTAAGATTGTCTACAGCAGTAAAATACCATAATCCTAGATAGTTCCCATTCTTGACTGACAAAGAAATAAGTTGATTAGAATTACAATTCAATTCAAATAGATTAGTATTATTACTTAAATCTAAATGTAAAAGCTGGTTGTCATGACAAAATAATTCAGTTAAAGCAGTAAAATCTTCAATACCTGTTAGATCTACTATATCTTCATTTGGAATATATAAGATAGTAACTGTATCAACTGCAGATGTATAAACACTATCATCAAAAGAATCATCTAAGTCTAGATTAATTAAAGCTTGTTCAAAAGCGTCATCAGGAATATATGTCTTCTGTGCTATTGTTAAAAAAGGAAGCAATAAAAAGATCAAGACTTTAGCATTCATTACCACATCTGAGTTTTAATCTTCTTTCCTCCATCACACTTCCTATTTGCAGTTCCACATGAGGGAAAAATAAAAATAGCTAGCAAAAATAAAATTATTAGTTTCTTCATTATTTCTTCATTATTTGTTTAGTAATTGTTTTACCTTTAACATTCAAATTTACAAAATAAATGCCTGCTTTTAGATCAGCAACATTTAATTTAATGGTATGTAAGCCAGTAGAAAGTATTTGATTGTAATTATCACCTACCTTTCTGCCTGCCTCATCATAAATTAGGACAGAAGCATTTCCTATGTCATCCATTCTTAATGAGATTGACAAAATATCAAGTGTCGGATTCGGAAACAGCTTAAATTCAAATAAGTCTTTTGTAGGACTTTCAACAGACAAAATATCAGATATATGTGTTAAATTAGTCTGATATATTCCATTTCCATGCGTAGCAACAACCAATAAGCCATCATTAGACCTGTATTCTAAATACTCACAAACTACAGACCCTATCTCTTGATCAGCTATTTGCTCCCAAACAGTATTTATTCCATCTAGATTTGCGGTTCCAAAAAGACCAACAGAAGTTCCAACTAAATAAAGAGTGCTATTTCCTAATGGAATAATTTCAGCTGTCCTACATGAGGGGCCATTGCCACTTCCGCTAACATTCTGCTCTAGATTTCCAGCAATCTTATCCCAAGTCTGTCCTCCGTCAATACTATGAAACAATGAATAACATGAATAATTTGAATACACAACTATAACCTCTTCCGAATTAGTTGGATTAATCGCAATGTCAGAAACATAAGATGTAGACGCTACTACAGGACTAGTTAACTCAACTATTGCAGGATCTCCAATATTCGCATCATCTATACGATATAGTTTCTTATACTTTGTTCCTATATACACTACATTTGCTGGTATTTTGGATGTAGAAATAGCTGTTATCTCCAAATTAGGATTAGGTAAGGTATCTGAAAACATCTCCCAACCAAAATCATTCTTAGCATGTGAATTATTGTAAGGAATACTTGTTATATCATTATTTCTCCATAACTTGTTAGAAGCTGCCATATATAAAATATCTGAGTTCTCATCCATAACCATTGGGTTAATAAACATATAATCATTACTATCAACTGATGCTGGATCCATCCTATTAAATGCTAATCGATTAACATTGGTGTCTAATTTCATTTTATACATAACACCTCTTTGAATAGTGAGATAAAAATCTTCTTCATTATCAGCGATACCTCCAAATGCACCATCTCCATTAAACGGCATCTTCCAATGTGCTGTAACATCATCATTAAAAGTAATAAAATTACCATTATCTTGAAATCCTCCATGCATAACCTTAGAATTAGCATTTCTACTAATAGTAGCTGCATAAAGCTGACTAGTATAATATCCATTATTTAGAGATACCCAATCAACCGTATCTGCAAAAC
>CEWO01031403.1_pt1 | contig 11978 bp, 11 predicted proteins | sample 361561 | NCBI WGS metagenome assembly CEWO01 (sample SAMEA2623627, study PRJEB7988) | marine metagenome | isolation source: saline water (ENVO:00002010), including
CTCTAGGATCTCTTTTCTGATAATAGCGGCATTAATAGGGTCAAACCCAGAGAATGGCTCATCAAAAATTAATAATTTTGGCTCATGAATTACAGTTACTACAAACTGAATTTTTTGGGCCATCCCTTTACTAAGCTCCTCAACTTTTTTATTCCACCAATCTAGAATATCAAGTTTTGTAAACCAAAATTTGAGTTTTTCGAGCGCTTCAGTATAACTCATTCCTTTTAATTGAGCTAAATAAAGTGCTTGTTCCCCCACTTTCATTTTCTTGTAAAGCCCTCTTTCTTCAGGAAGATAGCCAATCTCAGAAATATGATGTTTTTCTAGCTTAAGCCCATCAAAAAGTAAATTACCACTATCTGGTGCAGTAATCTGATTGATAATGCGCATTAGTGTAGTTTTTCCAGCACCATTAGGACCTAAAAGCCCGTAGATACTTCCTTTAGGTACTGAGATATTGACATTTAAAAGAGCGGTATAATCTCTGTATTTCTTTGTAACATCTTCTACTATAAGGAGATTCTCTTGCATATTTTATCCAAACATTTCTCTTACTCTATCAAAGAATGATTTGTCCCCTCTTGTAGGTTTTGGCATAAAAGTATCTGATTTCCTACATTTCTCAAAGAATTTCTTTTCATCTTTTGAGAGCTTCTGAGGAGTCCATACATTAATATGAACTAGTAGATCTCCCTTTCCATAACCATTTACTGATGGCAATCCTTTCCCTTTTAATCGTAAGATTCTACCACTTTGTATTCCTTCTTCTAATTTTATTTTTACTTTACCTGTAATAGTAGGAATTTCAGAATCTATTCCTAGTGCGGCATCAGCAAAACTAATATAATGATCAAAGTGTAAGTTTTTACCATCACGGATTAAGGTGTCATGATCTTCAATAGTAATCAATACAATTAGATCCCCATTTATACCATCAAAAGGTGCGGCATTTCCTTTTCCGCTAACTTTTAATTGCATTCCATCTTCAACGCCTTCAGGGATTGTTATGTTTACAGTTTCTGTTTCTTTTATCATTCCATTTGCATCACTTCCAGAAGGGCGTTTATCAATACTCTTCCCATTACCACGACAATGTGGACAGGGACTTGAAGTTTGCATTTGACCTAGGATTGTATTGCTTACTCTAGTTACCTGTCCGCTTCCATTACAAGTTCCGCAAGTAGTATAAGTTACACCCTCAGCGTTTATTAGCCGACTAACCTTTATCTTTTTTTCAACTCCTTCAGCTACTTCCTTTAGGTTTAATGATAATCGTATTCTAAGATTTGTTCCTTTTACCACTCGCCTTCCTCTGCTTCCGCCGCCACCAAATCCTCCAAATCCACCACCACCAAAGATATCTCCAAACTGAGAGAATATATCATCCATGTTCATTCCTCCACCAAATCCTCCTGAAGCAGCTCCACCCATTCCTGCATGACCAAATTGATCGAATCTTTGTTTTTTTTCTGGGCTACTTAAAACATCGTAGGCTTCAGCCGCTTCTTTAAACTTTTCTTCAGCTGCCTTATCTCCTGGATTTTTATCAGGATGATATTTTATAGCAAGCTTTCTATATGCTTTCTTAATTTCTTTAACATCAGCATTTTTACTTACTCCTAAAACATCATAATAATCTCTTTTTGACATAGCTTATTCTTTATTTCCAACTACAACTTTAGCGTAACGTAATACTTTTTCTCCTAATAAGTAGCCTTTCTCAGTTACGTCTATAATCTTACCTTTCAGCTTATTTTCTGGGGCAGGGATATTTGATATTGCCTCATGAAAATCAGTGTCTAGTTCTTTTCCTTTAGGGTCATCCATTTCCGAGAGACCTTTCTTCTTAAGTTCTGATTTGAGTTGTTTGTATATTAATACAGGACCATCTTCATCAGAATAATTATTTGCTTCTATTGACCTTTCAAAGTTATCCAGAATTGGCAGTAAAATGGTCATAATGTCCATGTTTGCAGTACTAAAAAGCTCGATTCTTTCTTTAGCTGTTCTTCTTCTAAAGTTCTCGAACTCAGCAAAAAGACGTAAGTTTTTATCTTTCTCAATAGCTAATTGCTCTTCAGCACTCTGTTCTGTTTTAGGTTCTTCTTGCACCACTTCTTCTGCTTTATTAGAAGAAGTGTCAGTGTTTTCTTCTTCAGAATTATGGGTTTTTTTTATGTCTTTATTTTTCTTGCTCATAATATAATTTAATTACACTATTATTTAGTTTATTGCAAAAAGTTTGCCAAAGCCTTAGATAGGTCAATATGTCAGTTTATTTTTTTTGTGATTCAAGGAATCGGTGAAGCGCAGGTCCTTTTAAGTTGTGAGCAATAATTATACCATTTCCATCAATAAGAACATTGCTAGGAATAGAACGTATTCCATATTTATTTGATCCTTCTGATTGCCAGCCTCCTAAATCAGATACATGGTATTCCCAAAAAAGTTCATCTTTATTTATAGCCTTTATCCAAGCATCTTTTTTGCCATCAAGTGAAAGTGAGAAAATTTCAAATCCTTTGCCATTCTTGAATTTCGTCTTATGAAATTTTCTAAATGCATTTACTATATTAGGGTTCTCTTGCCTACAAGGCTTGCACCAACTTGCCCAGAAATCAATAAGGACTAGGCTGCCTCTAAGTTCGGAAAGCTTAAGCTGTTTGCCATTTGGGTTGTCGTATGCTAGATCAGGCGCAATATCTCCAATCTTTAGCCCTATCTCTTGAGAGAATGATAAGGTAGTTAAAAAACAAAAAATAATTATTAGTATTCTCATAGACTATTCTATTCTAGTTATTTGTGCCCCAATTGCATTTAATCGTTTGTCAATATTCTGATACCCTCTATCAATTTGTTCTATATTATGGATTGTACTTTCTCCATCAGCAGCAAGAGCAGCTAATAGTAAAGAAACTCCAGCTCGAATATCAGGTGAGGTCATGGTTGTTGGTTTAAATTTAAATTGTTGATTAAGGCCGATAACTGTCGCTCTATGTGGATCACAAAGAATAATCTGTGCACCCATATCAATGAGTTTATCTACAAAGAAAAGACGTGATTCAAACATCTTCTGATGGACAAGAACACTTCCTTTAGCTTGTGAAGCAACTACTAATACTATTGATAGTAGATCAGGAGTAAAGCCTGGCCAAGGCGCATCTGAGATAGTTAGAATAGAACCATCAATAAAAGATTGAATTTCATAGCTGTCCTGAGATGGAATATAAATATCATCTCCTTTGCGCTCCATCTTTATGCCAAGTTTTGAAAATACAGAAGGAATAACCCCAAGCTCTTCATAAGCTACATCTTTAATTGTAATCTCTGACTTTGTAATTGCAGCAAGCCCAATAAATGATCCAATCTCAATCATGTCAGGAAGGACTCTATGTGTACATCCACTAAGATGTTCAACTCCTTCAATAGTTATTAGGTTTGAGCTAATACCTGTAATCTTTGCCCCCATTGAATTTAGCATCTTACATAATTGTTGTAAGTAAGGTTCGCAAGCAGCATTATAGATTGTTGTTTTTCCTTTTGCCATGACAGCTGTCATTACAATATTAGCCGTTCCAGTAACTGATGCTTCATCAAGCAGCATACTAGTCCCCTTTAGCATGCTAGCACTAACTCGATAAAATTCTTCTTTACTATCATAAACAAATTTTGCTCCTAATTTTTCGAATCCAATAAAATGAGTATCTAATCTCCTTCTTCCAATTTTATCTCCTCCTGGTTTTGGAATAAATCCTTTTCCGTATCTAGCTAATAATGGTCCTACAATCATGATAGAACCTCTTATTCTGCTGCTTTTTATTTTGTAATCATTAGAGGCTAAATAGTCAATATTTATATTTTCAGCTTTAAAAGTATAAGAAGATTTGTCAAGCTTATTTACCGTGACATTTAAATCTCGTAAAAGGTCAATAAGTATATTGACATCACGGATATCTGGCACGTTCTGCATGACAACTTCTTCAGGAGTAAGAAGTACTGCGCATAGAACTTGCAAAGCTTCATTTTTTGCTCCTTGAGGATGTAAGTTCCCCTTTAATTTTAATCCTCCTTTAACCTTAAATGTAGCCATTGACTATTGTTTTTTGTAATTCTTTTTAAAGTTCTTCTTTTTAAAGTTCTTCTTTTTATTATTATGACTACCTTGTCTTACAGATGCTGATCTAATAAATTGAAAGTCATCAGCAAGAGTTAAATTGCCATTTGATAATTGTTTAAGGTGTAGTTTGATGATATTATTGTCAACAGAACTTTCATTGAATAGGATGTATGATTTTTTCATCTGATTAGCAATCATGCCAGAGATTATCTCTTTTTCAGCTCCTTCCATTTTTATTGCGGTTGTAATCATACTTTGGATTGTATTTCCGTAATAAGAGAATTTAATTTTATTGCCAGGATATTCCATTGCATCAGGTTTTTCTAATAGTTTTTCTTTTTCTGGCCTTGGGTAAGGAGATTCAACATCTAATTTAAAGTCTGACATAATATGTAAGTGATCCCAAAGTTTATGTGTGAATTCTTTTACATCTCGTAAATGCGGATTCATTTGTCCCATAAAAGTAATAATAGATTCTACACATTTTTGTCGTTCTTCTTTGTTAGAAACTGATATAGCATGGTTGATCATCTTCTGGACATGTCTGCCATATTCTGGTATTGTGAGATGATCACGTTTTGTATTGTATTCCATAAAAAAATCTTAAGTTGCAAATATAACTAATAGACATTAGATTATAGAAGTTATAGAATAGAAAAATATTTCATTATATAAGTCTAAATTTTATGTCCTATTTCTAAAATCCTAAAGTAAGTCCTAAAAGATAATTTCTTGTTGCTTCAGGGAAATAACCAGCCATATTGTAGCCTCTTTCACTATCAGTATTTACATAATGATCGTATTCTCTTGGGTCATAACCATCAGAAATAAAACGATACACCCAAGCATTACTTACAAATTCGTTATCTAATAAGTTATTTACTTGAAAGGTAAGTTGTGAAGTTTTAAATATTTTACTGTCCCACTCATAAGATAATCTTAAATTATTTACTAAATAATCATCTAATTTTCTATCATCAGAAGAAGTGTTGTCAATAAATTGTTCACCAACATATTTACTTATAAAATCAATACTGATATTTTTAGCTACTTTATAATTGAAATTTGAAGCCCAAATAGCTGTTGGTGAAAAAGCTAAATCAGTGTTTTTATAATCTATTTTTTCTTGCTCCCAAGTATCCCAATTGTCAACATATTCAGTGTAGCTGGTTATTTTGTTCTCAGACAGTGTCATATTACCTGCCCAAGTTATTTTATCAGATAACGTACAAATAGCTTCAATTTCAATTCCTTTTCTGTATGACTCCTCAATATTTGCTCTTCTATATGCACCTACATCATTAATTTGCCCAGTAAGTACTAACTGGTTTTTATATTTCATGTTGTAAAGGTTTACTCCTAATGAAAATCTTTTTCCACTTTGCTTGTACCCAACTTCAGTATCGTAAAGTGTTTCATGTGATGGATATTCATCAGCTTTATTTTCTACATAATCATTTCTGTTTGGTTCTTTATTTGCTACTGCAAATGATACATAAATGGATTGGCTCTGGTTTAAATCATGAAAAAGTCCGACTTTAGGATTGAAAAATGCATGAGTTACTTCTTGTTCGGAAGGCAACCCATTTCTATCATATCCTTCAAATATATAATCTACCCTTCTTCTTTGCAAATCTAGATAGAGGTTAGTGGCATCAGAATATTTATAATTTGCTTTTGCATAAAAGTTATTATCTAATTTTTCGGCTTTGTTCCAGTAATACTGATGATTGATTGCTCCATTACTTGCGTACTCAGCCCAGATAATATTGCCGTAATGTTGCCCAGAGTAACTGTTGCTAGAACCACCTAAAACTAAATCAAGGTTATCTACTTGATGATTAAGAGAATAAGTAAATCCCCCAAAATCATTGTTTAACCATTTCCTTCTAATAAGGTTGGTTGAAGAAATTGTATCATTAGATAAGATGATATTTTCCAGACCATAATCTTCAAAATATTCTCCAATTTTTTCTTGCTCATAATATCCTTCGCCATGCGTATAATGTGCAGCAATATTTACAGTGGTTTCTGTACTTAATTGCTTATTGTAATGCAATTGATAATGTGTTTGTACGTAATTATCAACTTCATTTTTATAAGTGTAAGAGTTGAATGTTCTATTTGAGTCTAAATAATTTAAAGGCACACCATTCCAAGCTTGATAAGTGCGTTCTTTTCCTGTAAAAAACAATGCTTTTACAACTGATTTTTTTCCAAAATATGTTGTTTGCAGGTAAATAGATTTTAAGTTAGAATTTGCTCTGTCTATATAGCCATTAGATGAAATTTTAGATGCACGCCCATTGAAAGTAAATTTTTTATTGATAAGTCCGGTTCCAAATTCTATGTTATTTTTTAAAGTCGCAAAACTTCCCATAGAATTGCTAGTTGTAAAATAAGGATTTTTCTTTAAGCCATCAGTTTTCAAATTTACTGATGCTCCAAAAGCAGCAGCTCCATTAGTTGAAGTTCCTACACCTCTTTGTATTTGTATGTTTTCAACTGAGGAAATAAAATCAGGCATATTTACCCACCAAATCCCTTGGCTTTCTGAGTCATTTAAAGGAATTCCGTTTACTGTTACATTGATTCGTGTTGCATCAGAGCCTCTAACACGAAAACTTGTGTAACCGATTCCAGCCCCAGCATCAGAAGTAGTGACTATTGATGGGGTAAGCGAAATAATATAAGGGATATCCTGTCCAAGATTTCCTTTTTCAATTTCTGATTGATTGATGTTGGTGAAAGCTACAGGAGTTTTTTCTCTAGCCCTTAAAGCATTAATACTTACCTCATCCAGTGTTTTTGTGATTTGTACTGAATCGGTTGGCTGTTGAGCAAAACTAATAAAGGGTATTGTAAGCAAAATAGCTATGCAATCTCTTTTCTTAAACATTTTTTAATTTTTTAGTTAACATTAACAAGTTGATGGGGTTACTACTTGCTTTTATTTAATGTTGACTCATTTCCCTAGGATGAATTACCAACTCAGGTTCAATGGGTATAATCTCAGCCTTTCGGCACCCCTTTAAGATGTCGTAAAAATACAATTAGATTTGAGATTCAAGATATTAAATGTGAAATTTTTGAGATAGAGTTTTCTAATCTATTTTCTCCCTCAATTATAAAGAAATTATGCTTTAATTCTTCAAGTTCTCGTTTATATATTTCAAAGATCTCATCTCTATTTATTGGATTTTCTCTTAGTGGATCTGCTTCCCAAGGAATGTCAGGTTTACATAGTAAGTAAAACCTTTTTTTCGACCTTTGTTTTTGAATTTGTTTAAGTATCCACTTATTGCAATCTTCATATTTATACTTACTCCAGATTTTAATTGTAATTAAATCAGTGTCTAATAATTGCGAGTTAATTTCTGATTGCAATTGTTCTTTTGCGATCTTTAATAAGTCTTCTTTTTTGTACTGCCTATTTAAATTAGTCAGGTATCCTCTTGCATACTCTTTAGTGAATGGAATTTTGAAATGTTTGGACAAAGCTTTGCAAAGCTGTGTTTTCCCACTACTCTCCGGCCCTGTTACAATTACTTTATGCATCAGATTTCTTCTTACGTAACCAAGTAAAATATCCAATAATTGCAACAATAGTATATACTATAAAAAGTATCGAAGTAAGCTGTAATTCTCTATTATAATATAGGTAAACAGACATAAGATCAATTACAATCCAATAAAGCCAGTTCTCTAATACTTTTTTTATAATCATATAAGTTGCAATTATCGAAAATACAGTTGTAAAAGAGTCAATAATTGGCATCTTTGAATCTGTATATGTTGCAAAATAAAATCCCATTAAAAAAGATAAAAGCGCACCTATTAGAATTAAAAATAAATGCTTGCGAACGCTCCATTCTGTAATTTGAAGCTTTCTATTATTGGTATTCCAATTGTAATAGCCATAAATAGCCATAATCAGATAGAAAATTTGCAATCCTGTTTCTGCATAAAGTTGTGCAGTGAAGCAAATGTAAATATATAGAATAACGCTAACTGTCGCAGCAGCCCAGCACCAGACATTTTCTTTAGCTGCAAGAATGACATAGCTAATTGAAAATATTACAGCAACAGACTCAATAATACTCCAATTAAAATTAGTTTGGTTAAGAAATTGAATTATATCATTCATAAAGATGAGCTTGAGTTTAGTGAGGCTCTTTTAGTAAATGTCAATTTATTCTATTTAATGAAGATGTCTTTAAGGCAGCATTAATAATTATGTACTGCATTTGAGATCTCTAGAATCAGATTTTGATCTTTTTCAATAGCATCTCCAACTACAATAATATCAGCACCTGAATTACAGTTTACAATTGCTTTTTCTCCACTAGTAATTCCCCCACCAATAATTATAGGTACATTAACGGATTTACTAACTTCTAAGATCATTTCTTCTGAGATCGGATTTCTAGCTCCGCTTCCGCCATCCATAAAAATAATTTTTAGTCCTAACATTTCTCCAGCCATGGCCGTACAAGAGGCTACTGAGTTTTTCTCAGCAGGGATAGGTGTAGTGTCACTCATGTAAGAGGCTGTTGTTGGTTTTCCGCTATCAATTAGCATGTATCCAGTAGGCAAGATTTCTAGAGAAGACTGTTTTAGTAATGGGGCCGTAATCACTTGTTTCCCAATAAGCATTTCAGGATTTCTTCCAGAGATTAAGGATAAAAATAAAATGGCATCTGCTTTATCATTAATCTGCATTGCATTTCCTGGAAAAAGAATTATAGGAATATTGGAGTGTTTTTTTAATACTCCCAAACAACTATCTAGATTGTCATTAGTTAGCAAACTTCCTCCTACAAAAAAATAGTCAACTTTTGCTTTTTGAGCTTTCTTAATAATACTTATGAGCTCGTTATTGTTTTGTTTGTCAGGATCGACAAGTAGGGCAAATGACTTTCTTTTAGCCTTTTTATTTTCTATTATTTTATTGTAGATTTCCATAAATAGTTTTCTAGTTGCAAATATACACTAAAAAGTGTGAATCTATTCTTTTATATCTTAATGAAAGTTCCTGTTCTTTAAATATTGCTGCTAGCTGTCCTTCTTCAGAAATTGTAAATGGGCTTATTTTGATATCATTAATAAAATCAATATTTCCTTGTTGATGCCATTTAAAGATAGTCTCTTTTAAACACCAAATTAATGTTGCCTTTTCCTGTGATAAATTAACTTGAAGGTCTTTAGAGATAAATCTTGATGATAATCTGAGAGCTTTTCTGCTAATGCGTTCAATATCTAGCCCAACTCTTTTTTTACTAACAACTATTGCAACTAGATTTTTTGAATGTGAAATCGATATATACTTACCATTTCCTATCTCAGGGGCGCCGTATTGGTTATAAGTAATTTCTTGATTTGGCTGAATCTCATCAAGCACTAATCTGCTAGCCAAGAATTCTTTTTTTCTTTTCTCCGTTTTATATTTTGATAGATCATGCTTCTTAGATAATTTTACTAGTTCATCGTATGATTCTTCAAGATCCCAAATACCAATTATGCAGTTATTGGTCTTTATTTTTTTTACAAGTCCCATATCTATAATTCTTTGTCTGCTAAAATAATAATAATGCTTATATTTGCAGTCCTAAAATACAATTATGAAAGTTGAAAATATGAATTACAAAGTAAAAGATATATCCTTAGCTGATTGGGGGAGAAAAGAGATTAGATTGGCAGAGGCTGAGATGCCTGGATTAATGTCTATCAGAGAAGAATATGGGGATAGTAAGCCGCTTGCAGGAGCTAGAATTGCTGGATGTTTACATATGACAATACAAACAGCTGTATTGATCGAGACATTGATTCATTTAGGAGCTGAGGTTACATGGTCATCGTGTAATATCTTTTCGACTCAAGATCAAGCAGCTGCAGCTATTGCAGCTATTGGAATTCCAGTTTTTGCCTGGAAAGGAATGAATGAGCAAGAATTTGATTGGTGTATTTTGCAAACACTTACTGCTTTTAAAGGAGGAAAGCCATTAAATATGATCTTAGATGATGGAGGAGATCTAACAAATATGGTTCTCGATCAATTCCCAGAAATGGTTGATGGTATAAAAGGTCTTTCTGAGGAAACTACAACTGGAGTTCATAGATTATATGAAAGAATGGAGAAAGGAACGTTAACCCTTCCTGCAATTAATATTAATGATTCGGTTACAAAATCAAAATTTGATAATAAATATGGTTGCAAAGAATCTTTAGTAGATGCAATAAGAAGAGCTACTGATGTAATGATTGCGGGTAAGGTTGCTGTTGTTGCTGGTTATGGGGATGTTGGTAAGGGTTCTGCTGCTTCACTTAGGGGGGCTGGAGCTAGAGTAATTGTTACAGAAATTGATCCTATTTGCGCTTTGCAAGCAGCAATGGATGGTTTTGCCGTTAAAAGAATGGATGAAGCTTGTAAGAATGCAGATATCATTGTGACAACTACTGGTAACAAAGATATTATTCAATCTAGACATTTTGAAAGCATGAAAGATAAAACAATTGTTTGCAATATTGGTCATTTTGATAACGAAATAGATGTTGCTTGGCTTAATGCTAATTGGGGGCATACGAAGAATGAAATTAAACCTCAGGTGGACATGTACACAGTCAATAATAATGACATTATTTTACTTGCAGAAGGCAGGTTGGTAAATTTAGGTTGTGCAACAGGACATCCTTCATTTGTTATGTCTAATTCATTTACTAATCAGGTATTAGCACAATTAGAGCTTTGGAATAATACGGATCATTATCAGAATAAAGTTTATATGTTGCCAAAACACTTAGATGAAAAAGTAGCTAGATTACATCTTGCTAAGATTGGTGTAGAGCTTGACACCTTACGGTCTGATCAAGCTGAATATATTGGTGTAGAAGTTGAGGGGCCTTATAAACCAGATTATTACAGGTACTAACCGCATATTATACAAATACGGCAAGTAATTTTAGAGGTCTTTTAGTGTAGAGGTTTTCATTCTATTTGTTAAAGTCATAAAAATAATGTAATCTTGTTCTCTTATTTTTTAGTTATGAGAAGATTTTTGTTTGTGTTTCTTTGTTTGATTAGCAGCTTTGTTATTTTAGGGCAATGTTCAATTGATTACACATATTTTCCTTCATCTGCAAACTATGGCCTGGATCCTGACTCACTCCCTGATGGTTATGTTGGACAGTTTTATGATGAAGACATGACATTTTTCTTGCCTTTAGATACATTTTCGGGTGGTGTGAATGTTACTTTTGAAGACTTTCATATTACTTCAATTTCATTGCCATTAGGATTAACTTGGGAATGTAATAATTCAGCAAATAGTTGTCATTATGACCCTAATGTAAGTCAATATGGATGTGTTAAGCTTTCAGGTGTCGCTTTAATAGCAGGTTATTATGATGTTGAGGTTGATTTGGTCGCTACTCATAGTATGTCCCCATTGGTTGGTACCGAAAATATTTCTTTTACATTACCACTGACCATATTGCCTGACACCTCTACTTCTTCTAATGCAGGTTTTGCAATGTCAAATCCTACAGGATGTACGCCAATTACTGTAAGCTTTACAAATAATAATACTGGAATGCTGTCTTATTTCTGGGATTTTGGTAATGGCAACACTAGTGTTTTGCAGGATCCGGTTGATCAAATATATTCACAGCCTGGAGAATATATTGTTCAATATTCAGCTATTCAAACAAATCCGTTGTATTTTCTAGAAAGTATAGAGGTTGTGAGTGGTGGGTGTACAGATAATATTTTAATAGGTGATGTTGATTTATTGTATGATATTTCTACTTCAGGTGGAATCGTGCAATCGGTTAGCGCTAGTAATGCGATAACACAGTCTTT
>CEWO01200309.1_pt1 | contig 11968 bp, 10 predicted proteins | sample 361561 | NCBI WGS metagenome assembly CEWO01 (sample SAMEA2623627, study PRJEB7988) | marine metagenome | isolation source: saline water (ENVO:00002010), including
ACAATATCGTTTGAATTTTTTGCTCCAAAAGAGCTGGCTGATCAAGAACAATTGTTACAATCTATCAAAGAAATCAATTTAAATAAACTGTCTTTCATATCTGTAACATATAGCGTGAAAAAAAATAGTGGTCCAACAGATCTGATCGTAGAAAAAATTTCTAAAGAAACTTTCATTCCTGTTATGCCTCATCTCACCTGTATCACTCATTCAAAAAATGAAATAGATGCAATCATAGAACAATATCAAAAAAAATCAATCAGTAATATTTTAGCCTTAAGAGGAGATATTCCTGAAGCTGGTCATTTTAGCAAAAAGGATTTTGAAAATGCATTAGAATTAGTTAGATATTTACGAAATAAGACAAAGCTTGATATATCAGTAGCAGCACATCCTGAGGGGCACCCAGATGCAATTGATGCAGAATCTGATTTTTTATATCAAATGCAAAAAATTCAAGCTTCTGATTTTGCAATTACACAATTCTTTTTTGAGCCAAATTACTATTTTGATTTTATAGAAAAATTATATAAGCAAGGGAATAAAAAGCCTGTTTTACCAGGGATCATGCCTCCTACAAACTCTGATGCATTAGTTAGAATGGCTAAATTAAATGGTTCTCATATACCAAAGTCAATTATAGAAAAACTTTCTTCTTTAAAAGACAAAAAAGCAAAAGAAGATTTTGCCAAAGAGATTGTTTTAGATTTAATTGATAAGTTAATTAGCAATGATGCTCCAGGCATTCACTTATATACTATGAATAATGTATCTTTGAGTGAACAAATTCTTAATGAAATAGAATTTTAAAATAAGAAGTAGCTATCTGAATTTTGAAGATGCATCAACCATATTCTTTAGAGAAGCTTTCACTTCATCCCAGCCTCGTGTTTTTAAGCCGCAATCTGGATTAATCCATAATCTCTCAGACGGTAATTTTGAAACTAATGTACCAATTAATTCTTTAATTTCATCTACCGGAGGAACCCGTGGACTATGAATATCATAAACCCCAGGTCCAATTTCATTTGGGTAATCACTTTGCGAAAAAGCATTTAGTAGTTCCATTGAAGACCGTGAAGCTTCGATAGAAATAACATCTGCATCTAGTTGAATAATTGCATCCATAATTTCATTAAATTCTGCATAACACATGTGAGTATGTATTTGAATTTCGTCACTAACACTGGAGGAGGCTAGCTTAAAACAATCAACAGCCCAAGCTAGATAATCAAGCTGATTGCTTTTCTTTAAAGGTAATCCTTCACGTAATGCTGGTTCATCAATTTGAATAATTTTAACATCATTTTCGACTAAATCATCTACTTCATCTCTTATAGCTAAGGCTATTTGTTCGCATGTTGTTTGCAGAGATTGATCATCTCTAACAAAAGACCACTGCAAAATAGTAACTGGGCCAGTTAACATACCCTTAACATATTTATTAGTAAATGACTGTGCCTTTGTAATCCATGCAACAGTCATTGGGTTCTTTCGATGCACATCACCAAAAATGATAGGTGGTTTTACACAACGAGAACCATAACTTTGAACCCAGCCATTCTCGCTAAATACAAAACCTTCTAACTGCTCACCAAAATACTCGACCATGTCATTTCTTTCAAATTCTCCATGAACAAGAACATCTATACCAATATCATCCTGGAATTTTATAACTTCCTGAGTAGCATTTAAAAGAAAACTATCATATTGCTCCGAAGATATATCGCCTCTCTTGAATTGAGACCTGTGCTGTCTTACTTCTTTTGTTTGAGGGAAAGAACCAATAGTTGTAGTTGGAAATATTGGTAAATTAAGTACATCTTTTTGTACTTTAGATCTTGTAGAATAATCCGATTGCCTAGTTTTCATATCTGCAGAAATATTTTTAACTCTCTCCGTTACAAGCGAGTTATTAACCTTAGATGACTCAGAGCGATTTTGAATAGCCTTGGTATTTGCATCTATTATCCAATATTCAGATTTTACTTGTTCAGATTGAAGATCTGCGTTTAAATTTAATGCATTTTTAATGACAGTAACTTCATCAATTTTATTTTTTGCAAATGACATCCAAGATTTAATTTCCTCATCGATCTTATTTTCTAGAGACAAATCAATTGGCGAATGCAATAAGGAACAAGAAGGAGCAACAATTACATCCTTAATATTTGGTTGCTCAATAAATTTTTGTAATAATTTTATTGAATGTTGCAAATTATTAATCCATATATTTCTTCCATCAACAACTCCTAAAGAAAGAACTATAGATTTTTTAAATTGGCTCAAATCTATTGCAAGATTTTCAGAACCATGCACACAATCTAAATGCAATCCATCTATATTTAACGAAACAATGAGTTCAGTGTTATGTAAAACTGCACCAAAATAAGTCGTAAGCATTATTTGCAAATTGGTTTTTTCGTTCAACAAATTATATACATGAAGAAGATTATTTTTCTCATCTTCCGTTAACTCAGTTACTAAGACTGGCTCATCAATTTGTACCCACTCGCATCCTTCTTTTTTTAACAAATCTAATAGATCTGCATATAAAGGAACTAATTTATCTAAATAGTCTTTTTGGCTACTAATTGATTCATCGAATTTGCTTAACTTAATAAATGTCATTGGGCCAATAATGACTGGACGAGAAGTAATGCCTAATTGTTTAGCTTCATTAAATTCATTAAGTATTTTGTCAGGAGTTAAATTGTAATTATCTTTTTCAGATAGCTCTGGAACTAAATAATGATAGTTAGTATCAAACCATTTTGTCATTTCAAGAGGTGTTACATCTATATCCTCCGTTTGAAGACCACGCGCCATAGCAAAATATAATGCCTCAGCTGAATCAAATTTTTTGTCTAAAAATCGATCCGGTATTGCACCCAGCATAACTGCAGTATCCAAAACTTGATCATACATAGAAAAATCATTCGAAGGAATGTGGTCAATTCCAGCATCAATTTGTAATTGCCAATTTGTAGTGCGGATTTCTTTTGCTACTTGTTGTAATTCACCTAATTCAATCTTTCCTGACCAATAGGATTCTAGGGCACGTTTTAACTCTCTATTAGTGCCAATTCTTGGAAAACCTAAATTTGCAGAAGCTACCATAAAATACTCCAAGTGCTATAATTAATTAATTATTAATCAAAGACAACAAGAAATAGAATTAAATAATTAATTATTTGATTCTATATATTTAGGAGAAATCATGCCACAAGAAAATCAGAATAGTTTTTTGACACGAGCAACTAGATGTTTATTTTTTAAAAGTGAAGCATATGAAGAAGTGGAACATGATGAAAGTGCAATTAAACAAGCCCTAATCCTAATTTTGGTGTCAGGTACTGCATTTGGTTTATATCAGAGTTATCTTTATTTTGAAGAATATAGCCCAGCAATAGTCCTTGTGAGTGTAATTTTTGGAATGCTAAGATGGGCTCTTTTTGCTTGGATTGCTTATTTTGTCGGAACAAGGATTTTTAGAACTGATGAAACTGAAGCAGACTGGGGACAGCTTGCAAGAACGCTAGGCTTTGCTAACACGCCAAGTATTTTATTTTTTGGTGTTTTCTTTTTTTCACTTGAAACAATGGAAAGTATAGCAATAGTTGCAGTTATATGGCTTGCAATAACTTCTTTTATCGCTATTCGTCAAGCTCTTGAATTAACAAACATGAGGGCGCTTGGTACTACCTTAGTGAGTAACTCATTAATAAATTTATTTTTGGTTATTTTTCAAAATATTTTGTAGAAAATCAATAAATGCAAACTGCAATTATTCAATCAATAAATATTGGCAAAATTAAAAAATTGAATCATGCAAATGGTTCTGTGCAGAGTGGAATATTTAAAAAGCCAATTAAAAATGTCATATCAATTACTCAAAGCGGCATTGAAGGTGATCATCAAGCCGATCTCAAGGCGCATGGTGGACCAGATAAAGTGGTGTGTGTGTACCCTGTAGAGCATAACAACTGGTGGTTAGAAGAATTTGGAATCACATTTGTAGCTGGCTCTGCAGGAGAAAATTTCAGTTCTTATGGATTAACTGAACAAAACGTCTGCATTGGAGATCAATATAAAATTGGTTCTGCAATATTAGAAGTGAGTCAACCAAGACAACCTTGCTACAAGCTTGCTGCTAGGCATGGGGATAAAGCTATTGCTAAACAAGTACAACAAGCAGGTAAAACTGGTTTTTATTTTAGATGCATTGAGTCAGGCAAGTCGCAAGTTGGAGATAAGATTTTATTAGTTAATAGACCTAATCCAGAGTTCACTATTGAGCGCGCTAATCATTTAATGCATATTGATAAAATGAATATTGAGTTAATGCATAAATTTGTAAACTTAGAAACATTAAGTGAATCATGGAAAAAGTATTTTAACAAAAGAATTAAAACTTCGACTGTTGATTCGGATAATTATATTATTAATCCTCCAGAAAATTAAACTAGCTGTAGTTCCAGCCGTTAAATGTTTGTCCAGGCCTTCTGGTTGGTAGCATAGGTTCATAACCAGCCATGTTTAAAAGCTCTTGTGTTGCAATTTCAGCTTCATTTTTAACTGTATCATAATCCCATATTGTCGACTGACGATTTTCAACAACAAGCTGACCTTTGATCATCACTGATTCCACATCTTGTACATCAGTTGAAAAAACTAAATGAGTAGGAATTCGACGCAAATTATTATGTGGATAAAATCTATGGTTATCGCTATCAACGATGATAATGTCCGCTGAATTATCTTTTTCAATTCCTGCAACTTCCTTATCAAGAAATAAATGCCTTCTTCCTCCAATAGTAGCCATTTCTAAAAGAATTTCTGGAGTTATCTGTATTTCATGATCTTCAGTATAATTTTGTAAAATTTCAGACTTTTTTCGTACAATATCAGCAATATAAGTATGTCTCATCACTTGCCATATTGAAGACTGTGGTGTTCCCATAGGCCCGTCATTGCCAAGCCCTGGTAAAATACCTCTAGCAAGAAAATGATGCGTGCTTGGGCCCAATTCATCTCTAATTCTTCCTAAGGGGACAATGCAAGCAGTCATCCCCGTTTCTTTCCAAATATCATATTCATCAGGCTCTAGCATAAATGATTTACCGCCTGACACATCTTCATCTAAAATTCCTAACTCAGCACAATATTGAACTGCACCTCCTTTAGTGTATTTCCTCTCCATCAATGTTTGCTTCCAGCTTGCCCCGGACAAATCAATGTCAAAAGGAACATTGAGATTCCTAATACCTTCACGTAACTCGATAAGTTCTTCAGGTGTTTGTACCCAGGTTGGATTAATGGGGCTTCCTGTAATTGTTAAACGATCGTTATCCCAAATTGATTTCAATCTTTGTACTTCTTTCAAAACATCAGAAACATTTTCTCGAGCCTGATCTGGTAATGATTCTGCAGATAGGTGACATCTAGATACAAAAGCATGTAACTGTGATTCTTGAATTGCCTGTAAAGTGCCGTCGATATTTGAATTAGGGAAATTCGTAAAATGCTGATCATGAATAGCAACAACACCGCCTAAAACCATATCTAGGATATGCAGGCGAACTATTTTATAACATATTTCTGGAGTAGCATTACTCCAAATATCTACCATCTTTTGCATAAAGCCAGTAATGTTGGGTTCATAAGTGGAATTATCATCTATAGATGAACGTAATAACATTTGATTAATATGATTGTGAGCATTGACTAATCCAGGTAAAACTGCTTTTCCTGCAGCATTGATTTCTTTTTTGCCACGAAATTGACAGTCCTCTTCTTTTCCAACATCAACAATTTTTTCTCCTGAAATAGCAACATAACCTCGTGTAAAAACATTCTTATTTTTATCCATAGTTATGATATATGCATTACGAATTAAATAATCTACTAGTAAATTTGACACATTTACCTACTTTCTGGGTAAGCTAGTTAAGCAAAAAAATTATATAATTATTCTAACACAACGAATGGGGATTAGTATGGCTACAACTTCTTATGAAAATACATCACGCGGATTTATAAAAACTCCTCATGGAAATATTGAATATAGAGAATCAGGAGAGAAAAAGTTGCCAAAATTAGTTTTATTGCATTCTTCTCCGAGAAGCTCAATAGATTATCAACCTCTTCTCAAATATCTGAGACCTTATTTTAACGTATTTGCGCCCACAACGGCTGGCTATGGAGATTCAGATAGACCACCAACACCATATGAAACAGTTGATGATTTTACACAGTCTTTAGAATGGGTCATAGATGGCTTAGGATTAAAAACATTTAATTTATATGGAGCAAGAACTGGTGCACAAATTGCAATAAATTATCAAATTCGAAATCAGGCAAAAATAGAAAATTTAATACTTGAAGAGCCATTTGATTATTCAAACGAAGAAGGGCATGCATTGCACAAAAGAATTCACACATACTATCCAGAGAAGGCTGATGGAAGTCATTTACTAGATATGTGGGAACGATCTGGAGGGAGTAAGCCAGATGCTGATTTCAATGAAGTTACAGAAAATTTCATGCATTATCTTAATATTAATGCTGGATGGGAAGATGTAAAGGATTTGTATTGGGATATGGGATGGGAAGGTGCTGGCCCACATGCAATATGTAATTTTAATGTTTTTCAAGCTGCCGAACAAGTTTCCTGCCCAACTATGATCATTCATGGCAGTGAGAGTAGGCTCATTAAACTACATGAAAAATATTTAACAACCATTTCAGGAAGTGAAGGAAAGATTATCGATACAAGTCATTATGCAGATAAGCTTGGTAATCCTTCAAACATTTCTGGTCAATTTTCTCCTCATGTTGAACCAGAAAAATGGGTAAAAATGATTTCTGAATTTATAAATAAGTAATGTTTGAAGGATTATCAAATGAAAACAACAGAAAATATGCCAGTCATTGATGCAGTTTGCGGTTTATTCACTCATGATGCACAACCTTATCGCCCTGAATGGAGAGATAAATTTTTGGTTGAAAAAATTGGTGCTGAAAAAGAGAGAGTCTCCGGTCATTCACTGGACGAATTAGTTGGCAAACTTGATGACGCAGGAATAGAGCAGGCGATAATTCATGCAGTCAGAGCTGGCCAAGAGCATCATCCTTCTAGTGTGAGAATTCCTTATGAATTAGTTCACGAAGCAACAAAAAAATATCCAGGAAAACTATACGGACTTGCTGGGATTGATCCAACTGAAGGAATGGAAGGCGTAAGAAAATTTGAATGGGCAGTTAAAGATTTAGGGTTTATTGGCGCACATTTTTATCCTCATTGGTTTGAAATACCTCCTAATCATGCAAAAGTTTATCCTTTCTATGCAAAATGCGTTGAGCTTGGTGTACCTATTCAGATGCAAGTTGGGCAATCACTACTATATGACACATCTTTTCCGAGACGTTCTGTAGGACAACCTATTACTCTTGATGAAGTTGCATGTGATTTTCCTGAATTGGTATTAATAGGAATCCACGTAGGGATTCCTTGGACAAATGAGATGATTGCAATGGCTTGGAAGCATCCTAATGTTTATATAGGCAGTGATGCTCATTCTCCAAAATATTGGCCAAAGGAGCTTGTGCACTATATTAATAGTTACGGCAAAGATAAAGTTATTTTTGGTACCGACTTTCCGGTCTTGGATTTTGCAAGAACTATCAAAGAAATAGAAGAGTTAGATATAAATGAAGTTGCATTAAAAAAATTAATGTACGAGAATACACAGAAAATATATAATTTATAAAACTATTTAACGAAAGGAATTGATATGTCTATTAAAGTTGGAGATAAAGCTCCAGATTTTACAGTTATGAATGAAGACAATGAACCAGTGACATTATCGGAGTTGATAAATAAGAAAGTTGTGTTGGTTTTTTATCCATTTGATTTTTCAGGCATTTGCCAAGGTGAGCTTTGTGAAATTAGAGATAACTACAATTCATGGATTGAAAATGGTGCTGTAGTTTTTGGAATCAGTCGTGACAGTAGACATGCTCATACTGCTTTTAAAAAACAAGAGGGCTTCCCTTTTTCTTTACTAGCTGATACAAAAGGCGAGGTTGCAAAAAAATATGGTGCTTGGAATGAAGATTTAGCTGCAGCTGAAAGAATGACAATTGTGATTAATGAAGAAGGTGAAATAACCTATTTAATTCATAATGGAGTTCCTGATGCACGCGATCATTCAGGCGTTTTAGATGCAGTAATTAATTAAGGACAAGAACATAGAAAAATTTGAGGTCATTGTAATTGGGGGTGGATCTGCTGGGAAATGGGTTGCAGAAAATGTTGCCTATGGAGGAAAAACAGCCTTAATGATCGAAAACAGAATGGTAGGTGGCGAATGTCCTTATTTTGCTTGTATGCCAGCAAAGGCAATGTTGCATTCAGCTGAAATTCGTCATAATGCTTCTCAATTCCAACAATTTGGCCATGCATCGAAAGAACCAATTTTTGATAGTGAAATTCAAGGTTATGCAGCAGCTGTTGCAATAAGACATCGAGTTGCAGAGCACTTAGATGATACAGAAACAGCTGAGCGCTTCTTGCAATCTGGTGCCAAATTAATTCGAGGCAAAGGTACGATTCAAAAAAATGGCATAGTAGAAGTCAATGATCAACAATTTGCATATGAAGACTTGGTACTTGCTACAGGAACAGAATTTAATATTCCTCCAATTAAAGGCCTAGATGATATAAATTATTGGACAAGTGATGATTTTTATACGTCACAAGATCTACCTAAATCATTAATAATTATTGGTGGTGGTCCTGTAGGATTAGAAATAGCTCAGATCGCCCATAGATTTGGATCTGAAGTGCATATATTAGAAGTGGCTTCTAATATTATGCCTACTGAAGATCGTGAAATTGCTTTAGAATTACAAGATTTGCTGATATCTGAAGGAATCAATATTCATACAAATATACAAATTGCAAATATCTTTGAGGAAGATCATGTAGAAGTTAAATTACAATCAGGTAAATCAGTTATTGGTGAAAAATTATTAATTGCTACTGGAAAGCGCAATAACCTCAATAATATTAATATCAACAATTTAAATTTATCCTTGGATCCATATAAGCCATTACCTGTAGATAAGTATCTTAAGGTGAATGGGACTGAAAATGTTTGGGCAGGTGGTGATATTACTGGGATAGCACCCTATACGCATACTGCAAACTATCATGGAAGAATAATCACAAGCAACTTGTTAGGTCAGAAAATCGAAGCAGATCATTCTGCAGTACCGAGAGGTCTATATACTGATCCGGAAGTAGCATCTGTTGGAATATCTGAGGAAAAAGCAAAAGAGTTAAAATTAAATTATGCTGCGGCCTCACATCCATTTGGTGACACTGCAAGAGGTTTTGCAACTAGAAAAGGGACAGGCCGATTAAAATTGATCGCAGATTTAGACAATAATAAGCTTATTGGCGCATCTGTAGTGGGGCCAAATGCTGGAGAAATAATTGGTGAGGCAGTTCTTGCAATGCAAGCGAATATAAGTGTTACAGAATTTGCAAAAGCAATTCATCCATTTCCAACATACACAGAAGCATACGAGCCCCCATTAAGGGAGCTCGCTACTAAAATCAAATAACTTATATGATTAATGAATTATTTGTCTTCTAATGCTTTTTCAATATCATTCAAATGGTCCATAAAATGTCTTGGTCCACCATAATACATGATATCAACTGCATACATTTCACCATCACCAAATTTCACTTTCTGTGAAAGATCTTCTTCAGAGATATTAGGCATATCTGCTTGCGCAGCCGCAAATCCCTCTTCACATTCTTGAATAAGTTCTTCAATTGAAGCACCTTTGCGATCTTCAACTTGAAGGTGATTTGCCTCATCAGTACTCATAGGTTCTGAGTCGGAATTCATTTCACTTATTCTTTTATGCAATAGAGGTATAGGATTTGCACGAGCAGCTAAATGACTCACTGCATCACGAACTTTCCATTCACCTTCTGGTAATGGAGCATCTGGATTTGCAAGTATTTTATCTTTAAGTCTCTCAATAATCTCAGCACAAGTGCCAATTCTTTCAACGACTTTCGGTCCATCAGAACGTGGACCATCCCCATCAGCCATCGTCTATTCCTTTCATAAATTTAACCACAGGTCTTAAAGTTAGTAGCTGTTATTCAAAAAAACAACTTCAAATAAAAAAAAATAGTGTTTCAAATTTTTTTCATTTTTCTAAGACTAGGCATTTGAAATCCACATTTTTCAAAATTTACACATTGTAAATAGGTTTTAATATATTTAGTTGGCTTTACAGGACGTACATCACTAAGTATGCCTTGGCAAAATGGACACTTATGTGAACTGATTGAAGCAATATGTTCTAATAATGAATTTTTTTCATCTTTATAAATCTCATATGCTTTTTTATTAGTAAGAATTCGTTTTTCAAGTGTGTCAATTCCGAATTTTAATGCAACGTGCTGCTTCCCTAAATCACACCTATAAAGATAGGGGCAATAATCTCTACATAATCCCCCAGGAGAAGATTGAGCGACACCTAATCGTTCAGATGACTTTTTCACAACTTCAATACGTTCCATAACTTCCAGAAAAGAATTTCTAACTTTTGATAAATTCTCAACTTTTAATATGACCCTACTAATAAAATTGTTGGTATTTTCTGCAGCTAAATTAATTACTTCTAACACAACATAGTTTGAAGCAACTGATATAGAGCGATCTTTGATAAACCAACTTGCTGATGGGTTGTTAAGTTCAATTAATGCCCAGATTCCTCGCATTAATAAGCCTAAATCTTTAGCTGGATCTACTAAATTTTTCCCAGACTTGTAATCTCTAATTAAAACATATGGGTCATTGTCTTGTGGCTTGTAGATACCAACAACATCGGCGCGAGTTTTACTTCTTGCTTGTTCACTAATAAATACCCCTTCAAAATTATCATTATGATCAAGCCAACATTCTTCCCAAACAAGTAATTCATTGGCGTGTTCATCAAGATACCAATGCTCCATATCATTAATTATTAAGTTAATGCACTTATTAATACCTGACTGAACAGACATCATCTTTTCAGCAACCTCTTGATGAGACAAAGAGAGATTTAATTTAGATAATTCGATTTCTAAATTTGCGTCAAATAAATCAACAAAAAAAGGCTTCTCTAGTTTGTCACCTAAGTATTTTTTCTTTTTTGCATATTTTTGTACTTCTAAAAGACAATTATGTATTGCGTTGCCAATATCAGCATAAAATGTATCAATAGTAAGTTCTCCAATTTCATTTTCATGATAACGAAACCATGCAGATGCGTTACAATCTAGAAATTTTGAAATTGCTGAAGGAGAAAAACTGATTATTGAAGAACGATCTGTCATATTCTAATAATACAAATTCAAATATGTTTTGTGTATGAAAGTCCAAAAATATTCATTTATTAAATCCTTATAAATAATTTATTTTTTTATTAAGAATATATCGTTTCAATATAATACTTTAGAATTTAGTTAATTAAAAAACAAATTATACTAATGAAAAAAATAGCAACATTGATAATCATTGCAACACTTGGCATAAATGGTTGTAGCTTTTTTGCATCTGACCAAGCTAGTGAATCTGAGAAACTTCGAATTGAATATCAAAATATTATTCAAGAGATAGACTCAGTTTTAGAGGAAAAGATTGATCAAATAGTCTTAGAATCAAATAGCGTTATTGACGCTTCAGAAAGTGCAGCAGAAAGTGCAAAAGCTGCTAATACAAGTTCATTAAATGCTAAAAAAATTGCTCAAGCTGCAGAAGATAATTTAACTATATTAGACGATAAGATAGCTAAAATAAATAAAACTATTGAAGAAATCAATAAAATCTCTGAAAAAATTTCTAAAGAATCTGCAGATGCATCATCAGCTGCCAAACAGGCAATTGCTAGCTCT
>CEWO01046533.1_pt1 | contig 11930 bp, 15 predicted proteins | sample 361561 | NCBI WGS metagenome assembly CEWO01 (sample SAMEA2623627, study PRJEB7988) | marine metagenome | isolation source: saline water (ENVO:00002010), including
AATCTAACTGCGATTGGGAGATTTTAGGGAGTTCATGGAATGAGCGTCAAGGAGACATCCCTTGGACTGAGTTTGATACTTCGGAAAATAATGTACACTCGATACTTATGGCTCTTTCACTTTGGATATCAGATGGATTCAAGCCCAATAGCCCCACCTCGGTAATTGATTGGGTATCTGAAATGGAGGATTAAGGATGTTCGAAAAATTTAGAGAAACCTGGACTAAAGCAACGGTACCTGTCGTATTGAGACTTGGAAATCTTGATCCTAGTGTACTTACGTGGACTAGTCTCATAATTGCAATTATTGCTTTTGTTCTTCTTGCAGAAGCCGGATTTGATGAAACCGGAGGAATGATGATTATTAGTGGGATTGTACTAATTATAATTGCAGGGATTTTTGATGCACTGGATGGTGCCTTGGCAAGACATCAAGGTACTGATGGACCATATGGTGATTTTCTTGATCATACAATAGATCGGGTAGTAGATGTTGGATTACTAGTAGCATTGGGAATGAATGTGGCTTTTGTAGATGATATGGGCTCTGGATCACTAGCAGCTTTATTGACTCTAATGGGCTCATATATGGGAACTCAAGCACAATCTGTGGGGTTAGGCAGAATATATGGGGGATTCTCCAGAGCGGATCGTTTAGTAATAACAATGATTGGACTATTGGCAGCAGCAATTCAGGCATTCACTGATACTGCAGGTATTGCGAGTGATTCAATACATGAATATTTTAATTGGATTATTTTAGGAAACTCAGAACTAAATGGGATAACGTTTGCAATTGCATTTTCTGCATGGGGTGGAATTTACACATTCATAATAAGATTCTTGAAAACTCGTAAAGGATTACTAGGCTAGACGGTAAAGTTTGATACATCTAGAAATGTACTTCTGACCTTGCTTTAGTAGGGCAATAGTTATGCTCTTCCTAATGTCCCTCTTACTTCGTGAAGCATCTTATCGATAGAGTTCTCGAGCTTCAAGAGGACGAAATTGCGGCTCAGGATGAATCTGAGCCTGTAGAAGATTTGAACCTTCAAGATTTACTAAAATCCTTGCAACCAAAGATTAGAGTCTTTGGATGTGGAGGTGCTGGAAGTAATGCAGTTGCAAGATTAGAGGCTGAATCATTATTTGATGATGAATACGTGAGAGGTATGGCAATAAATACAGATGCACAGCATTTGTTGAAAGTTGCTGTAGAAAATAAAATTCTAATTGGTCGCACAGCCCGTGGCAGGGGGGCAGGTGGCGATCCAGAAAAGGGAGAACAAGCAGCATATGAGTCTGAAAGAATATTGAAGGCTGAAGTCGAAGGCTGTGACCTTGCGTTCATAACCGCAGGGCTTGGGGGCGGATCGGGCACAGGATCCGCCCCTGTAATATCCCGATTGGCTAAGCAAGCGGGTGCTCTAACTATTGCTGTAGTCAGTTATCCATTCATATCAGAAGGATCACTTAGGAAACAAAACGCTGATTGGGGATTGGAGAGATTGAAAGAAACTGCAGATACTGTAATTGTACTTCCTAATGAAAGATTACTAGAAATTGATGCCGTTAAACAACTACCTTTAGATGCTGCATTCCGTGTTGCTGATGAGCTATTAGTAAGTAGCATATCCGGAGTATCAGAAATGATATCTAGAGAGGGGATTGTTAATCTTGATTTTCAAGATTTGAAATCTGTCCTTAGTAATGGAGGAGGAATTGGCGTTATTGGCCTTGGCGAAGGCGAAACATCAGAAATTGCAACAAATGAGGCCATAGAAAATCCACTACTTGATATGGATATTTCAGATGCTAGAGGCGCTTTGATAAACGTAGTTGGAGGCCCTGGTTTAACTCTTGGAGAAGCAGAAAAATGTGCAGATATAATTCGTAAGAAAATAAATACCTATGCCAAAATTATTTGGGGAGTCACAACAGATGAGTCATTGGGCAATAATATCAGAGTTCTGTTAGTTTTAACAGGTGTAAAAAGTGACCAAATACATGGTGCTTCTATGCATACTCAAATGAGAAATTTACGTGGTAGAACTGTTGAGTTTATCTCTTAATTTTGGTTAATTATACATTATCTATTGGACGTTCCTTCCCGTCGCCCTTAAATGGAATTGGTTGGACGCTTGGCCGATTTGAGGGAGAACGATGAGTGTCGAAAATTCCAAAGTTAGTAAATTCGAAGAGAAAGTCCAAGATGTTCAGGACGATATCGAGAGTAGAGTTAGGAGTTTACAAACCGGCTCATATGCAAGAATCTTGAAGATGGCACGTAAGCCAACAAAAGCTCAATTCAGACAAACCATGATTGTTTGCGGAATTGGTATGTTCATTTTAGGATTATTTGGTTTCGTAGTTCAAGCAATGATGAATAACGTTTTTCCAGTATTTTTTGATTGGTTAACAGGAGCATGAGGTGTAAAATATGTCTGAGTCATTTACAGTTTATTTAAGAAATGAAGAAAAAGTACTCCTAATGCAAAGAGCTGACGGAGTTTCTGATTTTCCAGGAGCATGGGATGGAATTTATGGATTAGGAGATCCTGAAGACTTAGATTCCGTTGCAAAAAGAATTGAAGAGTGCACAGGAATATCACAAGAAGATTTTGAATTCGTACGTACAGGTACTGCACGTGGTTTAGAATACGGCAATAGATTAAATGATGTTACTCCCATTCTATGTATATGTAAAACAGATAATGTAGTTCCTGGTACACTATACAAAAATAGTGAATGGGTAGATCCTGGAAGAATCAAAGAAAAAGAATATTCAACACCTAAGCTAACAGAAATGTATGGAGATGTTGCATCTTATCTCTACATTCTAAAAACTTCAATAGGTCAAGAGCAAAATGTTGCTAAAGAAATTAGAGCAAGACTTTCTGGAACTGGTTCATTACTAGATATTCAAGATGAAATATTTGGAGTACTAAATCCGCATTTCATGAGAGGATATATTTTTGTCGAAGCGTCTGCTTTACATCATGTTGAAAAGTTAATTGGAAGAGTGGGAATAGGAGTTACTCCACTCAAGAATTGTAGAAAGGTGTTACCAGGTGAATCACCACTTGAAGATGTATTGCCTTACTTGGAGCCCAAGGCTGCAACCTCTGGAATTGAAGAAGGTAGTCTGTGTGAAATTGTTGGAGGAGCATTTAGGGGTCAAAATGCACGTGTAATACGTGTTACTGAATCGAAAGAAGAAGTCACGGTTGAGTTATTCGAAGCTGCTGTTCCTGTTGCATTAACTGTTAGAGCAGATCAAGTTAGAGTTACACAAAGAGTTGAATAACACGGAGAAATGGATAAATTTGTTCAACATCAATATCAAATAGGGTAAGTAGGTCGGCGAGACACAAATACAGGAGATTACACGGATGTCAGATAGAAATGAAACACCCCATGTGGTGAGTCAGACACTTGGCGTAAAGAAGTGTAATGGGTCTTGGGAAGCTTCTACTGAAAACTTGACAATGGATCAAGTTAAGCAAATAGCAGAGAAGCAAAAGGATCGTTTGACTGGTTCTACTCTGTATGCGAGATGCCGTGAAGTAATGGGAACGTGTGTATCTATGAGAGTTAGTGTAGAAGGAATGCGACCAAAGGAAGCATTGAGTGCAATGAGTGAGGGGAGATTTAGCGAACATTTTAGTTGAATCAAACACGAATTGCGGTAGAAGGAAACTTCGTTGACCGCAGAGGTGAGATAATGGAAAATAATTTACAGACAGCAATTCAAAAAGCACTAGAAGGTGCTCCAGAACGAAATTTCATAGAGACTTTAGAGATGTCTTTCACTTTGAAAGATATTGATTTGAAAAATCCAGCTAACAGAATTCAAGAAGAAGTAAGACTTCCTTCTGGAAGAGGAAAGGAGCCAAAAATTGCAATGTTTGCTGGAGGTGAAATGGCAGCAAAAGCTAGAGCTGCTGGGTTAGAAATTATTGATCCATCAACAATTGAAGATTTGGGTGGTAAGCGTCAAGCAGCTAGAAAAATGGCCAATAAATATGATTTCTTTTTGTCCGAAATTCCACATATGGGAACTGTAGGTAGATTTCTCGGAGTAGTTCTTGGACCACGTGGAAAAATGCCTAGACCTGTGCCTCCGCCAGTCGATCCAGCAATGATAGCTGGAGGATTGAAAGATACTGCAGTGGTTCGTTCCAGAGATAAAATTACATTTCATACTGCAATAGGAACTCGTAAACAATCTAATGAAGAATTAACAGCTAATGCTCTGGCAATATGGAAGAGAGTAATTGGTAGATTAGATCGTGGAGATAAAAATATCAGAACTTGTTACATTAAAACGTCTATGGGACCTTCAATTAAAGTGGAGGTTGCTAACTCATGATTCCTAAAGTAGCATCTTGGAAAGAAGGCAGGGTCAGTGAGCTTGCAGAGATCATCAACGGACCAGGAGTTGTTGGGATTATAGACATTGGAGGAGTTCCTGCAAAGAATATGCTAGATATGCGCAGCTCACTAAAGGGTGTTGTCACTATGACTATGGCAAAGAAGACATTAATTAGACTTGCTTGGATACAATCTGGACGATCTATTGATGGGTTAGAAGTACTGTTTGAAGGTGCTGCACAGCCTTGTATTGTTCATAGTGAAAGTCTGAATGCATATCAATTATTTGATGAATTAAAGAAGACACGGCAGGGCCGTGCTGCAAAAGAAGGAGAGTTGGCTCCTGAAGATATTATTGTTCCGGCAGGTCCGACAGAATTTGCACCTGGTCCTCTAGTTGGAGAATTCAATGCTGTAGGAATCCCTGCAAAGATAGATAAAGGTAAGATAGCAATTCCTAAAGAAACGAAGGTTGTTTCTGCTGGAGAGCCAATGTCTGCTGATTTAGGTATGATGTTAGCTAAACTTGGAATAAATCCTATTGAAATAGGACTTATTTTAATTGGAGCCATGGAAGAAGGATTATTATTACCTGCAGATGATTTAGATCTTGACTTAGATGGATTTAGAGATGATATCTCTGTTGCAACATCGCGAGCATTTAACTTAGCATGTAATGCACATTGGTTCTCTATGGCAACTACACCAGTATTACTGGCTAAAGCTAGCAGTGACGCATTATCAGTGGCAGTTGAAGCTGGTATTGTAAATGATAAAACTGCAGAATTATTTGTAATGCGTGCGAATGCGCGCATGATGGCTCTTGCAAGCCAATTAGATTCCTCAGCACTTGATGAAGGATTGACAGCAGCACTAGGTGCTGTTTCAAGTGCTGTTGTCGTAGCCTCGGAAACGACTGAAGCGGATGCAGGAACTCCTGCAACTGAAGAGGAAGAAGAGGAAGAGGAAGAAGCTGGGTTCGGTGGACTTGGCGATCTCTTCGGTTAAAAAAAAAGGTGAAAAAAATGGAATATGTATATGCTGCAATGTTACTGCACTCTGCTGAAAAGGAAATTGACGAAAAAAGTGTTAGCGGAGTATTAACTGCTGCTGGCGTGGATGCTGATAAGGGCCGTGTAAAAGCTCTTGTTGCATCTCTTGGAACTGTTGATATCGGTGAAGCTATGGCTACTGCTATAGCTGCACCTGCTGCTTCTGCTGCTGCACCTGCTGCCTCTGGTAGCGGAGATGCTGCTGAAGCTCCTGCCGCAGCTGCAGAAGAAGAACCTGAGGAAGAAGCCGGTGGTTTCGAAGGTCTCGGTTCTCTCTTCGGATAAGTAAAAGCGATAATTAACGATACGCGATGACGCTATGGGCGAGGGCCTAGAGGGATTCTTGATGATGTCGAGTCGAATAGTCGAAATACCTGTCAGTGTAACACCTACTGATGCTATAAGAGCAATTAGAGAAATCGGAGAGCATAATAATTGGAAAATGCGTAGACTTGAAGAAGCTAAAATGGTTAGTAGATGGGCCATAGTAATGCCGATAAGTAAAATGGCAAGAGTATTGGGAATAACTGTAGAAGATGGAGAAGCAAAAGGATTCTCGATGAGGGTGTGGTCACATACACCTGGTTCAGCTGGAAAAATAACTAAAGTATCATTTGAAATTCCTATTGAAATTGATGGAGAAATATGGACTAAAATTCTAAATCAATGGGTTTCAAGATTTGAGAGATGTCCTTGGAAATGGAGTTTTGGAGAAAGATCTATGATTGGATATTTTCAACCAGAATTTTATAAATCAAGATCTCAGTTAAAAAAAGAAGGAATAGATATAACAAAATGGGATATGAAATCTGATTTTTAGTAATACCTGCACTGGTAACAGAGGAATTGAAATGCGAGTGACCTGACCGGATAATGTAATACAATGGACTTTGAAGACTTAGTGAATACTTCTCGAAAGAGAACTATGCTGATGTGGAGTATCATATTCATGATTGCATTTCCTTCATATTTTGCCGTAATTCCTTCATTAATTGATGATGAAATGTTAGGCAGTGGAAATGGGATTAAGGGAGAATGGATGGTATCATTTGAAGAGACTACAGAAACTCTATCTGAAACTATTAATCTAGCAGATGATGAGGTATATGATACGTTCTTTGATGTAGTAAGTGAAACAAATATTGCATATGTTGAATTATCAATCTCTTGTATGGATAATGATGATCCAGGACCTGGTTTTACCGATGGAATGGAAGTAGTTAGTGATGTCAGTGGAGTTAATCAGGGAGATTTCGAAGATCAAAGTGAGGAAGGAACTTGTAATGGTGGAGGTAATTCTGGAATAACTATGAGATGGGATGTAACGTCTAATTATACTGGAGACAATATTACACAAGGCGATACTACCCAACAAGAAATACTTAATCAATGGACGGATAATGGATTTGGAAGAGGAACTTGGGCTGCAACAGTAACTGCTGATATCATTTCACCACCAGCACCAATAGTTGGAGATATCGTAGATTCTGATGAAGATTATGAGATTGTATGGACCATTGTATCCTATACAGTTATTGTAGAACCTGTAATAGAGATAATGAATTAAGAATACTATATCAAATTGCAATATTTTTCCCATATGTGAATAAATAAGTCTGCAATCTCCTCTGGATTATTAGTAATGAAATCATTTAGGGAATGTTTAGAATGCCATTGTCCTCTTTCTATTTCTGATAAATTAGGGATTAATTGCTTATCTGTTTCTAAATAATAAACCCAACTAAATTCATTTGAAGTTAACTTAGATGGGGACAGTTTGAATAATCTTTTAGGAACTTGGGTGATTTTTATTTGAACTTCTTCCTCTATTTCTCGTAAGCATGCAACATCGTATGATTCTCCAGCATCGACGTGCCCCGATACAGAGGAAGCCCAAAGACCGGGGCCTTCTCGCTTCAGTAATCCTCTTTGTTGAAGAAATATTTCTCCGGCTGAATTAAAAATTAAAACATGGATTGAACGATGTAATAAGTTTAAATTATGAATTTCATCACGTCTTCTTTCACCTATAACGATATCATTTTTATCTACAATAGAAAGAATTTCAGCATCTTCGATACTTCTATCCATAAGATGTTGCAGTTGATATATATTAAAATGATATCCGGCAATAGTTTGATAGTGTAATTAGTATGTCATTATCTGTGAATCAACGGAGATGTGCTGCAATAAACTGCAGGACAATGGAATATCGAAATCTTGGATATTGCTATAAGCATAAAGAAACATATAAGCCGATAGGAAAAATTGATTCTGAAGAAAAATCTAGTGAGTCAAATATTAGATATAATATTGATGGGGAAAAGTATGAAATAAGTTCAAAGGAAATAGATGAAATGTTAATTCTACTCAAGAAAGCAAAAAAATATTGGATTGTAGATTTAGGAGTAGATGAAGATGAGTTTGTACAATATGCAGTGAAGAAAAATGAGTTAGAACATTGGGATAATAGTAAAAAAATTGAAACTAAAATAATGATTATGGGCGATGCTTTTGTAGCTTTGAAATCTAAACTAGGAGGAAATCTTGAAGATACCAAATGGTGGGGTGATGATGAAGTTGAAAATAAATTATCAAAATTTTTAATTATAGGGATATTGGTTTCAATTCTTGTAATTACTATAATCATTTTAGTGAAGACACAAGGTATTTTTCAATTCATTGCACAAATGGGCTTAGATTTAATTTGTGGATTAATATTAATCGGTGGAGGGGCATTAACTTCCCTTAATAGGTCAGATTCCGGTAAATTTGTCGAATAGGGAAATTATTTTTTTGCATGTATTCGTATGACATCACCATTTTTTATTTCGTATTCTGCCCCGATTACTCTTGAACTACGAGCATCGACTGCTCGGATGAATCCGTCTCCAAGGTCTGAATGAACTGCATAGGCCAAGCCTTTTGCAGTGGTTCCTTCAGGAACTAAGATTGCGTCTGGAAGAATATTACCTTCACCATCAACCCAATTTGATTCATCCTGGACAGGGTATGCAACTTTTTGATCTAGAATTCCAAAAACAACATCTGATAATAAGCCAATCAATCCTCGACCTTCCCAAGCATCCAAAGTCTTTCCAATTGATATTAATCCCTTTCTTTGCGCGTCAGATAATTTTTCTTCTCCGTTTTGAGTTATTTCAAAATTTGATTCACCGGGAATGTGATTTATCAAACCGGAACGTGATGCTCGCCTAAGTGCTAATTCGGCTTCCGCACTGGTTGGTACAACTATTCCTCCATTTTTCTTTATAACTTCCTTAATTTCTAGCCATGTTTCTTGAGATGTAGAATCAGCTTTATTTGCCGCAACGGATATAGGAAAAAGTTCTGAACGTATTGTTGATGAAATAGTAGTAAGTTCTTCTTCACCCCAATTCCAAGGAACGCCTGCGTTTGGAAACTTCTCATGGACGGCTGCTAGTCCTGATGAAACATGTATTTCTTTAACTCCAATACCTGATAACTGATCTAATAAATATAGAGATATTGCTTTTTCACCTTCTGATTGTACTCTCCTGGCACCACGTTGCCAACCAGAGCTAATTATTCCAGTTATCCAAGCATCTAATTCTTTGAGTAAGAAATCATGTTCTTCCAATGGTGTTGATCCATTAGATCCAATAGGATTGCCTTCGATATCTGTTGAACCGGATGCATCTACAATTTGTATTAATGCATCACATCTTGCTAAATCTGAAAGAAACTGATTTCCCCTTCCCCTTCCTTCGTGTGCACCTGGTACAAGTCCAGCGACATCAATCAGAGTGATTGGAACAAATCTAGTAAAGCCAGTACAAGATCCGGAATTAGGAGAACAGATACTTCCTTTTCTCTCATCATTAATTTCATTAATCAATTTTCCTTCTTTTTCTTTTTTTATTCTCAATTGAGAGCATGCACAAGGATCTGGTAAAGGTAACCAAGCTATTCCAACATTTGGATCAATAGTAGTAAAGGGATAATTAGCTATTTCTACAGGCTTTTCGGTTAAAGCAGAAAATGACGTAGATTTTCCAACATTTGGTTTTCCGACTAATCCAATGCGCATACTATGACCGTTAAATAGACATTATTCTTCTTCAGTATGAAGTAGAGTGGGTTTACCAGTTTCATTACTTTCGAATGTTGGGACTATTTCGGTATCTAAGACTGCTCCTGTTGCTAAAATTTTACGAATAGAAGTAGTTGATGTTAATGGATAAGAAGTAGGAGCAAATGTTGTCTCTGATAATCTCACTTGTGATTTTATTGTGTCTCCTCTGTAAAGTCCACTAATCATATTTGTAGAATGGAATATAGCTCCTAAAACAGTACCATAGAAAATTACTGATCCTGCCTTCCTCATGGTATGAGATAATGAGCTAGGATCTTCTACAAGTGCGTCAGCTAGTGCAAGGTCAGTGACATCTGATATTAATGTAAGAATAAGTCCCAAAACTGCTCCACCTGAAAGCATCCAAAATGCTAACCTAGCTCTATTCTGTGAAAGGGGATAACGACCACTTGCTGAAGGTAATACTTGTAAGGCAGCACCTAGCGTAAGTGGTATAAAAATTAACCATATAGCCATTAATTGTATTATATTAGAAATTCCCGTCAATTCATTTGTTCCACTTAGATAATCCGTTTGAACAAATAGTGAACCTATTCCTAATGGAAGTAACATCCATGCACCAAAATTAATCTCTGGGATTCCTGCTAAGTCTGGATTTTCTACAAAGGCATCTGTACCACGAAGTGTGATCAGTATATTTGATGATAGGGCTATTATTGGAATTGCAGCGAGGGCCATTAAGAATGATCCAATGACATTGTCTTGATGTGTAATAGTAAGATCTGCTGCTGATAAGCCTAGCATATCTATCGCCATTTTTGGATCGGCGTCTCCAATTGGATTTATTGTAAATAATGTTCCAACAATTACTACACCTGCAACAGTTCTTGACCATAATGCATTTCCTGAACCAAAACTAGCTGAATAAAGAGATATTCCAGCTATTGATGAGAAGAAGAAAGTTGCTCCAAGCAAATGGTATATCAACCAATGTCCAATACCTTCATTGTAAGCACCACTAATAAGAATTGAAATTATAGCAAGTGGGGGTCCTATTAATCCAAAAATGATTAGCCATCCTGGCGTTGCCAATGTTGCATTTGAACTGGCTTTAGTCAGAAGTTGATTAGCAGTAACGGCGATCGAAACGAGTAGATTTACTGCTGTACCAATTAATATTATGTCTAATCCGAATATTTCATGACTTTGGGAACCAATTATTAAAATTATTACTGATATAGTCCAAACAAATGAAGTTAGAACAGCATTTTTCTCACTTGCTAAATCTACTTCTAATAAACTAGGAAGAATATGTAATCCTGAACCAATTATGAACATCCCTACTGCACCAAATAATGCTGCAAATTTACTTGCATAGAATAACTCTGATGAAAGGGCATTATATCCCCAAGCCTCCAAACTATGCAAAGCATGTGGGTCATGAGCAAGCCATAATCCTATGAAAGTTAGAGTTGCTGAAACGAACAGCCAAACCATGCCTTGAATTATCCAAACCTTTGCTCCAGATCCTTTTCTTCCCTCAACAAGGTCTGAACCTGGGCCTAATGCCTTTTCTAACATGAACATAGTAATGCCACGGATTACTTCGCCCAAAACACCAATACCTCTTTGAATCATAATATATGAAATAATTGTTAAAGCCCAAAAAATAACTAAAGTTGATAATATTGTATCCATAATAAAACCTCATTCAATAGTTGCCTCTGTAAGAATAGTGCCTAATATTGCGAAAGCACCAATCATTGCACCTAATATGAAGAACCAAATTCCTGAATCGAATACCCCCTCAAACATTGGTAAAAGAGAAGAAAGAACTGGTAAATCTTGGCCAGGATATAGTATGTTATATATCACCAAGAAAATTAGTGCTGATGCAACCCCAATTACTAATATCACCCATGAAGAAGAAGGTTCCTTCTCACCTTGCAGAAACTGACCTATTTTACCTGAACCGTTATTAGACATATCGACACCACATACATCCCACCGTGTAGGACATACCTTACCACCGAAGATTGCCCCTTAAGCGTTAGGAGAAAGATGAGGTTGCTTTGGCTCATGGAGCACGAACTGTATCAACCCTGGAAGATCTACGATCAAGCCCAGAACCAAGAGAAATTGGAAGATTATTATCGTTATATATTTCTGCACTCCATACTTTTTTACAAGCACAATCAATACCTGAAAACTCTTCTAAACTACCAGATACAGAATATCTTTCTATTGCAGAAACAATATCTTCATCGCAGGAACCACAATTATGAGCACCTCTTATCCTGCCTCCAGCAGTTGGGTGTACTATTGTACGACATTGTAACTTTGAAATTTCTGAATGAGTTTTTTCAATCATTTCTACCAATGACCACAGCCAAGGAGGCCTAAATTCTCTGTTTCTGAATAATCT
>CEWO01200265.1_pt1 | contig 11879 bp, 8 predicted proteins | sample 361561 | NCBI WGS metagenome assembly CEWO01 (sample SAMEA2623627, study PRJEB7988) | marine metagenome | isolation source: saline water (ENVO:00002010), including
ATCAAAGCCCGACGAACCTCTTTTAATGTTTGTGCAACATTTATCTCAGTAATTCTTCCATGACCCTTTAAGAGACTAAAAGCTTTTTCTAATTTATCAGATAATTTTTCAAACATATTATAAATATATTACATTTTTTTCGGAACATTAACACCTAACAAATTCATGCCGCAAGATATTAAAATACTAACTTTTTCGGATATGGTTATTCTAAAATCCATATCGATTTTATTTTCCAAACCTAAAATCCGATGTTTTTGATAAAAATGATTATAGTTTTTTGCTAGGTTATAAAGATAATTAGCAAATAAAGATGGATTTAAATTAGTAGCAGAATTATTAATCACGCTTGGATAATCAATTATAATCTGAATCAGATTTTTTTCTTCTGGTAATAAAATGCGATCAACATGACATACTCTGTTCCATTTTTTTGCACTTTTTAGAATAGACTGAATTCTAGCATAAGTATACTGAATGAACGGCCCCGTATGTCCATTAAAATCTATAGATTCCTCAGTATTAAATAACATATTTTTTTTAGCGTCTGTTTTTAAAATAAAATACTTTAATGCGGCATCTCCTATAACTTCGGATAGTTCATCAATACTATTAGCATTTTCTTGAGAGCTATTAAACTTATTTGAATCTTGAATAATAAGTTTAGCTTTTTGACGAACATCAAATATAAGCTCGTCAATATCAACAACATTTCCTTCTCTGGACTTCATCTTTCCGTCAGGCAATGACACCATTCCATAAGATAAATGAAATAAATTATCAGACCATTGTAAACCCATTTTTTCTAAAATCTTAAACAATACCTCAAAGTGATAATTCTGTTCATTACCTACAGTATATATCATTTTATGAAATTGAAAATCATCATAACGCAAAATAGCAGTTCCAATATCTTGAGTAATGTATACAGCTGTCCCATCCGATCTCAATAAAATCTTCTTATCTAAACCATAGTCACTTAAATCAATCCAAACTGAAGCATCTTTTTCTGAATAAAAAACCTGTTTATCAATTCCTTTTAGTACATTTTTTTTACCAATCAAATACGTTTGACTTTCATAATAATTCTTATCAAAAGTCACACCAAGTTTTTTATAGGTTTCTTCAAAGCCAGCATAAACCCAAGAATTCATTTTTTCCCACAGTTCCATCACACTTTCATCACCAGCTTCCCATTTTAAAAGCATATTTTTAGCTTCAGAAAGCAATACTGATTTTAACTTTGCTTGATCTTTAGACACACCTGAATCAATTAATTCTTTTTGTTCCAGCTGATATTTTTGTTCAAAAAGAACATAATATTTTCCGACAAAAAAATCTCCTTTCATATTGGTAGAATCAGGAGTTTCATTATTTCCAAATTTTAACCATGCAAGCATAGATTTACATATATGAATACCTCTATCATTAATAACTTGAACTTTACTAACATTATAACCATCTGTCCTTAAGATATTAGCCATTGCATCTCCCAGTAAAATATTTCTAAGATGTCCTAAGTGCAATGGTTTATTGGTGTTAGGAGATGAGAATTCAATGACAATATTTTGTTCTCTACTTTTATTGATTTCAAAATTTTTTAAAAAACTAAAATTCAATGCGTCGAACCAAAATTGATCTGAAAACTCGAGATTTAAAAAACCTTTCACAATATTAAAAGAAGTAATATAATTTAAATGGTCTTTTAGATGAATTCCTAAATTGTTTGCAGTACTTTGAATAGATTCATTCGAATACTTTAACAAAGGAAATATAACAATTGTCCAATCTCCTGTAAATTCTTTTCTAGTTTTCTGTAATTGAACATGAGTATTATCAATCTTTGAATTTTTAAAATACTTTAAAACCAAGGATGAAATATCATTTATATGTTTATCAAAAATCATGGCAACTAAGAATTTTAGGATTTTATTTCATGTGGTTCTAAAAAAATCTCTGCAATCATACATCTAGCACTTCCACCACCAAAATACTCAATTGTATCTAATGGAGAATGTAAAATTTTCATTTTTTTACTAATAATTTTTTTTTGTTCAGCTTGTAAAGATTTAAACGCTGTGCTACTCATAACTAAACACGACTCTTCTTTATTATTTTTTAACTCTAAGACATTTCCTAAAAAACTTTTCATTTGTTCTTTTGTAATGTCAAAAACTGATTTTTTAGTACGTTTAAAAGATTGGATTAACAATTCTTTCTCATCAAGGCTAGGTATTGCATCTAGGCAAATAAAAACCATTTTACTAGACACACTCATTAAAACATTAGTGTGATAAATAGGCGCCCCTTCATCATTGGCTGAAAAAGAAATTCCTTTATATTTCATCGCATTACACCAATCTTTAAAAAGAGTTTTATGCGTTCTTTTAGATAAACAAGCATATGCAATTTTATTTTCACGATCTAATACCATACTTCCTGTTCCTTCCAAGAACATGTCATGAGACTCAAACTTTAAAAAATCATCAACAACATTATTGACCTTATAATTTTTCTTCAAGAAATCCAGTATATCTTGTCTTCTTTCTAATCTTCGATTAGGAGCAAACATTGGATACAAACATATTTTACCATTACTATGAGTACTTATCCAATTATTAGGAAAAAGTGAGTCTGGAGTATATAAGTTTGATTCGTCATTAAATTGTATAACATTTATTCCTTCTTGTTTTAACTTCTTTACAAAATTTTCAAATTCTAATTTAGCATTTTTTGAAATATGAGAAGACGAAGTTTTGATATTTAAATTTTGATATGCATTGTCACTAGCAGTTTCAACATTATAATTAAACTTAAAAGGCTTAATCATTAAAATTATATTTGATGGTTGAGAATTATTCATAATCACGCATTAAAGGTAAAGTAGCACATCGAAAAAGACCACCCATTTTAGATATTTCTGAAAATTTTACTTGTTCAACAACATATCCTTTTTCTAACAGAAAAGTGTTTGTTCTTTGAAATTTTTTTTCTGAAATAACAATATTTTTATCAATAGAAAAAATGTTTGCAAACATATTAGACATTTCTTGTTTATTTATATTAATTGTATTTTGCTTTCCAAAAATATCATTAATTATTTTTAAATCATTTTTAAATTTAAACCCATCTTCATGAATAAGAATATGACCAAGTCCAAGAGGCTGAAAACAACAATCTAAATGCAAACAACTTTGCAAGGAAGATGTGTCTGATTTATTTAATTCAAACCCAATAACTTTCTTATTAGGAAATTTAGCACTTAAATAATCTATAGCATTTCGGTTAGTACGGCTAACCTGAAACTGATTAAATTCGGTATCATTAGAAAACCCAACAAATAAATAATTATCAGAAACAACTACATCACCTCCTTCAATAAAAATATTGTCAGGAAGATAGTTAATACTTGAAATCTCAATTTGACTTAATATAGACTCTAAACCTATAATTTCTAAGGATCGATTTTTAATCATATTGGAAACAAAAAACTGATCTTCAATAACAAATCCAACATCACGCGCAAAAATTTGATTGCAATTTTTTAGATTTTTCGGTCGAAAAATATCAACTTGATATTTTTTAAACACATTTACCAATTCAGTCAGCTCACTATTAATATCACTTTCCACAGGGAAAGTATTTGCAAGAATATGTTCCTTAGACCTAGGATCATATGCACCTTCTATGTCGGGACACCCTCCAAAATCGTCACCAATACCAAGAATAACTTTTCTTAATCGAGAGAACTCATTATTCACAGACAATGTAATCATTATTAAAAATTATAAAATGAATTTATCTTCAAATATATAGAGAACAAATAAAATTAATTAGATTTATAAGATATTTTATATTTATAAAATTCAATGACTAAATCATACAAGCACATAAAAACAAAAATCAATGATCTTATTCTTTCTTTAAGATTAAATAGAATTGATAAAAAGAATGCGTTAAACCATGAAATGATAGGAGAAATACAAAACACCCTTGATTTAAATGCCAATAATCCTAATGTAACAGTTGTATTAATATCCTCGAGCTGTGATGTGTTTTGTGCTGGTGCGGATTTAGCATATTTAGAAAAAATAAAAACCTATAACTATGAAGAGCAATTAAATGACTCTCAACAACTAATGTCTCTTTTTAAAACAATGCTCACATACCCAAAGCTTATTATTTCCTGTGTTTCTGGACCAGCCATAGCAGGAGGTTGTGGAATTGTGACGGCTTCTGACATATCTTTTGCAACCCATGAAAGCAAGTTCGGCTACCCTGAAGTAAAGATTGGTTTTACGCCTGCCTTAGTGAGCACATTTTTAATGCAAAAAATTACTGAGTATAAAGCAAGGGAATTATTACTTACGGGAAGAATAATTGATGGCAAAGAAGCTCACAAAATCGGACTTATCAACTATTTATGTAATCAAAATGAAATTGAGAATCAAGTGTTTAATTTTATTCAAAATTTCGCAAAAAACACATCCCCCACATCTATTAAAAGAACAAAGGAAATTATGTACTATTCATTAGGATTAGATGCAAAATTAAATAGGGCTGCTGAAATTAATGCAAAATCAAGAATGGAAGATGATTTCAAAAAAGGGATTAATGCTTTCTTAAATAAAGAAAGTATAAATTGGAAGAGTAAAGATGTATGAAATTAAATTATAAAAAAATTCGATTAATTGCAAGCTTGTGTATTATAAGCATAGCATTATTTTTATTTATTTCATTTAACTCTCACTGGAATTATGGTATCGCAGATCAAAGTGAAATAATTAATAAAGATATCTTAGTTACAAAAAACACATTAGGTAATCTTGGTGCAAAAATAAGTGAATTTTTTATTAGAAAAATTGGACTATCTGCATACCTAATAGTTTCAATACTAAGCTTATGTGCTATCAAATTATTGTTTCGTATTAAAAGAATTAATATTCTCAATCTTTTAACACAACATTTTTTTCTAATTTTCTGGATATCTCTTTTCTTATCTCAAATTAAGAAAATTAAATTAGGTGGATTACTAGGCTTAAAAAATGTTGATTATTTGTCCAATCTAATTGGCGATGTAGGAATTACAATTTTATTAATAATTTCAATCCTAATATTTTTAATTTTAAGTTTTAATCTCAATAAATTAAAATTTCTGCAGCAATTAAAATGGGTTAGTTACATAAATAAATTAAGCTTATTTCCATCTATAATTCTAAGTAATTTCTCATTAAAAGAAGATTCAAATGACAAAACTCAAGACAAGCAAAACTTAGACGATGACATAGGACCAAGTTTTGAATTAGAAAAAGAAGAGAAACTGTCAGAAACAATTATAGAAGTAGCGAAAGATGAAGACAAAGTAAACGAAAATAAAAGCTCTGGACTAGAAATTAAAAACACAGAGATCAAATATCAATTCCCTAATCTAGATTTACTTAAAAATTATCCGGAAAATAAAATTTCAATAAATGAACAAGAAGTTGAGACAAACAAAAAACTTATTGAAGAAACTCTAAAAGATTTTAAAATCGATGTTAAAATTAAAAGAGCAACTATCGGACCTACAATCACCCTTTACGAAATTATTCCGGATGAAGGTGTTAGAATTGCTAAAATAAAAAATTTAGAGAATGATATTGCACTGAGGATTAAAGCCATAGGGGTAAGAATAATTGCACCTCTTCCGGGCAAAGGAACTGTCGGGATCGAAGTCCCAAATCAAAACCCTACAATTGTTTCGATGAGAAACGTAATTGAATCTGAAAAATTTCAAAACGTAAACTTTGAATTACCAATTGCAATTGGAAAAACAATTTCAAATGAGACATTTGTTATGGATCTAACCAAAATGCCTCACTTATTAATTGCAGGTGCGACAGGTCAGGGGAAATCAGTAGGTTTAAATACAATTTTATGTTCTATTTTATATAAAAAACATCCATCTGAAGTTAAATTTATTTTGGTGGATCCTAAAAAAGTAGAATTAACACTATATAATAAAATTGAAAAACATTTCTTAGCAAAACTATCTGAAAACAATGATGCTATAATTACTGATACAAAACAAGTTATTAGTACATTAAAATCTTTATGCTTAGAAATGGATAAACGATATGATCTCTTAAAAGAAGCAGAAGTAAGAAATATTCAAGAATACAATGCAAAATATAAAAAAGAAAAAGATAAATCATTACCATACTTAATTTTAGTAATTGACGAATTTGCAGATTTAATTATGACAGCGGGCAAAGAAGTTGAGATTCCTATTGCTAGACTAGCACAATTATCAAGAGCAATTGGGATTCACCTTATAATTGCGACACAAAGACCAACTACAAATATTATTACTGGAACTATCAAAGCTAATTTTCCTGCTAGAATTGCATTTAGAGTTATACAAGGTATAGATAGTAAGACAATTCTTGATACTGTAGGAGCTAATCAATTAATAGGTCGGGGTGACATGTTGATTTCAAATGGAAGCAATTTATCTAGAATACAATGTGCATTTATTGACACTAGTGAAGTAGAAAAATTAACTTCATTTATAGGAAATCAATCAGGATATAATCATACGTTTGAGCTTCCTAAAATACATTTGGAAAACCAAGACAATAAAAGCCTTCAAGAGGAAGATAGAGACCCCTTATTCGAAGAAGCAGCACAACTAATTATCATGCATCAACAAGGATCTACATCTATGATACAAAGAAAGTTGAAATTAGGATACAATCGTGCTGGAAGAATTATTGACCAATTAGAATCTGCCGGGGTTTTAGGGCCACTTCAAGGCAGCAAAGGCAGAAAAGTGCTAGTTGAAAATGAAGATGAACTAAAAAAATTGATATGAAAAAATTAATACTACTTATTTGTTTTATTACTAATATTTTAAATGGCCAAAATTCTAATGAGGCAGAAAAAATAATGAATTCCGTATACGATAAATTGATTCAAGGAGATGGTTCACTTATTAATTTTGAATACTTATTTGAGAATGAGTCGCATAAAATGGAGAAACCAATTGATGGGAAACTGGGATTGTTTACAGAAAATAGATTTTATTTAGAATTTAATCAATCTAGCAGCAATGAGGTAATTCAAATATATAATGGTGAATCTTTGTTTACAATACTACCTAAAGAACAAGAAATTCAAATCGATAAAATGGAAAATGATGATGAAGTCTTTATTCAAGATATTTTTAAAAACTATAAAACTGATTTCAAAACCAAAATAAAATATAAAAATGATAATGAAACAATAATTGAACTAATTCCAATTCAGAAGTATAATGATAATATTTATAATCAATGTATCGAAGAACTTAACCTTCCAGAGTGCCTTAAACTACCCAATCAATGTAGAATTGGCATAAGAGATACAAGTAAACAAGAATTAGAAATGTGTTTATCTCAAAAAGGTGGGTACATCGAAAATAATATCTTAAAAATTGAATTAATTATTAATAGTGTTCAAAATCAACTAGAAGCAATCACACAACTAAATAGGTATAACGGAAAAACTAGTATTCAGGTTAAAGACATTAAACCTGGAGATGTTGAATTATTAGACATTAAAAAACCTATTTATGATAATTTCGAAATCATTGACTTACGTTAAACTAATTATATATACTAGTCTAATTTCAAGTAGCCAAAATCATGATAGCGAAAAATAGAAATAGCCTGGTTAACATAACCTCCATCAAGGGTTTTTCTAAAATCATAATCAGTACCTAAAATAGTTTGCAACTCATAATTTTCTACATTATTTATAATATCACCATACCTTATTAGCAAAGGGATGAAATATGATCCTATCTCATAACCAACTGAGGCATACTTTAATTTAGGAATATAATTATACGAATGATAATAATTAATAATAAAATTATCTACATCCTTATCATATGGTAACTTATTGAGTGGAAAAGTTAATTGCATATCCATTAAATCGTATATAGAAATATGGTCAAAGCTTGAAGAATTATTCATGCAATAAACAACCATACTAGTATCTCGACATGCATGAAGTTTGGACAGCAAGTCTGTGACAAACACATTGTCTTCTGATGGTATAATAATGACGTTTTTCATACCTAATGTATCCAACTGATGGTGAATCGAGTCAATAACATTAGATTTAACTTTAATTTGTTTAAAATTTGACAAAATAGTATCCATTTCATTTAAAAAAATTAAACTGTAACCAATATCTTTTGGAATTAATGTATCAATAACAATTTCAAACTGATCAGTTTCAGGAATTAATTTTTTACTAGATTCTAAAATGGTATCTCTATGAATTAAAATAATATTGTCATCAATGTGATTATTTAAAATAAATTTTGACAAAAAAGATAGTTGACTTGAGTTAATAGGAGTTATTTGAAATACATTTTCATTGTCATTAGCAATGTATTCTTTTTTTGAAAAAGGAGAAATAATAGGTATTTTTTTGTCAAAAATATTTGAAAAAAACATAAAATTATCACGATACAATGGTCCAACAATTAAATCAGCTTTATTAAGATTTTTTTTATCAACAATATCTTTTAAAATATTCTTGGAAGTATCTCCTTCTTTAATATCAAAAACAGAGATATTAATTTTTTCATCTGAAAACTGTTTTAATGATAATAAGAAACCTAAATAAAAATCAATTGAAATTTTAGTTTTTTTATAAAGATTATACTCTGTTAAAAAATCCGGATTAGCAATTAAAGAATCTAATTCTCCAGAAAATAAAATATCATTTTTTTCAGAACAAAATGGCAATAAAAAAGCAATATGATAATCATTTGAAAATATACGTTGATTTTTAATCTTATCATTAGATAGAATCAAGTCTAAAGAACTTTGCGAAGCAAGTAAAAAAGGTATGATAAAAACTATATATATATATATCCTTACTCCCATTCTATTGTTGCTGGAGGCTTAGAACTAATATCATAAACTACTCTATTGACTCCTTTAACTTTATTGATAATGTCATTAGAAACTTTTGATAAAAATTCATATGGTAAATGTACCCAATCAGCTGTCATACCATCAGTAGAAGCGACAGCTCTTAATGCAACTACTTTTTCATACGTTCTACCATCGCCCATCACCCCAACACTACTGTCTCCTAATAAAATTGCACCAGCTTGCCAAACAAGGTGATATAAATCATGCTCTTTTAAAGAGTTAATAAATATATGATCTACTTCTTGTAGAATACGAACTTTTTCTACCGTCACATCTCCCATAATCCTGATAGCTAAACCCGGACCTGGAAAAGGATGTCTTTTAATAATACTTGGGTTTATTTTTAGAGATAGCCCAACACGACGCACCTCATCTTTAAATAAACTTTTCAATGGCTCAATAACCTTTAAATTCATTTTATCTGGCAAACCTCCTACATTGTGATGGGATTTGATTGTTTCTGAGGGACCTCCAGTTCCTGAAATAGATTCAATGACATCAGGATAAATAGTACCTTGGCCTAACCACTTAACATCATGAAAATCATTAGAGATGGATTCAAAAACATCAATAAATGTACTACCAATCAATTTTCTTTTTTCTTCAGGATCAGTTATGCATGATAATTTTTCTAAAAATTTAGATGATGCATTTACACCCTTAATATTTAAACCAATATTTTCATATGTTTTTAAAACTTCAGAATACTCATTTTTACGCAACAAGCCATTATCAACAAAAACACATTGTAGATTATCTCCAATTGCATGATGGAGGAGAACTGCAGCAACCGTTGAATCAACACCACCAGACAAGGCCATTAAAACTTTATCACCTCCAATTTGGTTCTTTAAATTTTGTATAGTAGACTCTATAAATGAATCTGAAGTCCAACTTTGTTTAAAGTTGCAAATATTTATTAAAAAATTTTTTAAAATTTGCACACCATATTCTGAGTGATATACTTCGGGATGAAATTGTAAACCAAAAGTATATTCCCCATCAACACAAAAGGCTGCAACACTCACGTCATCGGTACTAGCTATAACTTGCATGGATTTAGGCAATTCTAGTATTGTGTCAGCATGAGACATCCACACTTGCGAATTGTCTTCAACATTTAAAAATAAATCATGCGAACCTATTTTTTTCATATTTGATCTTCCATATTCTCGTGTATTAGAAGATCCTACTTTACCACCATACTGATGAGCAATTAATTGTGCGCCATAGCAAAGTGCTAATAATGGTATTTTTTCTCTCAATAATTTGAGATTAACTGTTGGGGCATTTTTATCATTTATAGAACTTGGACTGCCTGATAGAATAACACCTTTAACATTCTCCGGTAAATCACGAAACTTATTATATGGTATAATTTCTGAGCAAACATTTAATTCTCGGACTCTCCTAGCAATTAATTGAGTATATTGAGAGCCAAAGTCTATAATTAATAATACTTCCTTCATATTTAAACTAGTCGTCTTCTGTTAAGATAGTGTAATTATTATCAAATATAGAACTTTCTTTAATTAATAAATCAAAAAAATCCTGACCATATTTTAAATAATATGGAATAAAACTAATAAATCTTTCTTGATGAATATTATTTGGTTTTATATAATTATTTATAGCATTTAAATGATTCTCTAAATTAATGAAATTATTTTTTTCAAATTTGATAATCTTAGACTCTAATCGCGAAAAAGAATCTTTAATTTTTTTTTGAAAAACATAAAAAGAATTAATAGGAAAACCATCTATTTCATTGAATTCTAACTCTATAGAAGATAAAAGAATTTCAATTTTTTTATAATAATCCTTAGTTTTAATATTTGTTTTTTGTAAAATTATTTTCTTGAATTGTTCTTCGAAATTGACAAACAAATCCTTGTCATCTAAAGCTAATTTTTTTTTCACAGCACTAATCTTATTAGATAGGATTAAAAAATGTGACCTTAAAGACAATAAAGGAAAACTTTGTTTTCTATTATTAAACATAATATTTAACTGTAACCAATATGATATTTCAGAAGGACCACCAATATACATAAGGTTATTCATGACACGTTCTTGATATAAAGGTCTCAATAAAACATTAGGACTAAAACGTTCAGGATAATTATCAATCTCTTGCATTAACTCTGAATAAGACCATTTAACTTTTTGGTTAGACGTTTGAAAATTATTTTTATTATAAATAATTTTTTGTCTTTTATTCTTTGATAAATAAAAAATATTATGCTTAAGAGCATTTATTTGTGGTTTATAGTATTTTTTAATAATATCACTAGACTCCTTGACAGATTCATAAACAAATTGATTGGCAATCTCATCTTTAAAATCAGAAATAAATAATTGTTTTAAATCAGGATGATTACCGTCAACAACTACCAATCCATAATCTCCAAAAAGAGAAGTCAGAACTGATCGAGTAGCATCAGAGTAGAACTTATTATTTGCATAACTTGATTTATAGATATCTAGTAACTTATTACCATTTTCTGAGTCATTTAAAAAAAATTCTAATTGATCAATAAAACTCAACAATGATTGAGAAGGTAAATGACCAACAGCATCTTCGGTATTTATGTCCCAAGTATATTCTTTGTTATATAAATTTAAATTTTTAATTTCATCAAAATCATGATCTTCACTTGCCATCCAAAAACAAGGAATAAAATTATAATCAGATAAATTTTTATTTAAATAATTTGCACAAGAAATAACTGAAATAATCTTATAAATTAAAAACACTGGATTAGCACATATATTTAACTGATGTCCGGTTGTAATAGTATAAGTATTATTTTTTTGAAACAAGGAAATATTAAATTCTACTAGTGATAAATCCTGTCTTAAAAAATTAGTATTTTCATATTGACTTGAAAGGACATTGTAAAGTAA
>CEWO01199093.1_pt1 | contig 11864 bp, 10 predicted proteins | sample 361561 | NCBI WGS metagenome assembly CEWO01 (sample SAMEA2623627, study PRJEB7988) | marine metagenome | isolation source: saline water (ENVO:00002010), including
TCGACGGTAGTGCTCAACTTTCAGTCGAAGAACTCGCTGTTGCAACAGGCATGACTCTTGAGGAAGCAAAAATAATTCACCAGAAAGCAGACAAAGACGGTGATGGCACCATCTCTCTGGATGAATACCTCGCCGCTTCGGATGTTCCAAGTGCTCCTGACTTGGAATCATTGAGCACTGGTGAATCCGAAGGTTGATTCAAGTTCTTCGCACACGAACTGTGCTTGGATGAACACTTATCCTCAACCGTCTCATGACAAGATGTCTTCAAGTCGATTGTTTTGACAAGCCTTGCGTATTGAGCGAGCGATTCGACGTCCGGTTGACATACGTTCTTCATTGATATCTGAGTAAGGCGAACCGCCTACAAACGGATTTGAACCTGCAACAATGCGTGCACTGATTTCAAACACTTTGAATTCCAGAGTGTCTGTCACAATCGTTTCTAGACAAAATGGGCCAATCATGCCTCGAGCGCCTTCCTCTAACTCGAAAGATTCTGCAACAGTTCCTTCAGCCATTTCAAAAGCTCTTGGGAGTAAGGATTCACGAATCACAACGGGCTGATTGCCCGTGACGACAAAAGAGGGCTCAAGAGACATTTCACGTAAATCTCTCAGGGAGCCTAATTTGTAAAACTCATCGACATTTGATTCATCTCTTCGGTCCATTGAAAGCAGTTCAAGTCGGCCGAGATTTTTACCAGCATTTGCGCCCTTTCCTTGAACTTGGAAACCATCACTGGCAGTAGGGTCAAAGAAAAAGTGGAGATAGTAGCGGCATCCAAGCACATATTCTTGAATTGTGAATTCTTCTTCGATATCGACGTTTCTTCGAAAGTCTCGATAATTTCGTGCAATGAAGTAACCTCTTCCACCTTTGGCACCAGCATACTTGACAATAACTGGTCCATCAATATCGTGAGGGTCTTCAAGCACCTTTGGCATCGTACAGCCCCCTGCTTCAAGCCATCTGCGTTGACGTTCTCGGCTGCTTTCCCAATGAAGTATACCTCTGTTACCAAACGTCGGTACTTCCAACTCTCTGAAGTTTGAAGATCCGAGGTATTCGACTAAAGAGCCATGAGGAATAATGACGACATTTCGTTCACGGAACCATTCAGCATAATCCATCATTTCTAGATAATTATCCAGCATTAGCCATTCATCTGGCTCCGCACCAGGGAATGCTTGATAGAACCGACGTCGATTTTCGCCAACGGCAATTCCGAGCGTTCGGAAACCTTCGATACGAGCGCCATGCAGTATTTGCAAAGAGGAATGAGATGCAACTACACCAATTGTGATGTTGTTGTGGTCGTAGTCGGCTAGCCAACTTGCCAGTGTATCTGAATCTACGCCCATGTCGAGGGGTTCAGTATGTGTAATATGAGTGTTCTTATGAGAATCGGTGAGTGTGAAGATATTTCAGCATTTTTGGCCTTTTCCGATACAAGAGAGAAATCGTTTTTTTCACCGCAAGAACGACAAGCCCTCAATTCCTCTAGTTCAATATGGCATTGTTTCAACTTACAGTTCGACTGCTCCTCTCTGGAGGACTCGTTGTCGCAGCCAGTGAAATGGCCAAAAAGAACGATGTTTTTGGCGCCCTTATCGCCTCCATACCCCTTGTCTCTGTCTTAGCAATGGTTTGGTTGTATAATGATACGGGAGATACTGAACAGATAGCCTCCTTTAGCAGAAACATTTTCTGGCTTGTCATTCCATCTCTTGTCTTGTTCCTCACGCTTCCAATGTTTCTTCATAGAGGTATTGATTTTTGGCCAGCATTGAGTGCATCTGTAGCTCTTACAATTCTTGCCTATGGTCTGGGGTTAAAGATCTCCAATGGCTTTACTGCTTAACTTCACAGTGATGCAATTACTTCTCCTCTTGAGTGAAGAGTTCAAGGGCTTGGCACTGATGCAAAACCATGACCGACCACGCGCCTGCGCATCGCATGACCTATGGCGGATACTTGCAGTTGGATGAGTTACTGTCTCTTCAGGATGGACCTCAAGGCTACAGCCCCGCTCCATCGAATGACGAGCAGCACTTCATTATCGTTCATCAAGCATTTGAACTGTGGTTCAAATTGATTTTGCGAGAATTGAAAGAAGCGCACCTCCTTCTTCATCAAGAACATGTTCCTGAAGAACAATTACCTCAGATGGTTCACCATTTAGACCGAGTAACCGAAATATTCCGACTGCTTTCCAATCAGTGGAAAGTTATGGAAACGCTTACTCCGCAAGGCTTTTTGGCATTCCGAGATAAACTTGGAACCTCTTCTGGATTTGAATCATGGCAAATGCGAGAATTAGAGGTTCTGCTCGGACTTGAAAATTCACAACGAATGGGTGGAATGGACCCGCTGCTTCACATGAAGAAGTTGGCAAAGGAAGGAAAAGTCACCGATGCAGTGCTCTCCGACTTTGAGGCTACATCAAATCAACCATCGTTGAGAGAAGCGCTCTCGGCTTGGCTTGCCCGCACTCCAATCAATGGCTCTCTGGCTGGTTCAGATGGAGATCAAGAGATTATCGAAGCATTCGTTGACGGCCATGTTGCAGCAATGAAGGCACATGGTGAAGAGGTCATAGCACATATTGTGGCTATTGGGCATGGAGAAGAAGCACCAGTCCGTTCACGTATTGAGGCTGCAAATCAACAAGCAGCAGATTTTCTCCGCCCAGATGGCCAAGTCTCTCGTTCTCGGGCAGGTTTGCTTTTTATCGAATCCTATCGTGAACTTCCGTTATTGTCGTGGCCTCGTAAATTGATCGATTCATTTGTCGGTTTAGAGCAATCCATGTTGCTTTTCCGTTCTGCTCATGCACGAATGGTCGAGCGAATGATTGGGCGAAGAATGGGTACAGGTGGGTCAAGTGGCGTTGATTATCTTGATGCCACAACAAAATACAGAGTTTTCGTTGATTTATGGGCGGTTCGTACAATGCTGGTCAAGCGAGATGTTTTGCCAGATGTAGAGCAAGCCGGATTCTACGGCTTTTCCGCAAATGAGTGAAATCACTCGAGGTGCGGGTCGATATCGATTGGTATGAGCTCATGCTCATACTCATACAATGCGATTTTGAGAGGGTCTAAAACGAAACGTACCGATGCTTCTTCAAGACCGTAGAGTGAGATTAATTCTTCCCTAAACGCTTCACGGAGAACTTCTTCGTTTGCATAAAGAGGAGCGCCCATTCCAATTTGAAGTGCGCGTGCACCAATAATTCGAGCTCGTTCAAATCGTGTGTGGAGTCGTGCTGGTTTTACCATCTAATACACCTGCGAGTACACCCGCAATTGGGCGACCTGCCTACTGTTCTTGAACCTAACCCCTAACACAATCAGTAAAAAAGCCCTATTCTTCTTCATGAAACTCTCGCTTTGATAGGTTCCAGCGCATGTAAAAAGCTGGACTGAGACTCAGGAAGAGAACAACGGTCCAAAGGATTGCATTTTCACCAGGAGATAAGCCTTGATTGTCGCTTTTCCCCTCAACTCCAATCTCTTGGTTAAGTTCAATACCACCTGTTGGATTTGAAGAATCACTCACCAATTGATAGAGGCCTTTTTGCTCGAGAATAACCACGATATGGCCGTTTAAATCTTCAAGCAAACTCGAAATATTTGCCGAATTATCTGTTGCATTGAATTGCATTACGTCCGTTGCCAGTGTAGGGTGGGTGCGATTTCGAGTTTGATGGTCGATCGCTTCTGTTCGCCAGACACTGACTCTGTCACCTTGAGACGCTTGCCAAGTCAGCGTGCCATTCTCCAATTCGAGGTCTGAAAGCCCTTCAAAAGAAGTCGAGCGTTCAGAGAGTACAGTTGAAAGTTCAAGGGCTTGACTTGAACCGGTGAGCAGCCCTTGACTGTTGATTACTAAACTGGGTAAAAACAACAAGCGGTGTTCGTTCGAAAAACGTAGTTTTGAAGCGCTTAGGAACGAAGCGTCTTGTGGAGATGGGTGATGTTGCATGACAAACGTATCGTTACGATTTAACACTTCAAGCTCTGCTTCAATTAATTCGCAAGGCTCGCACCAATCTGCACCGTAATATTCGACCAGGTGTTCGATTCGCTCGCCCTCGCAACTTGTCGAATTGAGGCAGTTGGAATCGAAAATAACCACATCATGCATTGTTGCAAAGACGGGTTCTTGTGCTGAGACATGAGTCGTTAAAGGGATTGAGGACATCATAATCACTGCAAGTGTCAGTATTGACATCACTTGTGAATGAGTTCTCGCCACAGTCTATGGGGAAATGAATGTGTTCAAAAGGGGTCTGCTCCCACCATCACCTATGGGGCAGGCGTGGTGGCGACGACCGTCGACCCTCCCAATTGTACTGCTCGTTATGGCGCTGTGCATCATCATTGCTGGTGGCACGATTCGCATTAACGATGCAGGGGAGTCATGTCCCGATTGGCCTCAATGTTTCGGAACATGGGGTTTTGATGTCTCCGTTGAAGAGCAGGGCGTGTATTGGGATGAAAACCCTGATGAAATCGATACAAGAGGTGCTGACCATCGCTATACGACCTTCGAAATCTTTTCCGAATGGTTTCACCGGATGCTGGTTGGTGTCATTGCAGTCCCCGTGTTGCTCAATGCGATATTAGCCCGCAAGATGATTGATGTATACGGTAAAACAGTCTACCGCTCAACACTGGTCTCCGGTGTGCTGCTCATCACTCAAGCCTTGGTAGGTGCATTGACCGTTTTCATGGACAATGTCGATTGGTCTGTAGCTCTCCACCTCTCGCTTGCAAGTATATTCACTTCGACGTTTATCTATCAGCATTTTGCGATGCGGAAATCAGAGGAATCAACCTGGGAATTATTCTCTCTAAATCCTGATTTTATCGCCGCGAATAAAACTCGTGTCGATGCTATGGTTGGTTCTGTGTTCACTCTTTTGATTCTTGGTGCTTGGGTCTCATCTACTGCGGGTGGACAGTACAATCAGGGCTGTTCAGTCGGATTCCCCACAGGTTGGCCAAAATGCAACGGCTCGTTTCTTCCTTCATTAGACGGGCCCGGTGTATTGGTTCAGATGATTCATCGTTTTGGTGCCGTACTTGTTGGATTGGTTTTCGTTTCCGGTTCTGCTCGACTTCGAAATGAAGCAAGAATTCACGAATCAACGCCGCTCTTTGGTCGAATAATCGATATGGCTGCAGGCTTGTGGATTCTGAATGTTCTTGTTGGGGGCTCATACATCGTTTTCGCTGAAATGGATGATTTCCCAGAATGGATTTCACTGCTTCATTTGGTGTTTGGTATCAGTTGTTTCCTTGTTGCTGTTACAGCCTCGTTCTTTTTACGCCTCTCATCCTCGCCCCAACTCGAGGAGGAGTGAACATGGCGGAAGATGAACCTGCAGAATTTGCCCCTCACCCTGGTTGGTTCAAGGTTTTCACTCAACTGATGAAACTCCGAGTCATCATTCTTCTTCAAGTCACTGCAGTTTGTGCTGTGTTGGTGCATGATTTACTGGCACGTCATGGTTTACTCGACGTTCAAAGAACATGGACTGATACGGCTTATGCATCGCTGATTACACTTGTTGCAGGTACACTGTCAGCGGGTGGCTCGATGTCAATCAACATGTGGTATGACTCCGATATCGACCCAAACATGCGTCGAACCATGAATCGGCCAGTTCCTCAAGGACATATATCCGCTCGAGGCGCACTTCTTTTCGGAATTATCATCAGTATTCTTGGTTCTTCGATGTTTTTCTTAATTCATTGGAAAGCTGCATTTTGGTCGTTCTTCTCCGTGGCATTTTATGTGTTAATTTACACCATGTGGCTGAAACGTCGCACACCACAAAACATTGTCATTGGCGGGATTGCAGGTGCAACTCCGCCCCTGATTGGATGGGCATGCGCAGCAGCTGCGACCATCGACTCCAACAATCCATTTGACCTCGGTTCACCGATTCCATGGATGTTGTTCTTGCTCATATTTCTCTGGACGCCTCCTCACTTTTGGGCTCTTGCCCTGTACCGTTCAGGTGAATACGGCAGAGTTAATGTTCCGATGTTGAATGAAGTAAAAGGCCCTGAAAGTACGGTATTTCAATCAAAAGTCTACTGTGTTCTTCTTTTGATGCTCGGCTCAGTTCCGTGTTTTTGGCCACAAAGTGGCCTCCCGCTTCTGTGGGCGTTCCTTGCAGGTGGTTTGACGATTTGGTATGCCAAATCCGTGTGGGATATCGATCCGCTTGAAGAATTGGATGAGAATGGGCGGATGCCGAAAGCATCTCGCTCCTTTTTCCGTTCCTTGTTCTATTTAGGCTGGATGCATGTTGCCTTAGTGGCCGTATGCATTCTCCCTCCTGAATGGCTTGGATTCTTTGGACCCTTGGGCTGAGTGTATCGGTTTTTACGCAATTCTGTGTGCGGCGTCAACCGTCATGTTCATGACTGCCTCGACGGTCGCCGAACTACTGCGGCAGTCGCATAGCCTGGCCATTGCGCTGGATTGCTAATCCAGTGGTGTTTCACCTCGGGAGTTCAAATCTCCCCTGCCGCGCCATTCCTCAATCGAAGAAATCTTCGAATTCATCAGCCGTGCTGCGTGCTCCAGCTTGACGATTTCGTGCTTTCATGATACGAGACAATCGCTTTCTCTTTTTGATGAGGATAGGAAGGGAAATCATACTGATGACGAGAGTAATTAATGCGACCATGCCGGTTGTTTTGAATTCGTCAACTTCCATGTAATCGGTAAGTGTTCCAAGCCATTCAACGCCGAGAGGAGGTTCTGGTTCCGGAGGAGGAATTGGGATGAGGTGTTGATTGTAGTCCCACCATTGGTCCTGTACGACGATTCGAATTGTGTTTACTGGATAATCGACTTCAAGCAATTGATTACCGACTGAATCGACCGGAGCAAGAACGTAATAGAAGGTCCGCCAAGGTCGTATATTTTCATCCTGGGTGCCACTTTGATTGTAATACCCAGTTTCACCTTCTGCTCCCGTTAGGTTGACTTCTAATGGAGTAAGGAAACTCAAGTCAATACCATCCGGTTGTTGATCGGTTCGATAGAGGTTCCAAGTGACATCTCCAGATGCTTCCTGCTCTGGCCAAACCCAACTCATGTTCAAATCATAACACATTGACCAATCATTTTCAATTTTATAGCACTCACTGTCATTGGTGAATGTAACTGAATATTGCAAGTTCGATACTGCTTTTTCAGGTGCGATTGCATCACCACAGAAAGCGACTGGTTGTCCGAAACTATCTCTAGAAACTTCGATGTGGAGAAAATCAGGAGATCCTTCTCTATTTGCAGGCATAATCGCGTACGATGCACAGGTGTTGGTCTCAAGCGGTGTAGGGTCAATCCATGATGTGGCGCTTGTATCAACGGATGAAACCAGTGTGTTGAGGGTCAATGTTTCCCAGATAAATTCATTGAAGTCAGGGTAAGGAGATGGGAATATTGTTCCAGCATTGTTTTGAACGGTGAGTTTGTAGATGTTCCAAGAGCCGATATAGGGGTTTTGAGTGTCTCCAGATGGATTCCAATGAAGTTCTATACTTCCACCTTCAAGCTGTTCAAATTCAACATCACCCATGCTTATGTTTGCAGCAGGAGAGTTTCCTATGATGAGTATGACACCATTTTGATTGAGGGTCACATCAAAACTATGATCTTCATTTTTCGTGTAGACGTCTATAACGGTCCAAAGACTGTCTTCAAGAGAAGGAAGGAATCGAATCTCGACCGTTTCAAGAGGTATGTTGTCGGGTAAAAGTGCAGAAGTATTGAGGTGGATGTCCATATGATCCATTCCCGTATTGTTTGAATCATCTTCACTTGACAGCACTTCAAAAGAAAGGAGGAGCAAAGGTTCTCTCCCTTCACCAATTCCATATTGGGTTCCAAGGACGGGTAATATTGATTCATGGTTGAGATAAGACAGTGACCGAGTGACAGCTTGTCCAGTGAAATAGGGTTCATTGTCGAGGTTTACATAATTGTAAAGGGTAATTTCTTTGTGGACCGATTCAAGAACTCCAAAGTTGTCCGTTACTCGCAACGTAATGGTGTGATCGCCAAGCCCGAGAACAGAACCAGATATGTTGAGTAATTGCCCATATCCAAGATTGATGATACCAGAGACCCACCATGAATAGTTGAGCGGAGCGGCGGCAGTTATGCCTGTTCGGGCAACCATTTCGATATGTTCTCCTGTCGTATATGTTCCAAGTGGGTTACTCTGAACAATGACTGCATTAATATCTCCCGCAAGGATGTCTGTGAGTTCACTCAGGCTGTTATCTCCCATTTTAGCATCATTACCTTCAGCAAATGATACAGGGACGCTGATTGTCAATGTCCGTCCAGCCCCGACAGTGGTGAGGTTGAACATACAGTTCTCTGTTTCACCAGGTTTGAAATCAACTAACATACATTGAGTCTCATGTTCAACATCTCCAATCGGGTCATAGACTTGGAAGGAGACGGTTGCTGAAGCAATCGTCAAGTTCCCTTTATTGGTAATCGTTGAGTAGACCATTTCTTCTCCGAAATAGTACTCACTCGAGGTTGCATCATGGCCGGGAGCCATTGACGTGGCTTGCAAATCGATTGTGTCGTCAAAGATAACGGTAATTTTCGAAAGGTCATTATCGACATTCAAATCTGCGTAAGGCGTCCCAGTGCTGTTAAACATCCCCCAAACAAGTGTGAATGTTCCTTGAGAAGAGTGAGAGAACGCTGGCATAGCACGTGAGAACGATGAAACGCCGCCCCACGAAGGCAGATTAGAGACATTGGAATATGATTCTGCGAGCAACATCGTTTCTTCCTCATTCCAGAGTTGCCATCCGAGTTCAGCAACAAAGTTACATGTGCCACAAGCAGTAACTGAGCCAACGATTTGCATATTGTAATCGACATTTGTATTGAGGATTGACTCTCCATCGTAAACAGCCAGGTCAGAGAGGACACTGAGAGGGTCGTAGGCCGAATCTATGGCGAGGTCGACAAACGATCGAGTAAGATTAATCTGAAAGGTGAGCGTATCGTCACTTGGGTCTTGGTCGACTAAATCAAATGCATACACGATGGTAAAGGTACCCTCATCTCCTGATGGATTCCAAGAATTGGTTGAGGTAAAGTCAACTGTTGTGCTCGGATAAATGATTGGCAGTGAGAAACTTCCACGTTCGTCGTAATTTGATTTGCAGATTGAAGTCTCAACAACTCCTTCACAAGCATACCACCAGAGAATACGGTTGGAAATTGATTGAAGTCCTTCATTCGCAATAGAGACGTTAAACGAAATCGGGTCCCATGATGATTGCCATGCATCTTCAAGCGGACTGTTTGAAGATTGCAATGCCAAGTCGCCGGATTCTGCTGCGGCGACGCTTGGGAGAGTTAAAAGCCCAGTAAAAGATGCAATGAGAAGCAGAAATACCAGTGAAATACTTCCGCATTTCCGCCTCGAATCACGTGGAGCATAGCGCGACATTAGCAGGTGCCTCACAGCGGGGCTTCAAAGACTCATCGCCCCCGAAGGGGGCAGAGTAGCGATAATTTGATGATTTGCACCATCTCCATGCGGCAACCTCTTCAATCGTCGAACTTTACCGATGTTCATGCGCGATGGGAGTGTTTGTTCTCTAAAAAGAGACGATAACGCACTCACAGCCGTGATTGAATTCCTTTCAGCGTTTACTTTATTCCTCATGATTCTCACAGCGTTTTTGTCGCTTGCCCAACTTCAAATGGGTTCCAATGACCCGAATGTTGACCGAATCGACCGCTCAGCAGTTCAGGGTCTTGACCGTTTGACTTCAGATGGTGGGTGGTTTGTTCCGATGGGCACTGATGGCCTCGATTATGCTAATTCGACTTCAGAATGGCACCTTCATGATGCGGTTCAACTCGATGATGGAAGAGTTCAAACTGGGTTGGTCAAAGATGGGGTTCTTGATCACCAGCGAATTGTAGCCCTGCATAACGTTTCGGAAGAAAACATGGCCTTGGGTCTCGGTCTTGATGAAGGCTATACTCTGTTCTTATCCATTGAAGTCATCGAATCTCAGAATGCATCTCGAATTGGACTTGAACTCTTTTCAGGCGGAACTGAGCGCTCGACAGCTTCAGCATCCTCAAATGCCCATCGTCAATTTTCTCAAGAGGGGGAAACTCTTCAAGTTATTTTTGAAGTTCACAAAGGTGGTAAGAAAAACAACGACTTGCATTTGACAGAGATTATGATTCGCCCAATTTCTTCAGGACCGGAGTGGATTGAAATCTATAATCCGAATGACTTCGCCCTTTCTTTGCGAGGTTGGTCACTGAATCACACCTCTTCCTCAATTGCGAATAATCTCCTTTTGAAAGAGGGGGTTATCTCTGGTCATTCGACTATCCTTCTGACGGGCGACTCAATCTCTCAAGACGCTGGAAATGCCTCTCAAGTTATCGACTTGTCTCAGGACTCTTTCCTCGGTGTTGGTTCAATTAATCTCCTTACTGATGGCCGAGGGGCGCTCTCACTGCGCTATACGCAAATCTACGAGGCTCAACCGTATGATGTCATGACTGTTGAATGGGGAGGAGATTCAGGTTTATTCACCTCATTAGGTCAATCGTTGAGCGCGACTCGAACTCTTGATGGCTTTGGAGCCATTTGGAGCGTTGAGGCGAACCCCACTCCTGGAGATTATCTCTGAAGACCTCTTCTCTCATTTTGACCTTCATTTAGCGGATGCTTCATGAACCCATGCCCGCTGGTCTGTACAGGTTCCCATGCAGTCGACTTCAGTTTACACCCGTGACCGCTGTATAACGGGCATTCATGGATTGGATGAAATCCTTCGCGGAGGTATCCCTCATGGTTCGACAGTGCTTGCTGCCGGAACCTGTGGGTCGGGAAAGACGACTCTTGCAATGGAGTTTCTTGTTCGAGGGGCTTTAGCAAAATTACCAGAATCATGCGCACATTTTACCGCAACTGAACCGTCGATTAAATTACTTGAAAACATTCGTCAGTACGCCTTTTTTGACATGAAAATGGTCGATTCCGGTAAAATCAACGTGTTCGACATGGACGTCTTGTATTCCTGGCTCGGATTGGACAAAGCATCGTTCGACCTCGATGACGTTCACGCACTGATTAAAGCGATTATCAATATCGTTCATGAAATTGGAGCAACTCGCTTGGTGATCGACTCGGTTACTACCCTGTGTTACAAGATTAAGTCCGAACAATTGATTCGTGATTTCCTGTTTACGCTTGGAAAGAAATTGGCATCCCTCGGTTGCACAACCATCCTTATTTCAGAAATTACATCAGCTACTGAGAACGCACACTGGTCTTCGTTTGGAGTCGAAGAAGCAATTGCTGATGGCATCATTGTCATGGGTGACGTTGAGCGAATGGGCCACTTACTGCGATTCCTACAAGTGGTCAAGATGCGTGGAACTTCTCACAGCCGAGCCAAACACGCTATTGAATTGACTCCGTTAGGCGTTATGCTCACGCCTATGCTCAAGTGGGGCGCTCAGCACGACAAGACCAACAAAGTAGGTGCTTGATCATGTATTCAAACCTCACACTTGACGACCGAATCGCTGAACAATTAGCAATAGACGTCAGTCTTAGCAGCGCAATCCAAGTTCGCTTTGGTAATTCAAACGCATTCAATGTCACTGCCAGCACCCTCGTTCCATTGATGAGAGATCATGAGATGGGCGGTGTATACATCTGTGCAAGTGTAGGTGCTGCAGAACGAATTGAAGAATTCAAATCCATCGGGCTTTCAGATGAATATATTTCACGAATTCAGTTTATTGATTTGGTCTCCTCGGGT
>CEWO01033204.1_pt1 | contig 11817 bp, 12 predicted proteins | sample 361561 | NCBI WGS metagenome assembly CEWO01 (sample SAMEA2623627, study PRJEB7988) | marine metagenome | isolation source: saline water (ENVO:00002010), including
CCTCTACGATGTCAACGTAGCACTCTAACCAACTGAGCTAACCGACCCATATATAACATAAATAAAGCTAGCAAATTTAATAATTAATGAGTTCAAAATCACTCTTTTTTTATTAAAAATCCAGAATAGTATAATATTCTTTTAAATTCAATATTAATTCTACCGCTTTTTTATATTCCATATCCTCATTAAGACTTGCTCTAATTCTATCTTTTTCTCCTCCTAAAACTTTAGAAATTTCTCTTTCTAAACCATTTTTAATCCAACGTTGATTCTCTTCTAATGAAAATTGTACTTTTTTAATTTGTTCAAAATAGCTACTCATCATATCTTGATCTATCAAATCTATACTACCATTCTGATTAGAATAAATATTTTTTGAATATTTATTAATAGAAATAGGCGTTTTTTTCATTTTTTCTAAGAATTTTAAATATTCTTTTTCTCCTTTGAGCTGATAATCTAAATCATAATCTTTAATAAATAATTTAAAATCACTCATTATTTTAGAATCAATCTTTATGGGTAATTTTAATTGCTTATTAAATGGAACATAATAAGCAGCAAAGCTTAAGAAAACACCTTGTCTCCACAACTCCTGCACATAAGGAGATAAAATATTTCTTGTTGTGTGAATATCTGGAGCTATTCCATTTCCTCCTTTTACTAAACGACCTCCTTTTGTAGTAAACAAACTATCTCTTTTATCAAGACCATCTGTTAAAAAACCATTATCTAAGTAATCCTGCTTTTGAATTAACCTTCCAGATGGCAAGTAATATTTAGAAGTAGTTATTTTTAAAGTTATTGTATCATTTAAATCATACATATGCTGTACAAGACCTTTTCCAAAAGTATTTTGCCCTAAGATAACTGCTCTATCAAGATCTTGCAAAGCACCTGATACAATTTCACTTGCTGATGCTGAACCTTTATTTACTAAAACAACGATTGGAGTATCAATATCTAAAATAGGTTTTCTTCTTGACTTCCACTCTTTATTTGAACGGTTAGTTTTACCCTTAGAAAACAACAAGAGCTCCCCTCTTTCACATAAATAATCTAAAATATTTATAGCATTACTTAACAAACCACCAGAATTACCTCTTAAATCAATAACTAGACCACTTATATCTTGTTTTTGTAATTCTTCTAAACCTTTTTTAAAATCTTTAGATGCATTTCTTGAGAATCTAGTTATCCTAATGTAACCTATATTATTTTTATCTACTCCCCAATACGGGACATGCTTAACAACAATATTACTCCTTGTTAATTCAAAATCTATTTCTTCTTTTGTCGATGGTCTATAAATACCAAGCATTACAGTTGAACCTACTTCCCCTTTTATTAAACTAGAAGCATCTGATACATTTAATCCTTTTGTATAGGTACTATCTACTCTCATTATTTTATCTCCAGCAATTATTCCCTCAGAATAAGCGGGACTATCTTCCATGGGTGATAAAACAGTTAATGTATCTCTTCTTAAACCAATTTGTATTCCAACCCCACCATATTTCCCTTTTCTTAATATATCAAAACTTTCCAAACTATTATCCTCTAATAATTTAGTATAAGGATCTAGGTTTTTCAACATACCTTTAATACCAGCTTTAATCATTTCAGATTCATTGACTGAATCAACAAAATTAATTTTCAGCTTATTAAATGAACTTTCAAATAATTCAATATAATCTTCATAGTTTTCATCATTATTAAATTTCAAATCAGCTTTATCTTTTGATAATAACAATGATGCGATTAGAATTAAAAACACTAAATAATTTTTCATAAACATTCTTCTTTCTTTATATAATCATTAATAATATTCAAAATTTCTTCATGGATAACATGCTTGCCTTTATCCTTGCACATAATCATTTTACATCTTTCTGGATTGGATTTTGCAATGATTTTATAACCATTAGATATATTACTTAAGAAATCTATACCTTCAGACTCCATTCTATCTATATCTTGCTTTACAATTCTATCATATGCAATTTTTGGATCAATGTCTAAAATAAACGTTAATGTTGGTAACATTTTATTAGTTGCAAATAAATTTAAATTATTTATCATACTTTTATCAAGGCCTCTTCCATATCCCTGATATGCTAATGTACTATCTAAGTATCTATCACAAATTACAATATTTCCTTTTTTAATATTGGGGATAATTTTTTCTCTTACAAGTTGGGAACGTGCTGATAAAAATAACAAAGTCTCTGACTCAGGACAAATTTCATTGCTCTTATCAAGTAATATTTCTCTTATCTTATTTGAAATACTTGTATCACCTGGCTCCCTTAAAACTGTACAATTCATATTTTTTGAACGTAATTTATTTGCCAATAGTTCAATTTGAGTTGTTTTACCACAACCATCAATACCTTCAAATGAAATTAAAAAACTCATTTCAATACATATCCTTCTTTTGCTATTATAATAACATACTCTCCTTTTAACTTCACTTCATCTTTTAATAATTCTAAAATATTTAAAACATTACCAAACATAACTCTTTCATATACTTTTGTTAATTCTTTACATATACATATTTCTCTATTACCCATATAATCAAATATATCCTCAACAGTTTTTACTAATCTATAAGGTGATTCAAAAATGACAATAGTAGAAGGCATAGAACTTAAAAATTCAAACTTCGTTTTTCTTCCTTTCTTCTTTGGCAAAAAACCTTCAAAATAAAAACTATCACTAGGCAAACCACTTATTGATAATGCTGAAGTCAATGAACTTGGGCCAGGAATACTAATAACTTCAATATTCATTTGACGACATTTATTAACTAATTTATAACCTGGGTCACTTATGCACGGGGTTCCAGCATCTGATACTAAACCCATGTCCTTACCATCAGTTAAATATTTAACATATTTTTCTGTTAGCTTATTTTCGTTAAAAACATTATATGATAACAAATTAATTTTTATATCATAATGATTTAACAATTTCTTTGTCACTCTCGTATCTTCACAAATAAGATAATCTATCTTTTTTAATACTTCTATTGATCTAAAACTTATATCAGACAAATTACCTATTGGGGTTGAAATAGTATAAAGCGTTCCTAACAAAACTAATTTAACATCTCTTTTATAGAGTCATGTATTGCATTTATACAAATATCTAAGTCTTCTTTTAAAACATTAAGGTGAGGTCGAAATCTGATGCTTTTTAAACCAGAACCAAGAATCATGATGTTTTTATCAAGCAAAATACCTATTAATTTATCTCTCTCAATGCCTGAGGGCATATCAAACGCACAAAACAATCCTTTTCCTCTTGGATTAGTTACATACCCAGGAAATTCAGCTGAAAGAGAAGTAATGCAATCAAGTAAATAATCACCCATTTTAATAGTATTATCTAATAGAGATTCATTATCAATAATTTCTAAAATCAATTTAAATCTATACATATCAATTAAATTCCCACCAAAGGTAGAATTTATTCTGCTAGATTCTTTAAAAACGTTATCTTCAAGATTATAAATTTTATCACCAGCTAACATTCCACAAACTTGTGTCTTTTTACCAAATGAAATTATATCAGGCTTAACGGAAAAATGTTCATGAGCCCACATTTTACCGGTTAATCCTATTCCTGTTTGAACTTCATCAAAGATTAATATGATATCATTACTATCACAAATATTTTTCAATTGCACCATGAACTCATCTCTAAAATGATTATCTCCACCCTCACCTTGAATTGGTTCCAATATTAAAGCCGCTATATCATCTTTATTATTTTTTATTATTTCTTTGATTGATTCTAAGACATTATTTTCTTGTTTTATTAAAGCCTCTAAAACATCTGAAGTTAAAGGGAAATTTATGTAAGGATTATCAACCTTAAACCAAGGGAATTTAGGAAAATACATTGTTTTTCTTGGATCAGCAGTATTTGTTAGGGTTAAAGTATAACCAGTTCTTCCATGAAAAGCTTGATTAAAGTAAATAACTTTATCTCCATTCACTTTTGAACCTTTACTCATATTCATTCTTCTTTTCCAATCAAAAGCAGCCTTTAATGCATTTTCAACAGCTAAAGACCCCCCATCAATAAAAAAAGCATTTTTCAAGTAACTTGGCATTGCAATTTTATCAAATGTATCAACAAAGTCAGCATAATAGACATTATAAATATCTGACAATGTTGTTTTATTAACAGCTATTTCTCCTAATTTATCTTTATGTTCAAGAATATAAGGATGATTGTACCCTACAGATCCTGAAGCATACATAGAAAACATATCTAAGTACTTCACGCCATCTCTTTGATCAACAATCCAAGAGCCAGAACTCTTTTCTAAATCAATCACAGGATCAAAGCCATCTGCTAAAATGTTCTTTCCTAATATTTTTTTAACTTTCTTAGGATCAATACTCATAAAAAAACTTCCTTTATATTTTAATATTTACAGTTAATTCAAGGGATAAGACATCGTTAACTCTGTAGTCTTATTATTTAAAGAATAATCAAACGCAAAACTTGGACGTTTTCTTTTAAAAACTCTTTTAAACAATTGATCATTATACTGTTCAGCTGATTTATAAGAATCAAATAACTTAAACATAGTAATTCCTAAAACTACACTTTTATATACATTTGCTTGATTTTTATCACCAATTTCCGAACCAATTTCTATACCATCATCATCGTAGTAATAAATATCATTACCCCAATCAATATGTTCTAATTTAGCTAAACATGCTAAAATTGCAAGATCCCACTTTATTCCTTTGCCCCAATTATCTGAATAAGCATACCCAAGATTAACAAATGGTATTGGTAGTGCAAACTGATAAATAAATGCTTTTTCTGGACTTAGCTTTTCTGTTTGATAAAAAAGCATTTTAGCCTCATCACTTATTTGCTGCAACTCTAATTTATCCCTATTCCCTACATTTGGATTTTGATATAATCTATTTTTCCATCTTTCTCCTCTTTGCATAAAACACAAAGAAAACAATATAACTAATAAAAGATACTTTTTCATTTTTTTCTCCTTTTGTTATAGTTCAAATTTAATACCTTGAGCTAAAGGTAAATCATCACTCCAGTTAATAGTATTGGTTTGTCTTCTCATATATGCTTTCCAAGCATCAGAACCAGACTCTCTACCACCTCCAGTTTCTTTTTCACCACCAAAAGCTCCTCCAATCTCTGCTCCAGATGTACCAATATTAACATTAGCTATACCACAATCACTTCCTCTTGCCGATAAAAACTTTTCAGAATTTTTAATATTATTTGTAAAAATTGCTGATGAAAGTCCCTGAGGAACATTATTGTGAATATCAATAGCTTCATTTAAGTCATCATACTCCATAATATACAAAATAGGTGCAAATGTTTCTTCTTTAATAATATTAAAATCACTCTTTACTTTTATAATTGTTGGCTCAACAAAAAATCCATTATTTTCTATTATTTTTCCACCACATAACAACTCTCCTCCCTCATCAAGAGCTGATTTTATTGCATTTAAATAATCATCAGTTGCCACTTTGTCAATTAGAGGCCCCATAAGTGTATTATTTTCTAAAGGATCACCAATATTAACTTGTTTATATGCATTTACTAATTTCTCAGATAAACTATCAATCAATGATTTATGTGCAATAATTCTTCTTGTCGATGTACATCTTTGACCTGCAGTACCTACAGCTCCAAAAACAATAGCAGGTACTACTAAATCCATAGAAGCAGTTTCATCGACAATAATTGCATTATTTCCTCCAAGTTCTAGTATAGTCTTGCCTAATCTTTTTGCAACTTTTTGAGCTATGTCTATACCCATTCTTGTTGAACCAGTAGCTGAAATCAAAGGAACTCTTTTATCATTAACTAATTTATCTCCAATAATACTGCCACTTCCAATAATTAAATTAAAGATACCTTTATACCCATGATCTCTTAATACTTTATTACAAATATTTTGAACTGCTATAGCTGTTAAAGGCGTTTTTGATGAAGGTTTCCATATCGAAATATTGCCACATACAGCCGCGATAAAAGAATTCCATGCCCATACAGCTACGGGGAAATTAAATGCCGAAATAATACCTACATTTCCAAGAGGATGCCATTGCTCATACATACGATGATCAGGACGCTCTGAATGCATGGTCAAACCATATAATTGTCTAGATAATCCTACCGCAAAATCAGCGATATCAATCATCTCTTGAACTTCGCCATCTCCTTCAGCTTTAATTTTGCCCATTTCCAATGATACCAAACTACCTAATGCATCTTTATTTCGTCTTAATTCATTTCCCATCTCAAATATAAGCTGCCCTCTTATAGGAGCTGGCACCTTTCTCCATTCTTCAAAGGCCTTATTTGATTCAGACAAAACCTTTTCATAGTCAGATTCAGAACATTTATAAACACTAGCTATTTTCTCTCCATTTGAAGGATTAATAGAATCTATAATTCCTTCAGATGTTGTAGAATACCAATCACCACCACCAATACATGAACCATAATTTTTATTATTTATCATAAGCTGTTCTAAAATTTTATTCATTTCACAAACTCCTAATTATTCTTATTTATATTTGTATTATTTTTAAAAGACCAAAAAGATAAACCCACTATCATTAAAACTAAAATGACTGGTGTAGAATAGTAATACTCTGGTTTACTGTATTCTATAAGTTCTTCAAATCTACCAATTAATAAAGATATCCTACCCATTACAGCAAAACCAAATGAAGCACCAAATTTAATCATTAAAAAATAAACTCCAATTCTACTTACTCTACCTACAACACCAGTATGTTCTTTTGAAAAGAAGAAATAAACCAAGCCGCTAATTACACCAATCAAAATAATAACTTCATTAATTATACTTAAGTATGTACCTGAAAAATTCACAGTTGATGATTTAATTTGTGTAAGTAAATTAGAATTTAAAAATACATAAAATTTTAATCCAGCCATCATTCCAACTATATATGCTATTGATATTCTAGATAACCAATCATATTTTTTAGATAATCTAAATAACATAAAAATACCTAAAACCAAAGGGAATATATATGAAACATCAAATTCAAAACCAGCCTTTACATATGAAGGTAATAGTCTTCCAAAAAGATTGGGCCAAATAGTATCCCAAAAAGTAATTGTAAATATATATCCAGCTGATACACCTACAAAAACATGTTCAGCTGACTTGTAAAATGGATTATCTCCATATAAATAACTAAATATACTTAAGGTCAATAAAACAACACACCAGACACCTATTATTTCATACATCAGATTTTCCTTTTTCTAATTAAATAATAAGATATATTTCCAAATACAATAAAGATGACCATCAATAAATGGGCTATAGATTGAGCAGACATTCTAGATGTAGCTTTTCCAGGAACAATTACAGCTTCTTTATTTAAATATTTATTATCTGCATCATTATTTAAATATTCAAATACCATTTGTTCATACTCAGCTGCTCCAGGCATACCTGCTAGAATACCTCTGATTTGACCAGACTCTACGTATGGGATAGCATCTGTCACCATAATTGAAGTACATCCTGAAGAAAGAGGAATTTTATATTCATCGCAAGCAAACTGAACCCATTCAGCATTTCCAGGAACACCCGCAGATAAATCAAAAACAAAATCAAAATCAGTAATATTATTTATTCCAGTCATCATAGGTATTTCAGTTAATAAAACATTATTAACATCTTGAGTAAAAATTGAACGTATATCAGTTGCAATTCCTCTAATTATTATTTCACCTCCTGCTTTATAAGGAAGGCTAACATAATCAACATGTTCTTCTATATTAAATAAATCAGATGATACAACTTCTTCAATTGCATATTTAGCCATCATTAATCCTTCCGGCCAAAGAGGAACAGTATATACTTTAACACCATTTGAAAAAAGATGCTGCAACACAGCCACAGACATAGGATGTATTTCAGGTTTTGTACTAGCACCATATTCAAATGAAACCAGAACCTTATCACCTTCTTTTAAATTATTTAATTCATCAAAAACAATCTTTGAGTTAGTTGTTGTCTTTATTGGAATATTTATCCAATCAGGCTTAAGCAATGGTATTAAAACAGATAAGCCTATTAATAGAAAAATAAATCTTCTATCTAATTGACCAAGCTGAATAAATATTTTTTTAATTAATTCCATTAATCTCCTAAGATCGATCTTTCTCTGCCAGTTATTATACGGTATGATTGTGCTATAGTACCAAGAGCAATTCCTATCATAATTGCTCTAGAGCCAGCAGTAGCAGGTACATCCATTATCCATTCTTGAAGTTCCGGAATTTTAAAAATTGATAGATTGTGTAAATTTAAAAAATAAGTTATTAATGGCAATACAATAATACATAAGACTAAAGAAAATAACATTTTCTTCTTTTCTTCAAATCTGCTTGCTACAAGCGCAAAAAATAAACAAATATAAATTTCTAACGCCATCCACCATGGGATAAGCTGACCTATAGGAACTCTTCCTATCATTAAAAACACACCAGAAATTAACAATAAAGTCGCCTCAAAATTTCTAATTTTAAATGCTCTATAAGAGGCTGATGCAACAAAAAAAGCAAGCAAAGCAAACATTGTAGCACCTAAAGGCAGGTAAATATTTTGAAACATCCAATAAAAAGCTGACCCATCTTCTTTTAAATGTGGACCCATAGCTACACTTGAGCCATTATAAATAAAACCAAATATTATCATAATAGTAAAACCTGCCAATGTAATAATACTATATCTCCAATTATCACGTTTATTAGCAATCTTGTTTAGATGCAATTGAAGAAGATTAATAACTCCTAAAAAAGCTGCGAATCCTGATATTATATCAAACCATTGAGTTGCATCATTATCTATGAAATTATTTAGTGGAGAATAATTTATAAAATGACCTGATAAAGTCAAAAACCCTATAAAGATTACTAAAAAATATGCTAATTGTCTTTTCATTTTATAATATTAGTCCTAAATAATGATGCTATATCAAAATCAATAATTCCATATCCATTTAGGAATGAAGATATAAATACGATTAAAATTAACATCATGCATCCAACTTTAACGTAGTCTTGGCCCTTTATACTTCCAAGCATCTCCGGACTTCCTGATAGATATGCACTTGCTGCATAAAATTCCTCTCCAATAAGGGTATAGTCACACGCAGTAACAAAAAATGGTATTTGAGATGATGAACCAGTACCAGCAATCTGAATTGCACCTATAGAATTTCCTGTTTCAGCAAGGATTAATGATTCAGCATAAAATTTACCCTGAAAGAAAACTGCTGCAGGCTTTTCTCTTAGCATTATTCCATTAACTCCTGCTGCATATGCAAACTGATCATCCGTTACATAATGAACCATATCATCTCTATATAAATCAGGACGACCTTTTTTAAGGTATGATTCTTTGCACGTTTCCTTTGCAGTTTCCATAACAATGGGAACACAAACAGGTACATGCAAACTAGCATCATATTCAGCAGTCATCCCAGCAACATGTCCCAATATAGTTAATCCAGATATTGTATCAATTTGGTCTAAACTAGAAATTCCTGGAACATAAAGCACAGGCTTACCCATTTCTGTTGCCCTACCTACCGCTTCTTCCATTGCTTTAATAGCTGCAATTGGTCTCATATAAATTTCTTCACCATTTTTAGCTTTTTCTATAAAATACTCCACAACAAAACAAAGCAAAACAACACAAATAAATGTAGTCTCATTCCCAGAAAGAAAAATTGAAAATGGAAAGAAAAAATAAACAAGTAAAATAACTGCAGGGAAAAATATATATTTTACATATTGATTCATTATTTTATATTTAAATTAATTCTTTCAATTTCATTAATAAGAAAATCTATATTAGATTTTTTTTCTAAGAGAGTTGTAAAATCATAGTATTTTTGATTATTAATAAAACATGTTGCTATAGGACCTAAAAAGACTAGAAACTGACTACCTATAAATGAAACATATTTTGTGCTTTCTAAGAAAAATACCGCTGGTACTGATAGTCCTCTTTGGACTATATCATTTGCTAAATTAGATATGATTTTCTGTGCATCATTCATATCAATAAATTAATACAATTAATCTGATAAAATAACTTCTAAATTAGCTCTTGGAATTATTTTTTTAGTCCCATCTTCCATTGTTACTTCTGCTGCTCTTACCATTGTTTCTGTTTTCATTTTAACTAATTCTGAAGGTAATGCAGACACAATACCAATAAGACCAAAAAATGGATCTCTAATAATTCTAACTTTTGAACCAACTAAAATTAATGACTCATCTTTATTATCATTAATATTTGCTATATCAAAATCTAAATTTATTATAACCTCGGGCCTCATCACTCCTGCTCTTATTTGAGTAGCACCATTAATTGAGCAATAAGAATCTTTATATTTTTCTAATAATTCAAATGTTCTATTTGACATATTAATATTACCAAATCCCTCTGTCACTACAACTGTAGTCACATCTTCCGAACCAGTAATAGCTACTCCAAGAGGATATCCTAAGATTTTTGTTAAAGATTCATAATCTATACCACCACAAATAATACCTTTTAAGCCTAATTTATTTATTTTCTGATACGTTCCATAATCAATAAAAGACTTTATCACTACAACCATATCAGTACTTAAATCAATTTTATCTAAATCAGACATATTTTCTATTATTTTTAATGTTCCTTTTTTCTCTCCACCTACTCCAATAATTCCTTGAATTAAGACTCCATGAGCTGAAATTAAAACTCCTTCTTTTTTATATACTTCCTGTATCTTTCCATCTATATATGCATCAACTTCAATAGGAATTGGTTTCTCAGATATAATAATCTGACCTGTTATATCTGATATATTAATCAAGACACCATCCATAGGTGATTTTACTTCAGATTTAAAAAAACCAAATAAACCTTTACTTCTTGCTACGACTTCACCTTTTTTAACTTCTTGATCCACTTTACACAGCATACAATCAATAATTTGATTTGGATCAATGTTTAATTTATTAGAAACATTAATCATCTGAACATTACCTGGAATTTTTGCTGAAGCAACTATTTGATCTGATTTAACTAAATCATATTTTTCTACATGCAACTCACCTGCAAGAGGTAATATTCTCTTCTTTTTTATTGAAGCATTCTCTAATATCTTTAATCCTGGGGTATAAGACTTTGACATTATTTCAATGGATACTCATTAGTTTGAATAGACCAATTCCTAACAGAATCGTTATTGTACTTATTAAAATCAAAACGCCTTCCTCTTCCATCAAGCATTATCCCTACTTCACCACCAAAAATCTCACCTTCAAATTTGCTCAATCCATTAATAGTGTAATTATTTTTCATTATTAATTTAGTTTTAACTTCTACATAATCAGCTTCAAATAGAAGAATTTCTCCAAATTTCAATACTCCTTTTATTTCCTTATCTTTAATTTTAAAAGTAAATTCTAGAATATCATCATTAACATTACCTTGTCCAATTGGAGCAATACAAGTACCTAATCTTACTAAACAATCCTTATTAAACACTTCTACAGCCGCTTGTTCATGGACCTCAGATAGAACTCCAAGCTGAGGCATCATAAAAATTGAATCTACAGCAATTTGAGTAATTCCTTCAGGCAAGAATGCATCAACAAGCATCCTATATGCCTGCTCTCTCCTTGGAGCATGGGACAGGACACCTCCTGAACCAACAATCATATCTAGCTCATTCATATTAACTAAAGTTT
>CEWO01137524.1_pt1 | contig 11808 bp, 10 predicted proteins | sample 361561 | NCBI WGS metagenome assembly CEWO01 (sample SAMEA2623627, study PRJEB7988) | marine metagenome | isolation source: saline water (ENVO:00002010), including
ACCATTTGTTCCTGCTACATGAACTACGTCAAAGGACAAATAATCATGACCATGTTTGATTATAAAATCATTAATATTATCAATATTTTTTTTATAAGCAGCAGGTCCTTTTTTTTGATAAAATGGTAATTGAGAAAATAGCCAAGAAATTGTTTCGTTGTAATTCATTAATACTTATAAAAATTATAAGTTATTTGGCCTATTTGAATCTCCGGTGCATCAAAGTAAGGAGTCCAAGTAGTTTGAAGGGCAGCATGCTTAGCTTCTTCAAACAAACATGATGCAGATTCAGTAGTTCCTCTAATACCTGGCTCAGCCTTGATAGTTCTTCCTTCTCTGTTTACCCAAACACGAACAACTACTTTCCCCAACTCTTCACATTTATAATTTGGCTTAACTTTAGAAACAGCAAATCTATTTTCAGATAAAGCATACCCATCTTTACTTTCGCCAATAATTGTATTATTTGTATTTGTAGATAACACTAAACTATTTGGAGAGACTAAAGAGTCTGGAGACTGAGAAGTATTCATTTGATTTAATGTTGATAATGCATTTTGTAATTCTGAACTTATAGTTGCTGTTTTCAAATCATCAAGATTTTTTTCCGTTACTAGAACACTGTCTTCTAATGATGGTATTTTTATAGTCTCTTCATTTTCCACAATTATATCTTGAATTTTAGTTTCGGAATCAATTGCTTCAGAAACTACAAGATCTGAATCGTCTATAAGTTTTTCATCCTCACTATTTATATCAAACTCTTGAAATGGTATGAATTGTATAGGAATACCTAGCTGCTCTTCAACAGAAGTATAACCGATTGAAGAAAAAAAACAGATCAAAATAATTGCTAAATGAAATAAAATTGTTCCTAATAAACCAACACTTTTATTTTTATCCTTAAACATATAATAAATTAATTACTCGGTTGTGTAGCTAGTACGATTTTATAATTATTTCTATAAGCTAGATCCATAACTTCAACTGCATATTCCAACGGAATGGTTTTAGAAGCGCGTAAAACTAATGTTTGTTCATCATCAACACTTAATGCTTCCCTAATTCTAGATTCTAAAAATGACTTCTCAACAGGTGAGTCATTAATGAAATATCGTAAATCCTCTGTGATAGAAATAGATATAATTTGTTTTTTTATAGATTCTGATTGACTGTTTGGTAAATTAATTTTTAGTGCATTAGTAGTAACTAAAGTTGAAGTTATCATAAAAAAAATTAATAATAAAAAAACTATATCTGTCATTGAAGACATACTAAAGTTAGGATTAATTTTGTTTTGGGATTTAAAAGACATTAATTATTCTTTTTATCATAGATAATATCTAAAAACTCTATTGACACACTTTCCATGATGGAAACTGCTTTAGTTATTTTAGAAACTAAATAATTATAACTAATATAGGCAACAATACCCACAATTAATCCTGCTACTGTTGTAGTCATAGCAGTATATATACCTTTGGACAACATTTCGATATCAATTTGACCACCTGAGCTTGCCATTTCATAAAATGCTAATACCATACCAATGACTGTACCTAAAAATCCAATCATGGGTGCTGCTCCAGAAATTGTACCAATAATAGCTAAATTATTTTCTAGTTTGGACAACTCTAATTTACCAACATTATTAATTGATGTAGCAATATCATCTAAAGTTTTATCAATTCGAGAGATGCCTTTTTCTAGCATTCTTGCCGTAGGCGTGTCTGTATTCTGACATAAATCTATCGCTGATGAGTATTTATCATCGTAAAGAAAATCCTTTATAGAGTTGAAAAAATACTCGTCTTGATATAATGCTTTTTTTATAGAAAATAATCTTTCAAAAAACAAATACATTGTAATAATTGATAAAATAAATAATACTATAATAATAATTTGACCTGCTGTGCCACCTTGAGCAAATAATTCTATAATAGAAATAGTATTTGCATCTATATTTTCTGAAAGCATTAAGCTATCTGGTTGTGAAAAAATCGAATTCAAAAACATAAGTAATTATTTAAATTTATAATAAAGCTAATAAAATATACGCAAGTGCTCCATAAACATATCCAATGAAAGCTAAATAAGATATTTTTTTTAGATACCAGATAAAATCAATTTTTAAAATTCCCATGACCGCAACACCGGCAGCTGAACCTATGATTAAAACACTACCTCCCGTTCCCGCACAATATGCTAAAAATTCCCAAAAGGCACCGTCTTGAGAAAAGGGCCCAATCTCATCGATTGGATACATACCAATGGCTCCTGCTACTAAAGGGACATTATCAACAATTGCTGACAATAACCCGATTAATATATTAATAACATAAATATTGCCAATAGTAGTATCTAGATAATCTGCTAAATTCTTTAATAAATCTGTTGACTGCAAACTAGAGACAGCTAACAAAATACCAAGAAAAAAGTAAATTGTTGAGGTATCAACCTTCGTTAGAATACGGACAACACTAAATAATGATTTGTGCTCATAGTTTTTTGATTTATGTAGAATTTCTGTAGCAATCCATAAAACTCCTAGACTCAGAAGCATCCCCATATAAGGTGGCAAATGAGTAATAGTTTTAAAGACTGGAACAAAGAGCAAGCCTAAAACTCCGAACATAAAAATAAAATTTCTCTCAAAATAAGATGCTATTTTATTTGTTTTTTGTGATGTTTTAACTACGTCAGGAGGTGTAACATTACCTTTAATTTTAAAAGATAAATATATCAATGGTGACACCATGCAAACTACACTTGGAATAAAAATAGATGGTATAATATCAAGAGATACCTGCCCCCCAATCCATAACATAATTGTAGTAATATCTCCAATTGGAGACCATGCCCCACCAGCATTGCATGCCAAAATTATCATGCCACCAAAAAACCAAATATCACTTTTATCCTTCATTAATTTAGGTAATAAAGCTGCCATAACAATAGCTGTTGTTAAGTTGTCTAAAATAGCTGATGCAAAAAATGCTAGTATAGATGTAATCCAAAGTAATTTAACTCTAGAAAGAGTATTTATTTTATCAGTTATAATACGAAAACCATCATGTGCATCGATCACTTCTACTATTGTCATAGCCCCCAATAAAAAAAATAAAATTTCAGATATATGAATTAAATGATGTTGTAATTCATTATATACAAATTCCGTTTGTGTATTTGAAAAAAGAACAAAAATAGTCCAACATAAAACACCTGTAACCAAAGCGCTTGCAGCTTTATTAATATTAACAACATGTTCCAATGCAATAAATAAATAACCTAGAATAAAAACAATTAATATCAGTTCGATCATATTATAATAATTTTTTTAACGCTAATTCTAGTGCTGTCTTTGTAATATTTTTGGTGTCAGAGTTTTGACCATAACAATCTTGTAACGCCTTTTTAATAATATCTGAACAATCCTCAAAAATACCTTCGTCGGTTAGCTCTTTTAATCTTGTATTCATTAAATAAGCAAAAACTCTTGCCATACCACAATTAGAAATAAAATCAGGGATAACACTTAAATGCCTATCTGCATATTGTGCGATAGGGCCATTAAATATTTCTTGATCTGCGAATGGTACATTGGCGCCTGAAGCAATCATCTTAAGACCAGACTGAATTAATCTCTGTATATGATCCAATGTTAGCAATCTAGAAGCTGCACAAGGAATAAATACATCTGCAGACACATCCCAAATTAAATTATTCACTTCTTTAAATGATAATATGTTGGGAACTACTAGTTGATTATTCTTCTTAGATAAAAACATATTTTTTACTTCTTCAAATGAAAAGCCATTTTCATTAATTACACCGCCATCTTTATCTATTATACCAACTATTTTAAATCCTGATTTTGCAAGATAATATGCCGCTGATGAGCCTACATTTCCCCAGCCCTGAACTAAAACCTTGTTATTTAATGGCTCCATATTCCAAATACTATAATAGTGCTTAATAGATTCAGCAACGCCAAAACCAGTAATCATATCAGCTACCATAAAATCTTGATTTGAATCAGGCGTATAATTAATGTCATTTAATCTTTTTTTTACGCCATATCTCAATTGACCTATACGATTAATTTTTTCCGCTGAAGATGGAGAATAATGACCTTCAAAAATTCCTTCTTGAGGATGCCAAACTCCACAATCTTCCGTTATTGGAATTACCTCTTCCACTTCGTCAATATTTAGGTCGCCTCCTGTTCCATAGTAATTCTTTAATAATGGTGCAACAGCCTTATACCATCTTTTTAAGACTTCAGATTTCCTAGGATCATTCGGATCAAAATTAATACCAGATTTTGCACCTCCAATTGGAGGACCACAAACTGTAAATTTTATTTCCATAGTCTTAGCGAGTGACAAAACTTCATATTTTGTCAAACCCTTTCTCATTCGAGTTCCACCGCCTGCCGCACCTCCCCTTAGAGAGTTAATGACAACCCATCCTTCTGCCTCAGTGTGTGAATCTTTCCATTCAAAAACAATCTCAGGTTTTTGACTCTCATATTTATGTAAAAGTGATTTCATTAACTGATTTTTTATCAAACAAAATTAATAAGTAATTAAATAACTGCTATTAAAAAAAAAAAATACTTTTCAACATTATAACATATGTATATCCCCTGAGGAATGATTCACACTTGCTCCAGTCGATGAAGACAAGCAGTTGACTTTATTCTGCATTCTCAAAACACCTAAAAATCCAAAAATAATGGCTTCTTTAAAATTTATTATATCTATTTCAGGAAGAATAATTTTTGTGCTTGATAAACGGGAAATTCTATCTATTAAATATAAATTTAATGCCCCACCACCAGTAAACAAAGTGTTTGACAAGTTATACTTTGATAATAAAGATGAAATTTTAATAGCTATATGTTCAACAAGAGTACATAAGATATCATAATTACTAATCAAAGTATTATTAATTATAGGCACGAAAATTTGATCTATGTATTCTTTACCAAGTGATTTAGGAAATGATAATTGATAATAGTTTATGTTATTTAATTTTGTTAATAAATTTTGATCTACTTTTCCTTTTTTTGCCATGATTCCATCACGATCAAATACAAAACCCTCTCTTTCCGACACGTAGTTTAACAACATATTACATGGACTAATATCAAATGCAATTCTAGCTTCATTGGAATCACATGAAATATTAGCAATACCACCTAAATTAATACAAGCATCATACTGACTAAATAACAACTTATCTCCTATAGGGACTAAAGGAGCCCCTTGTCCACCTAGATCTATGTCTTGTTGCCGAAAATTTGAAACAACTGGAACCTTAACTGTATTGGCGATAACGCTACCCAAACCAATTTGCTTAGTATATCCAAGAGATGGATTATGAAAAACAGTATGTCCGTGTGAAGATATTAAATCAATTTTCAAATCAAAATAATTAATAAATTCTTGCACAGATTTTGAAATAAAATTACCAAATTGAACATCCATTTTTTCAATACAATTTTTCCTATTAAATGTGTTCAATAATTTTAACTGCCAATGCTCATCAAAGGGCATAGTTTTACTGGCAATTAAATCAAAATTCCAAATATTGTTTGTTTTATAATATCTAGCGCAGGATATATCTAAGCCATCCATAGATGTTCCTGACATGATTCCTAAAACTAAAGATTTATCATTAATAATATTATGCATTTAATTAAAATAGAAAAAAAGCATTAATTTTGAAAACAATTATATATTTATCACCATGGATTTTAACTTAACAAATGAGCAAAAACTAATTCGAGAATCAGCCCGTGAATTTGCACAAACAGAATTACTACCAGGAGTCATTGATAGAGATGAAAATAAAACATTTCCAAAAGAACAAGTAAAAAAAATGGCAGAACTTGGATTCCTCGGAATGATGGTTGATCCGCAATACGGCGGAGGTGGAATGGACACAATTTCATACGTACTTGCAATGGAAGAAATTTCAAAAATAGATGCATCATGCTCAGTGATAATGTCTGTTAACAATTCTCTTGTTTGCTGGGGAATAGAAAAATATGGATCTGAAGAACATAAAGATAAATATTTAAAGAATCTAGCAGCGGGAAAAATAATTGGAGCCTTTTGCTTATCTGAACCAGAGGCCGGATCTGATGCAACATCCCAAAAAACCACTGCAATTGATATGGGAGATTACTATCTTTTAAATGGCACAAAAAACTGGATTACCAATGGAGATAGTGCATCAGTTTATTTAGTTATGGCGCAAACTGATGTTGAAAAAGGACATAAAGGGATCAATGCATTCATTGTAGAAAGAAATTTTGACGGAGTTACTGTAGGTCCAAAAGAAAACAAACTAGGAATACGTAGCTCAGACACAACTTCGGTTATGTTCTCTGATGTAAAGGTGCCAAAAAAAAATCGAATTGGTGAAGATGGATTTGGATTTAAATTTGCAATGAAAACTTTAGAAGGTGGCAGAATTGGTATTGCAGCCCAAGCTCTTGGAATTGCATCAGGAGCTTATGAATTAAGTTTAGCATACTCTAAGGAAAGAAAAGCATTTGGCAAAGAAATCTATAAACATCAAGCAATTGCATTTAAATTAGCTGACATGGCTACAGAAATTGATTGTGGTAGATTATTGTGCTTTAAAGCGGCATGGCATAAAGATAATGGTATGAATTATGCTGACTCAAGCTCAATGGCAAAACTATATTGTGCAGAAAAAGCAATGCGAATCACCACAGAAGCTGTTCAAATACACGGTGGATATGGATTTGTTAAAGAATATCATGTAGAACGATTAATGCGGGATGCAAAAATTACTCAAATTTACGAAGGAACATCTGAGATTCAAAAAATTGTTATTTCAAGATCTATTTTAAGATAACTTTTTTCTCAAAAGATCCATCGTCATATATATAAAATGACAAATCATTATCGAGAGTTTCCCGACCTAGAAAGTCAATAATTTTAATTAATGATTTAGTACTTATCTCCTCATTTAAAGAACTATTGTCTAAAACAATATTAATTTCCGCTAAATCACTTTGACATGAACGATCAAAAGTGACTTGCCAATCATAAAAATAATAGTAGTAATCTTCTGATGAACCTGATCCATTGCCACCATCATTATAATAACCCTCAGTAATTTCTAAAGTATTATTAATGATAAATGGAAAGTTTGGCAAACCACCTGTAGTTCTTTTCAATAGTGGATTATTATCTCCAAAAATATCATTATTAAGTTGAGTATTTGTGGTTAAAACATACTGCAGACCTGGAGTAACATTCCACTGCAAATCAATCACAAATCCTGACTCATCAGTTTCTGGAATATTAACTAATAAATCATATATAAGATTATTATTATTGTCTCTTAGCTCTATTGCTCTTTCCCCTGGATAATCAGTATAGACTTTAACATTATTCAAAGTAAAGTCTTCATAACAATTAAATAACAGACCTCCATTGTATACTGTACTACTATAATCTGCTCCATCTCCACTACCTTCATGTTCTGGTTCTCCAGTGTTAACTGACGAACTTTCAACAACCGATTCATTAAACGCAAAAAAAGTTGTATTTTCTAAGATTGGATCTGTTCCCCAAACTCCCGATCCTGTAAATACGATATTATTGTCTTCATCAATAAAGGTCATATTATCTCCATCGCAATTGATTAAAACATATTCTCCATATTCTGCTTGAATAGGTGAATCACAAACTGGAGGTTGTATTATAAAATCATCGCAAAAATACTCACATGAACCATCGTCAAGAGTCGCAAAAACATCATAATTCTCTGCTTCCAAATCAGTACAACCAAGAAATTCACATGAACCATCATTAATTACAGCGTCAGGGTCATAGTTAGAGGCATTAGAGTCAGTACAACCAAAACCTTCATAAGAGCCGTATGGCGTATGTAATATAAATAAACCTTCTTGCTGATCTGTAGCCAAAACTAATCCTGAAGGCAAATAAGGATAAGCTCCCCAGCAACCATCAAAACTACCTCCGGATAAGGGAGATGTGTCATAATAAGCTACTTCAATTAAATTAAATGGATCACTTGCGTCAATAACAGTAACACCCGAAGTATAATAAGATGTGATGAGATAATCGCCAAGAACATGTGTATTGTGAGGAATAACATTCTCTGGACTACCACTTGCACCATCACCAGTCCATTCTTGAATCAAATCAATTTCCTGAATATCATAAATATCAGAAACATCATAAGCCCCAACATAACATCCAGAAGTTTCGTCTGTAGTAAATAAGTAATTATTATCATCTGATATCCATGCATTATGGGTGAATTGACAAGATGTTGGATATGAAGATAGTATTTCAATATTGTCCTTGTCACTCACATCAATGGCTTGAAACTCACCTAAATAAATTGCTGAACCCCATAGTGTATCCCCACGAACCATGCCATCATGCAAATAGTTATTATCGAAAATGCCAGCTAATGTAGGATTCATTGGATCATCATTTAAATCTAATACAACTGCACCACCATTACCTGTATCCGCTCCAAAAATATATGCATAACCATTTTCATCAATATAAATATTATGAGAAGTTGCAAAAAACTCTTCAGTGTAAATATAAGTTTGGCCCGTTTGATCACTTAAGTCAACGATTAATAATCCATCAGATGCTTCAGTAGTTACATAAGCATATTTACCCCAAGTCTTGACATCCCTCCAAATAGAGTTAGATCCGCTAACAAAAAAAAGCTCTGAAGGATTCGATGGGTCAGTTATGTCCACAACCGAAAATCCATTTGTTAAACCAACCAATGCATACTCAGTAGAGCCATCCGCATATCCCCATATATCATTAGTGCCCTGAGGAAAAGAAAATTGACCAACTAAATCCATATTTAAACTCTCCTGAGAAAAAACAAAGGAAATAAAACATAAGCACACAGTAGTAAGAATTTTTTTCATATATCTAAAAATTTATTTAAACAACAAAAATACAAAAAATAGAATGGACATTCTAAATCAGCAATCTATTTACGTCCATAATTTATTTTTCTATAATTAATCTTAATTTCTTTAAATCCTTCTGAAAAACTATCAACGATATCTGCCTTGATTGCATTTCTCTCACAGTTTAAATCCCTAACTTTTAAAGCTAATCTGCCAATTTCATCTAGTGGTAATAGTGTTCCTTTTCTAATATCACCTTCGGTACTCCAAATTTTGGAATTTATATCATACATTGATTGAATGTATTTAGATAGATCTGTGTCACATTTGTCTATCTCAATTTTATAAGCTTTTAATTCAGTACTCACATCCTCGTCAGTCCTTTCAGATTTCAACTTTGTAATTGTGTATCTATCAATTATTTCTGAGATTGGCATTTTCATAAGCTGAATTATTTAATTATTATTAATTGATGCAAATGAGTTCAATCCACACTCTAAATACTCAACATAATTATTAGCACTTCTTGCATAACTATAACCAACAGGGTTACCAAGAAGTCTCTCATCCGGAGTCATTAAAACATGTAAAGGCTGAGTATTATTTGCAAAAGTTAGACTCTGAAGAGTACTCCACTTATCACCAATACGTCTTATTTTCTTCTTCTTAATATTACCATCTCTAGTCATGATTTCAACTATTTCTTGATCATCTTCGGGTAATAATATTTTCTCATCAACATATAGTGAGATAACAACATAATCTTCATTTAATAGCTTTTTTACTCTATTTTCTACCCATACATCATCTTCTATTTTTCGGCAATTTACACATGCCCATCCGGTAAAATCAATCATAACAGGTTTGTTAAATTTCTTAGCATAAGCTATACCATCATCATAGTCATGAAAAATATTTTGAATCTGATGTTCATGATTTATATATGAGTAATACTTTGGCGGAGGAAATCCACTAAGTAATTTATGACTCCACCAATCCTGCCCAAATAATCCAGGCAAAAGATAAATTACAAAACCTACTACTGCCGCGCCAAATGCCAATCTAATCTTACCCAATTTAGCATTTGGATTATCATGTGGGAATTTAATATATCCAAGTAAATACAAGGCTAATCCAGAAAAAGTTAGACACCATAACACAAAGAATGTTTCTCTTTTGATCACACCCCACTGTTCAACTAAATCAGCATTTGATAAAAATTTAATAGCTAAGGCGATTTCTAAAAACCCGAGAACTACTTTAACATTATTCAACCATCCACCTGATTTAGGCAAAGATTGCAACCACGAGGGGAAAGCTGCAAATAATGCAAAAGGTAATCCTAAAGCAATTCCAAAACCTGCCATAGCCAAGCTTAACTTTAGCGAAACAAGAGCAGTATTAAAACCTAAAATAGAAACCGTATCTGCAGTAGCAGAAGATAAAGTTCCTGCAAGTAAGGATCCTAAAATAGGTCCGGTACAAGAAAAAGATACTATAGCTAGTGTTAGTGCCATAAAAAAGATACCAAGTACACCGCCCAAATCCTTTCCAGAACCTGCTCTATTACTCCAACTACTTGGTAGAGTTATTTCAAAGTATCCAAAAAAAGAAATTGCAAAAACTAGAAAAATGACAAAAAAACTAATATTAAGCCATGGATTTGTTGAAATCTGATTTAAGACTTCAGGGTTTATATTAGGCATTAAATGGAATGGAAGACTTAAAAGAGTATAGGTTGCAAAAATGAACACACCATAAAGAGTAGCATTATAAATAGCTTTAGCTCTGTTTTCAGAACCCTTAGTAAAAAAACTAACTGTTAAAGGAATCATTGGAAATACACACGGCGTTAAAAGAGCAATGAATCCTCCCACAATACCTAACAAAAATATACCCCAAAGAGATTTTTCTCCTTTTTTTTCACCACAATCACCTATAGGATTATTTAAGTCAACAGACGGAATAATATATTTATTATTTATTTTGGATTGAACTAAAGAAGAACCTTTTTCTTTAGATGTATTTTCAGTTTTTTTTTTTAATTCGAATAACATATCTACATAATCAGGGGGTAAACACATAGTAGCATTACAAACCATAAATTCCAACTCCCCTTTTACAACAGACGCATTACCATTAAGAATTTTTATTTTTTGTTTAAAAACAGCCTTGTCTTGAAAAGAAGATAAGTTCATTTGAAAAACAGGGTCATATTTGGTTTTACTATTAGATTCTTCTACACTACCAACTAATTCAAATTCTTCTGATTGAAGAAAAGAGAAAGTGGTGGGCACTGGACCGTCTGGATCTACATATTGAGAATAAACATTCCATCCCTCCTCAATATCAGCCTCAATAATTAAATTCATGGTTTGATCTGATAAATGCTCAACAGAAAATGACCAATCAACAGGGTCTTGAATTTGTGCAAATAAATTAAAGGTTATTAAAGATAGTAACGCAAAAATGAAATTTTTCATTGAAAATATTTTTTTATGTTTTTACAATATATGCTTTTCTGGAATTTTGCACAAGTTTAAATCTTTCATCAAGTCTTTCTCCTATTATACAAACTATTTGATTGTCTGAGACTAAAACTCTGGATTTCTTTTTTGCAACTAATGAAAACTTTTTGTCAATAAAATAATCGCTTAATTTTTTAAATTGCTTCATTCCTAACGGGATAAAAGAATCACCAGCCTTCCAAGGCCGAATTAACAAAGGAAACTTCAAATTAGAATAATTTATATACATTTCTTGATTTGAAAAAAGCAAATCTTTAAAAGAATCTATGTTGGTAATGATGTTAAATGATATATTAAATGGAATATTAAGAGTATTGGTTTCTT
>CEWO01035951.1_pt1 | contig 11783 bp, 7 predicted proteins | sample 361561 | NCBI WGS metagenome assembly CEWO01 (sample SAMEA2623627, study PRJEB7988) | marine metagenome | isolation source: saline water (ENVO:00002010), including
GATTAGTGTCGTTAATATTTTATTGTCCATTTCATCAAGTCCATGCTTATCTACATTTAGTGACTTTAAAGCAAACCTTGTAATTTCTAAATCAATATCACCATTTCCTTTAATTTGGGCAAAATCTCTAACTCGTCTTAGCAAAGAATTAGAAATTCTTGGTGTTCCTCTACTTCTTCCTGCAATCTCAATTGCTGCTTCATTATCAATATTGATATCTAAAATATCTGAACTTCTTTCAACTATTGAAGAAAGAAGTTCAGTTTTATAATATTCTAACCTACTATTAATCCCAAACCTAGCTCTCATTGGAGCAGTTAGCAGACCAGATCTTGTTGTTGCCCCAATTAAGGTAAAAGGATTTAAGTTAATTTGAACTGTTCTAGCGTTCGGGCCAGACTCTATCATAATATCAATCTTATAATCTTCCATTGCAGAATATAAATACTCCTCGACAATTGGGCTTAATCTGTGTATTTCATCAATAAAAAGAACATCTCTTGGTTCTAGATTTGTTAATAACCCCGCTAAGTCGCCAGGTTTATCCAAAACTGGACCTGAGGTTACTTTTAGATTAACACCTAATTCGTTAGCAACAATGTGGGCTAAAGTAGTTTTTCCAAGCCCAGGTGGGCCGTGAAATAAAGTATGATCCAAAGCGTCTGATCTTTGATTACACGCTTGGACAAAAATTCTTAAATTATCTAAAATTTGATTTTGACCAGCAAAATCATCAAAACTCAATGGTCTGAGAGCTTTGTCTAGTTCAACTTCTTCGTTCGTAAAATTGGAATCTGTTGGGTCTAAATTTTCATTCATTAAATCAAAGATAAGCAAAAAGCAAATCCTTATTTACAAAAAAAAATCGTGATTTTAATGTTCAGTAATTTCCTCATCTTTTCCAATAGGAATTGTTTGGGGAACAAAATCATCATCTTGACCTGGTTTACTGTAATCGTAAGCCCATCTGTATACGTGAGGGATTTCTCCTGGCCAATTTCCATGCATATGTTCGACTGGTGCAGTCCATTCCAAAGTGGTCGATCGCCAAGGATTTTGCTCAGCTTTTTTGCCAAAAAACATACTATGAATGAAATTATATAAAAAAACTAATTGTGCGGCTCCTGCTAACAAAGCAAAGAGAGTGATAATAACATTAATATCAGCTAGATCATCAAAATATGGAAATGCTGTATTTGTATAATACCTTCTTGGAAGACCAGCCATACCAACAAAATGCATAGGAAAGAATACCCCATAAGCAGAAATTGCAGTGACCCAAAAATGAATATAACCTTGGTTTTTATTCATCATTCTTCCAAATAATTTAGGAAACCAATGATATACTCCAGCAAATAATCCATATAGTGCAGAAATCCCCATTACTAAATGAAAGTGTGCTACTACAAAATATGTATCATGAATATTAATGTCCAAAGTACTATCACCTAAAATAATTCCAGTTAATCCACCTGTGATGAAAGTAGATACTAAACCTATTGAAAAAAGCATACCTGGATTAAATTGTAGATTTCCTTTCCAAAGGGTTGTTATGTAATTAAAAGCCTTAACAGCCGAGGGGATCGCAATCAAAAGTGTAGTAAAAGTAAATACTGAACCTAAGAAAGGATTCATTCCTGAAATAAACATATGGTGCCCCCACACAACGGTAGATAAAAATGCTATTGCCAAAATAGAGGCAACCATAGCTCTATATCCAAAAATTGGCTTTCTAGAGTTTGTAGCAATAATCTCCGAGGTTATTCCTAGGGCAGGCAATAATACTATATAAACCTCTGGGTGACCTAAAAACCAAAAAAGATGTTCAAATAAAACTGGAGAACCTCCCTGGTAATGTAAAACTTCTCCTTGAACAAAAATATCAGATAAAAAGAAAGACGTCCCAAAACTTCTATCCATAATTAGAAGTAAAGCAGCTGATAATAAAACCGGGAAAGAAATTACCCCAATTATAGCTGTAACAAAAAACGCCCAAATAGTTAATGGCAATCTAAATAATGACATTCCTTTTGTCCTTAAATTAATAACTGTTACTATATAGTTTAATGATCCTAATAAAGAGGAAGCTACAAAAATTGCCATTGAGATCAACCATAGAGTCATACCCATCCCAGATCCAGGTTGAGCCTGAGGTAAAGCACTTAAAGGTGGGTATACAGTCCAGCCTGCAGCTGCTGGGCCAGCTTCAACAAATAAAGACGCAATCATAATTGCACTTGAAAGGAAGAAAAGCCAAAAAGATACCATATTTAGAAACCCTGAAGCCATATCTCTTGCCCCTATTTGTAAAGGAATTAATAAATTACTGAAAGTTCCACTAAGTCCTGCCGTCAATACAAAAAATACCATTATTGTCCCATGAATAGTAACTAAAGCCAAGTATATATTAGGATCCATTACTCCCTCAGGTGCCCATTTGCCTAAAAAAATATCGAAAACAGCAAATGATTCTTCAGGCCAAGCAAGTTGTAATCTAAATAACAATGATAATGCAATTCCAATGAAACCCATAAACAGAACGCCTGTTATTAGGTACTGCTTGGCTATCATTTTATGATCTTGACTAAAAATGTATTTTGTAATAAAGGTGTCTTTGTGATGGTGATCTTGATGAAAATCTCCAGCATTTTTATCTTCACTAAGTAAATCTCCAAATTCAGTTGATTCCATTTTAACTCTGATTCTTGGACTGTTTTCTTTTTTACCTTTCATTTTTAATAATATTTTAAAAATCTATTTACTGCATAATTGAGGAAAAAGCTTCTTGGCTTGATATCCATTTATTATAATCTTTCTCAGATTCTACGACAATTTTCATTTGCATATTATAATGCGAACTTCCACAAATTTTAGCACAAAGTAATAAATAATCAAATTGATAAGGGTCTAGACTTTCTTCACCTTTCGCAATTAATTCTTGACTTTTATCATATCTAATTTTATTAATTCTATCCACTTTAGCTACTACATCTGAATTCATCCTCATATCAGCTGTAGTTTTAGTTGGTGTGAAAGAAAACTCTGTTATCATTCCTGGAACACAATTCATTTGTGCTCGAAAATGAGGCATATATGCTGAATGTAAGACATCTTGAGATCTCATTTTAAATATAATCTTTCGATTTACTGGAATATGAAATTCTTGTGTTACAACTATATCATCCCATCCATTAGGGTCAGAAGAATCAATACCAACAGTATTTCTTCCATCAAAATCGTTTAAAAATCTAACATTAGCATCACCAAGTACATTATCCTGTCCTGCATATCTTGCTTTCCAATTCCATTGTTGAGCATACAATTCAATTACTATTGCATCTTCATCTTGATCATTGAAATTCATAATGTTTGACCAGGTAAGCATACCGTAAATAATTAGAATAAAAAATACTATTGCAGGAATTACTGTCCAAATAAGCTCCAAATTATTATCGTGAGTAAAAAAGAATGCTTTTCTATTATTAATCCCTCTGTACTTAAAAGCAAAGTAATGTAATAATGCCTGAGTAATTGTTTGGGCAAATAATATAATAGCAAAAGAAATCCATAAAAGTCGATCATAAGGGACACCATGTTCTGAAGCTGCTTCTGGCAAAAGCACCTTTGAATAAGCCCAAAAACAATATATTGTAACAACATAAATAAATACTAGAAAAGCGAACATTAACTTTCCTTGAATGTCGTTATCTTTTTCATTTGCTATTTGAGAATCATCTTTTTTTCCGCTTAAATTATTTTGAATTAATTGATAAATCTTATTAATCTGCCAAATAGCAATTCCCATTAAAAGTAATACAGTACCTGTTAACAATCCTATCATCTCAAATATTTAATAAACAAATTTTTCACTTTCTTTAAACAAAGGATCTCCACTGGGTTCTAAAGAGACTTTAGAAATTGTGCTAAAAACAATATATATAAATAACCCAGCAAAAAACATTATTCCTCCAATTTCTGGTATTCCGATATACCATTGATCACCAACAGTAGCAGGCATTATCATATTGTAAAAATCCAAATAATGACCAAATAAAATAACTAATCCTGTCATAACAATAAGCCAATTAATTCTCTTGTAGTCACTATTCATTAGTACAAAAAATGGAAAAATTAAGTTGGTAACTAACATACCCCAAAAAGGTACAGGGTAGTCTTCTATTCTTGTGACAAAATACGTTACCTCTTCTGGGATATTTGCATACCATATTAGCATAAATTGAGAAAACCAAAGATAGGCCCAAAACACACTCACTCCAAACATAAATTTAGCTAAATCATGCATATGATTATTATTCACTTTTTCTAAATATCCTTTAGATTTTAAATATATCGTTACAAGGGCAATAGTAGTTATTCCTGAAACAAACATGCTTGCAAAAACATACCAACCAAAAAGAGTACTAAACCAGTGAGGGTCAACTGACATAATCCAATCCCATGACATCATAGATTCAGTAACTATAAAAAAAGCTAAAAATCCAGCTGAAAGCTGAAAGTTTTTTTTATGATTAGAAATATCCTTTGCTTTATCTTGGGCTAGCGAAAGTTTTCTGGAAAAAAACCTGTATAAGTTCCATCCTAATATGTAGAATATTGCTCTACCTAGAAAAAATTTAGAATTCAAATACCCTGACTTTGCTTGGATTATTTTATCGTGTGCTACAACTTCTGGGTCCATCCAAACAAATACATGATTTAAATGCATTGTGCAAAGAACTAAAATTACAAATACAATAATTGAGCCTGGCAAAAGATATCCTGTTATTCCTTCCATGACTCTAAAAAGTATAGGGGACCATCCAGCTTGTGATGCCCGTTGAATTGCATAAAATGCTAAAGTTCCCAATGAAATCAAAAAGAAAAATAAGGCAGCAACATATAAAGCTGACCAAGGTCTGTTACTTAACTGATGGTAAACATGCTCTTCGTGAGAAACTTCGTGTTCTTCATACTCATGAGAATTCTCTTTATGATCTACACTGTTGTCATGACTAGAACTGTGAGTTTCCTTTTTATGATTAGAATTATTTTGATGATCAGGGTCACTTCCATGATCAGAACTATGCCCGTGATCTCCATAAGAAGCTACTATTGCATTGGATTCCTCAATAGAGTGTGGTGCTGTATAAAACCCATAAAAAAGACCAATAAAACCAATTGCCATTAGAGTAAAGGAAAATATTTTTATATTTTTTGTTACTGTGTACATTAATCTATTCTAATATTAAAACTATTTATTTAACCAACTTCTCTCTTAAACTTAAAACATACTGGGATATTTGCCATCTTTCTTTAGAATCAACTTGACTTGCATGGGATCCCATCAAATTTTTTCCATACATCAATACGTGATATATACTCCCATCTGTAATATCTCTGTCAGCATAACTAGGTATTCCTAAAAACTTTTCTCTAGTCATTAAAATACCTTGTCCATCTCCTTTTGAGCCATGACAAACTGCGCAGTAAACAGCATAAAGCTCTTTTCCTTTTGCTAGGTTTTTTTCATTTTTCAATAAAGGTGAAAACAAAGTGTTTTTAGCTAAATCATACCCTTCATTTGTGTCTTCAAATTCATAGGGAACCCATCCTCTAGGAATAGTACCTTCAACTGGAAGTTGAGCTTCAATTCCATTATTGAATGCATCTGACTCATCATAAGTTCCATATCCTACAGATTCATACATATTGGGAAAAAACTGATAGTTTGGCTTAGATGGATCAAAACATGATACCATCAAAAGGCATAGAACAATTAAAACCATGAAATTCAATTTTCTATTCATGATTTGATTTTTTGTTAATGTGTACTTTAATATCCATTACATCGGTTTGCTGAACTAGCTTTTTTAAATCTTTCTCATCCCCATTAAATTCAACAACAATTAAAAACTTATCATCTGTTGTCTCAGGAATTGGATTTTCAGCTTCTTTAAAGGGCCATAATTTACTTCTTAAATAAAATGTAATTACCATTAAGTGAGCTGAAAAAAATACGGTTAATTCAAACATTATAGGAACAAAAGATGGCATGTTTTCTATGAAAGAAAAACTAGGCTTCCCACCAATATTTTGGGGCCAATCCAATATCATAATATGATTCATCATCCATATTGCAAAACAAAATCCTATGCAACCATATATAAAGGCAGTTATAGCTAATCTTGTTTCTTTAAGACCCATAGCTTTGTCTAAACCATGAACAGGGAATGGAGTATATACTTCTTCAATCTCATAATTAGCTGCTTTTATTTGCTTAACAGCATCTAAGAGTTTGTCGTCGTCGTCATATACGGCATGTAATATTTTATCTGCCATTTTGATCTCTTAATTTTTTATAATTATCACCTGATGTTTTTAAGATTGTTTTAACTTCTGCCTGAGCAATTACTGGGAATGTTCTAGAATACAATAAAAACAAAACAAAAAAGAAGCCAATTGTTCCTAAAAATATTCCAATATCTACAAAAGTTGGAGAAAACATTGTCCAAGAGGAAGGTAAATAATCCCTGTGAAGAGAAGTCACAATAATTACAAACCGCTCAAACCACATTCCTATATTCACAACAATTGAAATAATAAAAGAAAATATAATACTGGTTCTTAATTTTTTAATCCACATAAATTGAGGAGAAAAAACATTACAAGTCATCATTGACCAATAAGCCCACCAATAAGGTCCAGTTGCTCTATTTAAAAAAGCATACTGTTCATATTCAACTCCTGAATACCACGCTATAAACAACTCTGTTATATAAGCAGTTCCTACAATACATCCTGTAATCATAATTACAATATTCATTAACTCAATATGCTGAATAGTAATATAATTTTCAAGATTCGAAACCTTTCTCATAATGATTAATAAGGTATTAACCATTGCGAAACCTGAGAATATAGCTCCTGCCACAAAATATGGTGGGAAAATTGTCGTATGCCATCCGGGAATTACAGATGTAGCAAAGTCAAACGATACAATTGTATGTACTGAAAGTACTAAAGGAGTTGCCAAACCTGCTAGAACTAATGAAACTTCCTCAAACCTTTGCCAATCTTTTGCTCTTCCACTCCAACCAAAGCTTACTAAACTATATATCTTTTTTTGAAAAGGTTTAACTGCCCTATCTCTAATCATTGCAAAATCTGGAAGAAGCCCTGTCCACCAAAAAACTAAAGAGACTGATAAATAAGTAGAAATTGCAAAAACATCCCATAGCAACGGAGAATTAAAGTTTACCCATAAAGATCCATAAGCATTAGGAATAGGTAAGGTCCAAAATGCTAACCATGGTCTTCCCATGTGAATTAAAGGAAATAAACCAGCTTGAATAACGGAAAAAATTGTCATCGCTTCAGCAGACCGATTAATCGCCATTCTCCATTTTTGTCTAAATAGTAGTAAAACAGCAGAAATTAAGGTACCTGCATGGCCAATTCCAACCCACCAAACAAAATTTGTAATATCCCAAGCCCAACCAACGGTTTTGTTTAATCCCCAAGTACCAATTCCAGTAGAAATAGTATATATCATACAGCCTAAGCCCCATAAAAATAATGTCAATGCAATAGAAAAAACTATCCACCATTGTTTATTAGCTTTGCCTTCAACAGCTGCAGAAATATCCACTGATACGTCGTGATATGACTTGCTCCCCGTAACAAGAGGTTTTCTAATTGGTGATTCGTAGTGAGACGACATATATTAATATTCTATTTTAAAAATTTAAGTTTCATCAGTATTTCTAATTTTTACATGATAAAAAACATTAGGTTTAGTACCAACAGTATCTAATAAATGATAAACTCTTTCACTTTCTTTTAGTTCAGAAACTTCACTAAGCTCTTCATTAATGTCTCCAAATTTCATAGCTCCGGTGGAACATGCCGCAGAACAAGCGCAAGTGTCATTAAATTCGCCCTTCTCAACCAACCTTCCTTCTCTCTTGGCATTTAGGATAACTGCTTGAGTGGATTGAATACAAAAAGAACATTTTTCCATTACCCCTCTTGATCTAACTACAACGTCAGGATTTAAAACCATTTTACCTAAATCATCATTCATATTAAAATCAAACTCATCGTTATTATTATATAAAAACCAGTTAAATCTTCTGACTTTATAAGGACAGTTATTAGCACAGTATCTTGTACCTATGCATCTGTTATAAGCCATATGATTTTGACCTTGTCTTCCATGAGATGTAGCTGCAACAGGACAAACTGTTTCGCATGGTGCATGGTTACAATGTTGACACATAACAGGCTGAAAAACGACTTGTGGATTTTCAGATGGATTCTCCATTTCTCCAAAAACTGAAAGAGAATCGGACAAACCATTAATGTCATCTTTAGTTTTGTTATCCCCACCAAAGGTTTCCTCAGAAGAATAATATCTATCTATTCTTAACCAATGCATATCTCTAGATCTTCTTACTTCAGCTTTTCCTACTACAGGAACATTGTTTTCAGCATGACAAGCTATAACACATGCTCCACATCCGGTACAGGCATTTAAGTCAATTGATAAGTTAAAATGATGTCCTATTGATCTATCAAATTCATCCCATAAATCCACTTCAGGAGAATTTACAGGTGTTTCAATATGGTTTAAAGAAACATTAGTTATAGCATTCCAATCTTCAACTTTTTTAGTGTTAAAAACTTCTAATGTGGTTTCTTTAATTATATCACCTCGTCCCATTAAAGTATTGTGTAATTGGACACAAGCAAACTCATGAGTTTCATCAATAGAGTTAATTTCTACAATTTGAGTGGAATTAAAATTTTTATATAGTTTATACGCATTAACTCCTACCCGCATCTCTTTCTTCATTGCATCAGTTTTTCCGTAACCAAATGCCAACCCAACTGTACCAACAGCCTGCCCAGGTTGTATAAGAACAGGGACTTTTAAACTAACTTCACCAACTTTAATATTGGCATAATTACTATCTAAAGCTCCATTTGCAACATTTTCATTTTTTAAACCAAAATTTTTAGCATCTATTTTTGAAATAGTCAAGTAATTATCCCAGGAAACTCTTGTGATTGGATCTGGAAACTCCTGGAGCCAGGGATTATTAGCTTGTTGACCGTCTCCAAGACCAGTTTTAGAGTAAAGAACTAGTTCCATACCAGATGATTGGGCTTTAGAAAGCAGTTCAGCTGATTTTAATGAGTTGTATTTTAATTTATTAACTGATTTTTTAGATCTGGCTTTGAAAAATCCGTCGTGTAATGCTTGATTCCATGACACATTTTCTAAAATGTTCTGTTCCCAATTTTTTCGAATTATATTATAGTAGTTTTCAGAAGATCCCATCCAATTTAATAAGCAATCTTGAAACTGCATTGTATTAAATAAGGGTCTAATGGTGGGTTGTGTTAAACTAAAGTTCCCACTAACCATTTCATTATCTCCCCAGGATTCAAAATAATGAGGAGAAGCGGCTGCCCATTTTGATTGAGAGGTGGTCTCGTCATTTTTCATCGAAAAACAAACTGAAAAATTAGCTTTTTTAATCCCAGATATAAATTCTTTAGAATTTGATAAAGTATATGCAGGATTAACTCCACACATTATAATACCTTTAACTTTACCTGAGTTTAAATCTTTAACAAGTTCTAAAACATCATTGTCATTTCCTTTTCTTATTAACGACAATTCATCTTTTATAAATGAAAGGCTTTTCAACAAATCGTTAATTTCATAAGCCAATAAATGAGCATTGATATCATCAACACCCGTGATAATTAAACCTTTATTTCCTGCTTTAATTAAAGAAGATGCAATCTTTTTAACAGAAATTTCAATATTATCAGGCAATTTTCCTAGGACTTCATTGCCAGAAATATAACCATATATTTTAGCTAAGATTATTTTTTGCTGAGTTGGAGTGATAGATATTCTTTTATCTGCATTTGCCCCAGAAATAGTCATATTAGATTCGAACTGAAAATGCTTTGACATCTTAGCTTTTCCATTTTTTCCCTTGATAGGCACCCTACCTTTAACATATCCAGAATCGTGACCCCCACCTTGCCAATCACCTAGAAAATCTGCACCCACTGAAACTATAACATCAGCCTTAGAAAAATCATAAGTTGGCAATGCTCTTTCTCCATACAAAGCTTCAAAAGCATCTAAAGCTTTTGAGTCAGAAATAGCATCGTAGACTATATGCTTAACATTAGAATATTTTTTCTTAAAATCTTCAATTATTACTGAGGTTGAAGGGCTAGCAAAAGTTTGAGTCAATAGAACAACTTCATTGTCTGAAGCTTTCATTTTTTCAAGTTCAGAAGAAATATTATTATTTAATTGATCCCAACTAATTTCTTCTCCATCTAAACTAGGGTTTTTTAATCTTAAACTATCGTACATAGATAGTACAGATGCCTGAACTCTTGCGTTAGCTGAGGATTTAACCTTGGCTTTAGTATTTTTTTCAATTTTTATGGGTCTCCCCTCTCTTGTTTTAATTAGAACATTAGCAAAATCAAATCCGTCAGCTATTGAAGTTGCGTAAAAATTTGAAATGCCAGGAATAATTCTTTCAGGCTGTACAACATAAGGTATTGATCTATTTACTGGGCCTTCACAACTTGCTAATGTTGCCGCAGCAGTACTAAATCCTAAATACTTTAAAAAATCTCTTCTATTAGTATTAGAATTTTGTAAGCTGTTCTTATTATCAAGAAAAAAATCAGAGGGCAATTGTTCTGCAAACTCATTATTTTTTAAATCAGATATCATTTTATTATCTGATGATAACTCAACTTCACTTTTCCAATATTTTTTATGGTTCCCCATTTAACAAATATATTTATTTAATAGTGACATTTTCCGCACTCTAATCCACCCATTTGAGCAGCAGTAAGTTCTTCTACACCATACTTTTTTGACAATTCTTCATGTATTTTAGTGTAATATTCATTGTCTTTTACTTTAACATTGGTCTCACGATGACAGTCTATACACCAACCCATTGTCAAAGGAGAATATTGGTATAAAATTTCCATTTCTTCAACTGGACCATGACATTTTTGACAATCCACTCCTGCAACTGTAACGTGTTGAGCATGATTGAAGTAAACAAAATCAGGAAGATTGTGTATTCTTACCCATTTAACCGGCTCAGTATCTCCAGTATAACTTTGAGAATCTTCATCCCAACCAACGGCTTTATAAAGTTTTTTAATTTCGTTAGTATAAAAATCTTTTGTGTAACCTTTCTCTAAATCTTCCTCTCCATTATATTCTGCAATATTCTCATGACAATTCATACAAACATTTAAAGATGGTATACCAGAATGTTTAGATTTTTTAGCAGATGAATGGCAATATTGACATTCAATCTGGTTTGCTCCTGAATGAATTTTATGGGAATAGTGAATTGGTTGGATCGGCATATATCCCTGATCTACACCTATCTGAAGCATATAACCATATGCAAAATAGGCACTTGAAAGTAAAAGAATAACAACAGAAACTAATACCAAAAATTGATTTTGAATGAAAGCTTTCCAAATTGGAATACCTTTTTTGTAGGCTTTATCATCTGCTACAACACCATTTTGAGAGATGATATTTTTTAATGTTTTATTAATTAAAAATAATAAAACGACTAAAACAATCAATATAAATGAAAGTAAGAGCAAAATAATATCATTTGTAGTACTAGAGCCTGAGTCTTCTACAACGGGAGCTCCACCAACAGGTGCAGCTGGCTTTGGAGGAACATAATCAGTATAAGCAAGAA
>CEWO01040889.1_pt1 | contig 11755 bp, 13 predicted proteins | sample 361561 | NCBI WGS metagenome assembly CEWO01 (sample SAMEA2623627, study PRJEB7988) | marine metagenome | isolation source: saline water (ENVO:00002010), including
CTGGGTTGGGAACGGAAAATTTATTCAAGCTTCTAAAAATGTAAGAATTAATTCTGTTTACTTAGATGATCCAACTTATGATAAGTATCATATGGATAAATATATTGAAACAAGAAGGCTAGTAGGTCATATGACTGAAGGTATGAAAAAATTATAATTTTTCAATTTCAATAATTTTATTAATGAAATTATTTGTATTAAAATCTACACCTCCAGTTAATCTAAATGCCTCTTCACCACTTTTATCAAAAACTACAGTCGTTGGTAAACTGTAAGCATTAAAATAAGATAAGTCACCATTAAGTTTTATAAATTTTAAATTATATTTTCTTTTATCTAAAAACTTATTAATTAATTTCAAATCTTCGTTTGAGACTGCAATAATCTTAATGTTTCTATCTTGAAATTTTTCTTTTACTTTTTCTAGACTTTCAAATTCAGCTATACATGGTTTGCACCACGTTGCCCAAATATTTAGTATTACAACATTACCCTTTTGTTTATCTAAATCGAATGCATTTCCTTCAAGATCAGATAATACATAGAAATCTTTAGCTATTTTATTATTTGAAATATTACAGCTTATTATTGTTAAAAAAAGTGAAAGGAGTGATACTAATCTCATTTTTTATTATTTTTACGAATAAATAAAAATAGTGAAGAAAATTTTAATTACGTTATCATTGATTTTAATATTCAACCATGGATATTCTCAATCATTCTATTCAAATTTAAAAGCTACTGGTTTGACATGTTCAATGTGTTCATATTCAACTCAAAAAAGTCTTGAAAAACTTGATTTTATCAAGTCAATTACACCCGATTTAGAAGCAACTTCATTTAAATTGGAATTTAAAGATGATGCTTTTGTTGATTTTGATCTAATTCAAGAAAAAGTGGAAGATGCTGGTTTTTTTGTTGGTTCAATTGAAATTGTTTTCAATTACAACCTTAAATCAGAAAATGATGAGCATAATCTTATTAATGAAAATTTATTTCACATTTTTTCTGATCAAAATGTTGAAACAAATGTTTTTACCTTAGTTGATAAAAACTTTATTAGAAAAAAGGATTACGAGATAATTTCAGGAAAAACATCACATTCTTGTTACGAAACAGGAGTACATACAGCATCATGTTGTTCAAAACACGATAATTTAAAGTCTAATAAAGTCTTTCATCTTAAAAGCAGTTTATAATATTATACTGTAAATGAGAATATTTTTTATTATTTTCTTATTATTTTTCTCAGATTTTTCATCTGCTCAGGAGCTTTACATCAATACTGAACCAGCTAGTTTAATTCCTAAAGGCACTAAAGTGGTCAGAGTTCACCATCACACAATATTTTTAAATGATTATAGAGATCCTCTTCCTTTATCTTCAGCTAGACTTACTATACCTTCTATATCTTATGGGATTTCTAAAAAGGTAATGGTTAGTGCTAGTCTTCAATTTTCAAATAATCCGTTTATTAAAAAAAATACATTTGGTTTTAACGGATTTAAATTATACTCAAAACAAAGGTTAATTTCAACTGATAAGAAAAAGTACCATACTCGATTATCATCATTTATAAAATATGCTAATCATGGGAAATGGAATCAACCTAATTATAAATTCATTTCTAACAATTATGATTTAGAATTTCAAGACTCTGGAGTCGAATTTGGATTAATTACAACACAGTTGATAAATAAACTTGCAATTTCAGTTACTTCTGGTTTTGGAATTATTTCAAATAAAACCGCTGATGGTTCTTATGATGATAAAAACTTTAATTCTATCCATAACTCGATTTCAGCTGGTTACTTACTTTTCCCTCGAAAATATAAGTCCTATAAACAAACAAATTTTAATATTTATTTGGAGTATTTAACTAGTACAATTATAGGTAAAAAATTTCCATCAAGATATGAAAATTTTATGTCAACATTTGCTCCTGGAATTCAGTTTATAATAATGTCAAGATCAAGGCTAGATTTTGGTTATAAGATAAGAGGAAACAAATCTCCTAATGAATTTCTAGTTAAATTAACCTACATAATCTACTGATTTATCTTCAATTAGGTAGGTCCCTTTATATACTTTAAAACCATCATTAGACCAGTATGCAAGCTTAGGGTTATTTCCCTTTCTCTCTTTTATAGACGCACAACCAACACTTCCATCTTTTCCTAAGGCAACTATTTTATCATTAAAATTGATGTTTTTAGTTCCTCCATTTATATCAATTATTCTCTGACATAATGCCTCACAAGCTTCTTGAGGAGTTTTTCCATTTCTCATTTGTTCTACGACAAAAAATGATCCACAGGTTCTTAATATTTCCTCACCTCTTCCTGTTGCACCGGCAGCTCCAACCTCATTATCAACATAAAGTCCTGCTCCAATAATTGGAGAGTCACCAACCCTGCCTGGTATTTTATATGCAAGTCCACTAGTTGTAGTAATTCCCGCCACGTTACTATCTGCATCAATTCCTAATACATTAATGGTTCCAGTTGTCCTATTATCATCATAGTTGTTATCTGCAGGTGGGAACCAGTCATCTTTAGTTGATAAATTTTCTTTCCAACTTAACCATATTTTTCTTGCTTTCTCAGTCAATAAGTTTTCAACTTTAAATCCATGTAGCTTAGCAAAATTTTGAGCTCCTTTTCCAACTATATGTATGTGGTCTGTTCTCTCCATAACAAGTCTAGCTACCGAACAAGGTGTTTTTATTCCCTCAAGAGCTGCTACTGATCCACAATTATGGGTAGGTCCATACATAATCGAAGCATCTAGCTGTACGACTCCATGCTCATTTGGTAAACCTCCATATCCAACGGAAGTATCTTCAGGATCTAATTCTGTGACATTTGAGGATACTTCGATTGCATCTAATAGTTTTCCATTATTTGCAAGTATATCCCAGCCAGGTCTTAATACTTTCTCTCCCCAAACTTCTCCTCTGCTACATAGAATAACAGGACCTTTATTTTTTTTAGGTTTTGCTTCAATGTTTGCAACTAAAGGAACTGTTGCTCCTACTGCTGTTAAATTCTTTATAAATTTTCTTCTGCTATTCATGATTTAATTTGTTTTAATGTTTTAATATAATTTTCAATATAAAAATTCTTTTGTTTAGATCTATACTGCAAAATCCATCTCGGATGGGGTAGCGCAATAATTTCATCAAAGAATTTATACTCTTTGTTTAATAATTCAAAAAATTTTTGATTTTTTCCTTTTCCAATTATAACACAAGTCTTATTTGATGCTATATGTTCAATTTGAAATCTAATCCATTCAACTATTTTATTCTTCCATTTATTGAATAATTTAATATCATCATAATAGTTTATGTTTTTCCCATTTAATGTAAATCCGTATGGGCAAATACTTGAAATAAAAAATTTTTTATAAAATTGATGAATACTACCATAAGTATTGATCATTTCATATATGAATCTAGAACTCAATTCTTTTTTTATATAAAAATTTGAGTCAATACCACATTTTTCTTTGAGATTGTAAGGATCTGTAAATGGAATTCCAGTAATTCCACCACCTAATCTTCCAGGGTTTATTCCAAATAGAATAATTCTTTTATTATTATCATCAAAAAATTTATGATAAAATGCTGTGTAGATTTTTTTAACCTCAGGGCTTATATAAGGATTTAAAACCTCTATTCTGCTCTTATAAGAAATCTTCTCAAGATTATCATAAAAATTAATAATCTTGAGAGAAGTTTTCATATGTTAAAATTGAATGGTTTACTCTAAAGTTTTTGCAAATGCTTTGATGTGTTCTTCTGGCATAGTGTCCACCTGAAATGATACTATTGTATTTGACCATAGTAAGTTAATATTAGCAACCTTATTGTCATTTGCATCAATAACGTATGTTAGTCTTTCAATAGAATTATCCCATGTGACAATCTCAACATCAAAACTATGAGCTAAATCTGCATTATATGCATCCATGTCAATTTTTCCATCTTTTCTATAAGCGAAAGGGTATTTACCTTCTTTATTTAAATCTATTGTCCAATTACCATTTTTTCTAGGTGTCATTGCTATTGCATATTTACCAGCTCTTAATGTTTTTTCTTTAATTTTTACATCAGTAGAAAATTCTATAATTGTTGGGCTATTAGCTCCAGCTCTCCATAAATCGCCGTAAGGTACTAAATCACCGAATATAATTCTTCCTTTTACACCAGGGGATGAATAGTAAACTGATATTTTAGTCATTCCTACATTTTGTGAAATAGTAGCCTGAGGACTTGCGACAGGACTGAGATACTCTCTAGCAGTTTGTGCATTAATAGTTAATGTTAAAAAAAATAAGATTAACGTTGTAAGTATATTTTTCATGATATTTATTTTAGTTTTCAATAATAATTTTTTTTTTATCAAATAGATAAATTAACTATCTTTTTTTTATAAATTTTTAGTAATAGAATAATCTCCCCTTAAAATTCTCCATCTACTTTCAAAGCTTGAAGGTCTGTGAATTTTACCTGTCAATATATTAGGGTCAATTTTGATTCTAGTTTCTTCATACTTTGTTCCCTCTTTCCATCTCATATAAGGCCAAGTTTCGCATGTATTATTATTTGATTCAAAATCAACACAGGTTAAGTATTCTCCACTGTCAAATCTATAATCATCTTCTATGAAAGAAACCCACCCATAAATATCTATACTTCCACTTACATTAAATGAAGTATTTGAATCTTCAAATGTAGAAAAACCTTTAAATGTGCATTCATTTGATGAATTTATAATTAATGAAAAATTATGAGTTTTACCATTTGCATTGTATGGGTTTGTATAATTTATTGTTCCAGACCATTCTCCAATCATATTTTTTGATGCTTCAGTACAATCAACAACATCATCAGCACATCTATAAGTACTACTTGCTAATAGAATAAAGAATAAAAGGATTACTTTCATAATGGATAAAATCTATTTCCAAAGAGGAGAAGGATATATATTTCTTTCAACTAATTCTTTAATTTTATTTCTGACTACTTCACTATCATCTTTGTAAGTTACTCCGAACCAATTTTCATTTGTAGTGTCGACAAACACATTATTTTTAATTTCTTTACCTATTACTTCTGGTAATAAAAATTCATTCTTTTTTTCATTAATATTTTTTTCTAAAAATATTTTAAATTCTTCTCTAAGAAGAGAAAATATTGAGTCTTGAAATCCGAATAAATTCATTGCAACTTGAGTTCCAATAACATGTTCCACCTTATTATCATCATAGTGTCCATAGATAATATTACCTTTCATTTCTAAGTCATGTGTCTCGTTTATTCCTATAAGTTTTTTATTATCTGTGATGCATACTCCCCTTGATACACCTCCATTTTCTGATAGTGTATTTTCAATTAAGTATGATATTGTGGATACCATTATATTATTTTTAACTATATAATTTAATGAGTCATAAACTTTATCAAATGCACCGTAACCATAAAAATCATCGGCATTAATAGTGGCAAATGGTTCATTTATAACATTTTCACAACATAAAACTGCGTGGCCAGTTCCCCAAGGCTTTTCTCTTGTTTGTGGCAGAGAAAAGTTAGAAAGACCATAATTTGGATCTTGTGTTACAATCTCTAAACGTATATTATCCAGATTAGAGAATATATCCTGATATTTATTAATAAAGTAATCTTTAAGTTTTGGTGATGATAATATGACTATTTTGTTAAAGCCTACTTTTATTGCATCATAAATTGAATAGTCTAAGATAGATTCATTATTTGGTCCAAAACTATCAACTTGTTTTAATCCTCCGTAACGGCTCCCCATACCTCCGGCCATTATCAGTAATGATCTGTCCATATTTATTTTGTGAATGTGAAATTCCCTCTTATTGTACTATTCCAACCACCACCTGCAGTAAAAAATTCACCACTTAATACAAATGGGTCTGATCTAAATCTTGCCTCGTGGAATTTAGTTCCTGGCCTCCATCTCACGAATGGCCATCTATTACAAGGATTACTCCAATTAGAACCATTCCCTTGACAGTCAGTGTATTCTCCACCATTAATTTCGTACTCTGTTTCCATAAATTCTACCCATCCGTATTTGTCAATAGTTCCAGATATTACGAATGTAGTATTAGAATCATTAAAAGCACTAATACCTTGGAAGAAGCAGTCATTAGATGATATAACAGAAAGTGTCATTTTATGAGTAGTTCCATTTGCTGATGAACTAGTGTAATCTGCTCTGCCTTCCCACGTACCAACCATTTGTTTTGCAGCATCAGCGCAATTAATTGTGTCTTCTGCCTCTCTGCATCTGTATGTACTACTTGCTAGAAAAATGAAAAGGAAAGTTGTTAATGATTTCATGATACAAAAATAACTAAATGATTAATAAAAATTATGTAAATATTTAATTTTCCTATATACGTAGTTAGATGTCATTAGTTTTTAAATCTTGTATAAGTTAGGTTTCTCCTAAGAAAAAATATAATAACTATATTTAATGTCAATATGCAAATATCAAATCTTGACTGGGTAATAATTTTTTCATTTTTTGCTGTTTTCATTTTCATTGGGTTTGTAACCTCAAAAAAATCTGGAAAAAATTCTAAAGAGTTTTTTTTATCTGGAAGGAATATGCCATGGTGGATGCTAGGAATATCTATGGTAGCTACAACATTTTCTGCTGATACCCCAAACTTAGTCACTAATATAGTAAGAGAAAATGGTGTATCTGGAAATTGGGTCTGGTGGGCTTTTCTACTTACTGGTATGATGACAGTATTTTTCTATGCTAGGTTGTGGAGGAGGTCAAAGGTGTTAACGGATTTAGAATTTTATGAGTTGAGATATAGTGGTAAGCCAGCAAAATTTTTAAGAGCATTTAGAGCTATTTATCTTGGAGTATTCTTCAACATAATGATAATGGCAACAGTATGCCTTGCAGGTATTAAAATAGGTGGAATACTTTTAGGTTTATCTCCGTTTGAGTGCGTATTTTATTCTTCTGTCATAACTGTATTTTATAGCTCTTTAGGAGGATTAAGAAGTGTAGTTATTACAGATATAATTCAGTTTGTTTTAGCAATGGTAGGTTCTATATGGGCGTGTGTCTACATATTGAATTTAGATGAAATAGGAGGATTAAATAATTTAGTTAATCATTCAATGGTAGTTGACAAGTTAAATTTTTTTCCAAGTATTAATGATAAAGAAACTTTTTTGACATTATTAATAATACCACTTGCTGTACAGTGGTGGGCAGTGTGGTATCCAGGTGCAGAGCCGGGAGGTGGGGGATATATAGCCCAGAGAATGTTGTCAGCTAAAGATGAGAAAAACGCAATCTATTCTACATTATTATTTAATATCACTCACTATGCTGTAAGGCCATGGCCATGGATATTAATTGCTTTGTCATCTATTGTAGTCTATCCTACATTATCTGATATTTCATCCTCTTTCCCTGGAATTGATCAATCTATAATAGGGAATGATATAGCATATCCTGCAATGCTTTATTTATTGCCAAGTGGACTTCTTGGTTTAGTATTAGCCTCATTAATTGCAGCATTTATGAGTACTATATCTAGTCATCTTAATTGGGGAGCATCTTATATCTCTTTAGACTTCTATAAGCGTTTTATTAAAAAAGATGCGTCAGAGAAAGAAATTGTTTTTGTAGGTAGAATATCTACTATTATATTAATGTTATTAGCTGGTTTTCTTGCTTTAGAATTATCTGATGCCCTTGGAGCATTTCAGATATTACTTCAAATTGGTGCTGGGACAGGATCAATATTTTTAATGAGATGGTTTTGGTGGAGGGTAAATGCTTACAGTGAGATCACGGGTATGGCTGTATCTTTTTTGTTAGCTATATACTTTCAGTGGTTTCATTTTGATATTACTGGATATGAACTTCTTTCATATCAAAAATTATTAATCAGTGTTTTCATCACTACTTCATCTTGGGTTATTGTCACCTTGATGACTAGCCCTTCTGAAAACAAGGTACTTCTTGAGTTTTATTATAAGATAAAACCGTATGGGATTGGTTGGAATGGTTTTTTAAAGAAAAACAATTTAGTAAAATTTGAAAATAATAATGAATCACCGATGAAGGATTTACTATTAATGTTCTTAGGAATTATAACCGTATACTTTGGCTTGTTTGGAACTGGTTACTTGATATATAATGAAATGTTCTTAGGTTCATTTATGATTATAATATCCTTTTTATCTGCTTATATTACAAATTATATTATGTCAAATGACCATAAAGGTTAATTTTATTTTGATTTAAAGATATTTTTCAAAATATTTATCACTAAACCTTTTAGTTTAATATTCGTATAAATAAAAATGCTTATTTTAGCATATTAATTAATAATATTATTAACCAAACGATCAATTATGAATACGTTAAACTTTATTTTAGGAGCGAGTTTACAACCTGGTGATTTTACCGGTTTTACTTTCTTCATAGGATCTGTTTCTATGTTAGCTGCTACTGTGTTCTTTTTAGTACAACACGGTCAAGTTGATAAGAAATTTAAAGATTCAATGCTAGTTGCAGCCTTAATTACTGGTATTGCAGCGGTACATTATTACTATATGAGAGACCAGTGGGCAGAAGGTCTTGGTTCACCAACTGAACTAAGATACGTTGACTGGATTCTAACTGTTCCACTAATGGTAGTAGAGTTTTCTCTATTAACTGGTGTGGGAATGGCCAAGCTTTTTTGGCTTTCAGTGGGTATGCTAGTAACTGGATATTTCGGTGAATCTGGAATAACTGGTGTTGGAAATGCTGAAATCTGGGGTCTTGCTTCAGGATTATGTTATTTCTGGATGGCATACGAAGTAGGTGCGCTTAGAGTATTTGGTGGCGGAATGCCATCAGGAGCTGTAGGTGAGGCATTAGCTAGCGCAAAAGGTAAAATCCCTGCTGCTGGTAAAATGTTACAATGGTTTGTACTAGTTGGATGGGCTATTTATCCTTTAGGATATATGATGGGAACTGACGGATGGTATTCCGGAATGGTTTCAGGTCTTCCATTAGATATGGATATTGTATACAATATAGGTGATGCTATCAATAAAATTGGATTCGGTATGGCTGTTTGGTCAGCTGCTAGAGACTAGTTTTTTTAGCTACTAAAAATTAAAAGGTGAGGTTATACTCACCTTTTTTTTTTATATTTTCCTATGATTTCTTCTCATAATGGCTTGATTACATCTAAAATCATAGGTCTTATCTTTTCTTTATCTCTCATTTTTTTTGATGTAGGAGATTCATATTCTAGCATAATATTTATAATGATTATGCTTTCTATAGGAATTCCTCATGGATCTGTAGATCATATCATTGCTTTTTTAAATCCTGATTCTAGAAGGTTTAGTAGTAAACTACATTTTTTTATAGCGTACATATCACTCATAATTATTAATGTTATCATATGGGTTTTCTTCCCATTTACAGGACTTACAATCTTTTTGGTAATATCATGTTATCATTTTGGTGAGACGCAGGTAATAAGCTATAATTCAACAGATAATAGATTATTAAATTTTGTAGTAGGAGCAAATATTTTATTGTCTTTATTTTTAAATAATATTTTTGAGTTACAAGAGATATTAGTTGATTTTAAGTTCTTTAGTTCTATAGATCTTTCTTCATTTGAAAATACATTTTTTCTCCTTGTATCAGTATCTATTTTAATGATGACAATTGTACACTTTGATATTAAGAAAAAGGTTCCTTTGTATGCTGAGTTAACAATATTATATTTAATTTTTTATCATACTGATATTTTAACCTCATTCTCAATATTCTTCGGTTTCTCACATTCACTACCTATGTTATTAATGGAATATGAGGAGATGAAAGAGAAAAGTTTTTTTAAATTTTATTTAAAAACTCTTCCTTTTACCTTTTTAGCAATAGCTTTTGGACTAGTCTTATATTATTTTAATAATAGCATCTTAACAACTGAAAATCTTATATTATTTGTTTTTATAATTATATCAAGTCTTACCTTACCCCATGTATTTATAATGAAAGATTTTGTAAAAAGTAAATAATAATGGATTTTGATTATGCAATTCTTTTTATGTCAAGAGATTGGATTATAGCAAATTCTCTCTCATTAATATATTTAATTATTTGTCTATTAGTTGGGAAGTATTCTTCAAAAAAAAATGTAAAACGCTTCGCTGAATATTTTGTTTTCTTATTCATACTGATATATTTTATCTATCATATGCTTCATGTCTATGAAGGAACATGGACATTAAATAAGAGGCTTCCTTTACACTTATGTGGGATTACCTCTGTAATCACTTGTTTTATATTATTTATAGATAAAAAACAGTTTTGGTTTGAATTTTTATTCTATGCTGGAATTTTGGGAGGGTTAAATGCTCTTTATACACCATTAATTGATAATTATACTGGAGTAGATTTTTTCTATTATGAGTATTTTTATAGTCATACTTCGATAATAATTCTACCATTATATATGTATTATTATATGGGAATGAACCTTTCAAAATACTCCTGGCTTAAATCTTTTTTATTTATTAATATATTAATGGTCATAATTATGCCAATAGACTTTTTAATTGATGCAAACTATATGTATCTAAAAAATCCTCCTGCAGTTGATCATCCATTAGTTTCAGGTGATTGGCCATATTATTTAGTTAATTTAGAGTTTGTTGTTTTAATTTTAGTTTACTTCACATATTCTCTTTTTAAAACTCCAATATTGAGGAACAAAAAGAGTATTTAATCGTTTTAAATCTATGCGACTAGGATTTTTAAAAGATAATGAGTCTAGAGTTTCAGTTACACCTGTAACACTAAAGAAATATATTGAAGCAAATCATAGTGTGTGTGTTGAAAAAAATGCTGGAGAGGTTTCTGGTTTTTCAGATAAATCCTACAACCATGATAAAATTTTAAGTAGAAAAGACGTAATTAAATCTTCTGATATAATAGTATTAGTTAATTCCTCAAGTATAGAATCTTATAATGATTTAAAAGGTAAAACAATCATATCAAATTTTAATGTTGAACCTGATAGAGAATTAATTAAACAAAATATCAAAAAAAATAAAATAACTGCTTTTGATCTGTCAATGATTCCTAGAACAACTATAGCTCAGAGTATGGATATTCTTTCATCTATGGCAGGTTTATCTGGTTATAAAGCTGTTATAAAAGCCGCAGAATTATTACCTAAAATTTTCCCTATGACAATTACTGCCGCTGGAAGTATTAAACCAGTTAAAGTTGTTGTTTTGGGAGCAGGAGTTGCTGGACTGCAGGCAATTGCTACAGCTAAGAGGTTAGGTGCTATTGTTGAGGCTTCTGACCCAAGGCAAGCAGCAAGAGAGGAAGTGCTCAGTCTTGGTGCTAAATTTATAGAAGTAAAAGGTGCAGTTGAAGATAAGTCTGCTGGTGGTTATGCTGTAAAGCAATCTAAAGAGTATCTAAAAAAACAGAAAGAAGAAGTATCAAAAAAGATAATTGAAGCTGATGTTGTAATTACAACCGCACAAGTATTTGGTTCAAAATCTCCTATCTTAATTTCGAAAGATATTGTAGAGAAGATGAATAAGGGTTCAGTTATTATTGACCTTGCATCTTCTACTGGGGGAAATTGTGAGCTTACAACAGATTCTAAAATAATTGATCATAATGGTGTCAAGGTTGTAGGGAATTCTTATTTAGCA
>CEWO01009858.1_pt1 | contig 11745 bp, 13 predicted proteins | sample 361561 | NCBI WGS metagenome assembly CEWO01 (sample SAMEA2623627, study PRJEB7988) | marine metagenome | isolation source: saline water (ENVO:00002010), including
TTTGACACTCGAAAATTTTGATTTTCGAATAATTGCTTCAATTTTTTTCATAATATATTTTTAAATGTTAATTAAAAGCTCATTCCAAAAACTAAGAATGCTGCTTCACTGTCAGGGTTGTAAATAAATGATCCAGAAAGCGGTAAAGAATATTCTTCAGTTATTTTTATGTCTTTTGATCCACCAAAAGATAAATTAACTAGTCCGCTATCACCTCCAGCATAGAAAGCATCTTTGCTATCGCTTCCAAAACCTACTCCAATATCAACTGCTCCGATTGGAAATGCAGCTTCTACATATAAGGCTTCAGCATCTGTGAAATACCCTACTGTTAATCCTATTGGACCTAGATCGGCAGAACCAGAAATTTCCATCCAGTCGCTGTCAAATAATCCAGGATTTCCATCTCCATAAGTACCATCGTTTGTAGGAAATGAATAATTAGTTACAGTTAAAGCTAATGGTCCAAAGTCATAAGATACCCATAAATCAAGTTCATTTCCACCGCCACTTGCAGTTGTTGGAAAGCTTCCCCAGACACCTCCAGTAAGCGATCCTGAGCCAAGCTCCATCCATGGTTGAATGTGAGCTCCAGAACCAAACTGTGTTCCTCTCCAGACATATGAACTTACCAAATCAGCTCCAAAATCTTGAGCTTGTAAGTTGGAAGTGTTTAGAGTGGTGAACACCATTGCTAGGATAAATGAAAGACTAAAGAACTCTTTTTTGAATTTTTTCATAATTTTTTAATTTTAATTAGTTAATGTTAATTTTTATTTAATAATTCGCATCAAATTTAAATAAATGATAAATTAATCTCATTAAAAAAATGATATTAACTAACATTATTATGAATTTAATAATTTATAAACATTAAATTTTTGGCTTTAAAAAAAAAGGGGGGTTAAAATTATTAATTTACACTATCTGAAAAAATTCAAATTTTATTTTGAGAAGTATAATCCTAGAAAAACAGCTCCTAATCCTAAAAAAAGAGATAAAAAAGTATAGAACAAAAACTGAGTAAAATCCCCAGCTTTTATCATTGAAATATTTTCGTAAGCAAAAGTAGAAAACGTAGTTAAGCCTCCACAAAATCCTGTAGCTAGAAGTAGAGTTTGAGGAGAATTAAGATGATCGTTTTTTATTGCATAACCCAAAATTATTCCTAAAATAAAACATCCAATTATATTTGATAAGAAAGTAGGGTGAGGAAATTTTGAGATGTTTTGAAAGGGTATCTGAGATAATAGAAATCTAAATCCACTTCCTAATCCTCCACCTATAAATACTAATAAAAATTGCTTCATGAAACACTAATTTTTTTTAATATTACCAAAACAGCAATGAAAATAATGAAACCTACCAATACCCATTTTATGCCTTTATAAGATCCATTAAGTTTTTTTAAATCTTTTTTATAACTAATGGATACAATAATTATAAAAAATATAAAAAATATTAGTCCAAAAAGTAATTGACCATTGCTAAACATATTTGATTATTTTAGTTCAAAAATAATATTTAATTATATATGAAACATCAATTAGATTGTGTTAAAAAATTTCATGAAGTATATAAACTAAATTATATGCATAGTCCAACTGCCAATTTAGATAAAGATAAAATTAAATTAAGATTCAATTTAATGGCTGAAGAAAATCAGGAATATTTTGAGGCAGCCAATAATAATGATTTAGTTGAAGTGGCTGATGCGTTAGGGGATATGTTATATATCCTATGTGGTACAATTATTGAGCACGGAATGCATGATAAAATTGAAGATATTTTTAATGAAATTCAGAAAAGCAATATGAGTAAGTTAGACAAGAGAGGACAACCTATATATAGAGAAGACGGTAAAGTAATGAAAGGCCCTAATTATTTTAAACCAAATATTTCTAAAATAATAGGTTAAACTTCAAATCTCCAACCATAACAATCATTAGAAATATTATATTGAATATCATTAAGTTTCTTTTTAAAATATGATGCAAAAGAATCATCAGTTTTGGGAAGGTCATATATTTTATTTTTGTACCCAAAACCCACTATAGGTAAAACTACAACTGCGGTTCCACTTCCGAAAATTTCTTTCAATTCTCCTTTTTTTGAAGCATTAATTATTTCATCGACTTTTATTGGTCTTACTTCAACATCAATTTCTTCTTTATTCGCAATTTCAATCAAACTTTTTCTTGTTATACCATCTAAAATGCTATCACTTGTTGGAGCAGTTAACAACTTATTTCCGATTCTAAAAAATAAATTCATTGTTCCGGCCTCCTCTATATATTCATGATTATTGGAATCTGTCCAGATAATTTGTTGAAACCCTTGTTCCCTAGATAATTTTGTAGGATAAAATTGAGCAGCATAATTTCCTGCAGCCTTGGCATATCCAACGCCACCTTTTGTAGCTCTACTAAACGAATTTTCAAATTTCACTTTAACATCTCCTGAATAATAAGATTTTGCAGGCGCACAGATTATCATAAACTTATATTCATCTGCTTCAGTGGCATTAATGCTTGGTTCATCGGCAAAAATAAATGGTCTTATATATAGTGAATTACCTAACCCTGGCTTAACCCAATCTTTATCTAAATTAATTAATATTTTTAGGGCATCGATAAATAGTTTTTCACTAATACAAGGCATTGCTAATCTTTCAGATGATTTAACAATTCTTTTGTAATTATCTTTTGGTCTAAATAACCATATTTTGTTCTTTTTATCTTTAAATGCTTTCATCCCCTCAAAGCAAGCTTGTCCGTAATGAAATACTCTTGCAGATGGACTTATTCGGATTGGTTGGTATGGTTTTATTTCAGCATTTGTCCATTCCCCGTTTTTATAGGAGCAAGAAAACATATGATCACTAAAAACTGAGCCAAAGTTTAAATTTTTAAAATCAACATTTGAAATATTGGATTTTATTACTTTTTTAATTTTCATACTAAATCAATTGTTATTAGTAAAATTACAAATTAACTTTGATCCAAAATAAAAATTAACATGAGATTTTTAGTTACAGGTGCAACAGGTTTAATTGGAAGAAAAATCACTTCAATTTTAATTAAAAGAGGAGATCAAGTAAATGCACTAACGACTAATAAAAAAAATATTAGTAATTCTAGTGAAATAGATTTTTATTTTTGGAATCCTGAATTATGTATTATTGATGAAAAATGTTTTAAAGATGTAGATGTTGTAATTAACCTTGCTGGTTCTCCAATTGCTCAATTATGGACAAAAAAAGCAAAAAAATCTATTTTAGAAAGCAGATTGAAATCAGTCAAACTATTGGAAAGATTATTGCTAAAAAATAATAAAATAAAATATTTCGTTTGTGCTTCTGCAATAGGTATTTATCCATCCAATATGGATATTGAATTTAATGAAGAGTCAAAATATATTTCAAATTCTTTTTTAGGAAATGTTGTAAATAAATGGGAAGAAAGCTGTCAAAATATAGAAAACCATAATATCAAAGTTTTAAAACTTAGAATAGGATTAGTACTCTCAATGGAAAGCGGATTATTAAAACCCATAGCTATTTCAACAAAGTATTTTCTTGGTTGTTGGTTTGGAATGGGAAATAATTATTATTCATGGATTCATATTGATGATATTGCACAATCAATTATTTTTTTAATTGATAACAATAAAAGAGGGATTTATAATTTAGTTTCTCCAAACCCAATAAAAAGTAAAACCTTTGTTTTAGAGATTGCAAATATTTTTAAATCAAAAGTAATCCTTCCAAGTATCCCTTATAGAATCGTTAAATTTTTCTCAGGAAATATGTCAGAATTATTAATATTTAACCAAAAAGTTAGTTCTGAAAAACTGATTTTAGAGGGCTTTAAATTCAAGTTTCCTGATTTAAGATTAGCACTCAAAAATTTGTTAAAATAATTTGATGACATTTTGACAAAATTTGAAAAATGGCAGTACTTTTGCCATTTTAATTTTAAAATAAATATATGGGTAATTCAAAACCAAAGTCAAAAAGTAATAAAAAACCTACTTTGAAATCTCAAATAGAAGAATTAAATATTTCTTTTAAAGAAGAGCAAGATAAATTTTTAAGACTTTTTGCTGAGTTTGAAAATTATAAAAAAAGAACTTCTAAGGAAAGGTTAGAATTATATAAAACAGCATCTCAAGAACTAATGACTGCTTTATTGCCTGTAATGGATGATATGGATAGGGCTTCATTGGAGTTTACTAAATCCAAAGAAAAGAGTTTAGTTGAGGGTTTTTCACTAATTAAGAATAAATTTTCAGAGACATTAAAATCTCAAGGTTTAATTATAATCCAAGTGAACAAAGGAGATGAATTCGATCCTGAAATTCACGAAGCAATTACACAGATTCCTGCTGAAGATAAAAAGATGATAGGAAGAATTATTGATGTTATCGAATTTGGATATAAATTAGGAGAAAAAATCATACGATATCCAAAAGTTGTTGTAGGTAAATAAAATTAAAATCATGAAGGAAGATTATTATGAAATTTTAGGAGTTAGTAAATCTGCTTCAGCCGGTGACATAAAGAAAGCTTACAGAAAAATGGCTATTAAATATCACCCCGATAAAAATCCTGGTGATTCAACTGCTGAAGATAATTTTAAAAAAGCTGCCGAAGCTTATGAGGTTTTAGGTAATCAAGATAAAAGATCAAAATATGATCAATTTGGTCACTCTGCATTTGATGGTAATGGTGGGTTTGGAGGTGGAGGAATGAATATGGATGACATATTCAGTCAATTTGGTGATATATTTGGAGGAGCTTTTAGTGGTTTTGGTGGATTTGGAGGATCTAGCCAAGGAAGATCCAAAGGCAGTAACCTAAGAATTAGAGTTTCCTTAGATCTTAAAGAGATTGTACTAGGAGTTGAGAAAAAAATTAAAGTTAAAAGAAAAATTAAAGCACAAGGAGTCACCTACAAAACTTGCCCTAATTGCAATGGATCAGGTCAGGTTACCAGAATTACAAATACTATTTTAGGAAGAATGCAATCTGCAAGTACATGTCCAACATGTAATGGATCAGGTCAAGTAGTTTCTAATAGACCTTCAAATTCCGATTCCAATGGTTTAATTTCATCCGAAGAGACAGTACTTGTAAAAATTCCTGCTGGAGTTGAGGACGGGATGCAATTAAAAGTAAGTGGAAAGGGAAATGAATCTGCAGGAAATGGAATTCCAGGTGATTTGATAGTGTTGATTCAAGAAAATGAACACCCAAATTTAAAAAGAGAAGGTAATAATTTACATTACGATTTATACATAAGTATTTCTGATGCTGTTTTAGGAGTTTCTAAAGAAATAGAAACTGTAACAGGAAATGTAAGAATTAAATTGGAGTCAGGTATTCAGTCAGGAAAAATTTTAAGACTTCGCGGTAAAGGGCTTTCCAGCATAAATTCTTATAGCTCGGGCGATTTATTAGTACATATTAATGTTTGGACTCCAAAAACATTAAATAAAGAGCAAAAAATATTTTTCGAGGAAATGAAAAATAATGACAATTTTATTCCTTCACCTGAAAAAGGAGATAAATCATTTTTTGAAAAAGTAAAAGATATGTTTTCTTAATTTCTTTACTTACAATTAATAATAAACCCTTTTATTTTTTACCTTCAATTTGATTATATTTAATTAATATTTTCATATGAAAAAATTTATAGATTTTATTAACAAGGAGTTTTTTATTACCGATAATATTAAATTTTCAATTGTTACTATTCTGTTGGTTTCTTTAATTTTTATTACAACTTACCTTTTATTGAAAATTACTAAGAAAATTGCCACTAAAAAATTAGATGAGGAGCGAAAGTTAAAATTTAAATCCGTTTTTACTTTTCTAAACTATTTTGTATATATAATAGTTGCATTAATTACATTTCAAAATTTTGGAATAAATTTAACTGGAATTTTTGCTGCATCAGCTGCATTATTGGTTGGTATTGGATTAGCTCTTCAAACATTTTTCCAAGATATAATTTCTGGAATATTGATTTTAGCAGATCAAACTGTGCATGTTGGAGATATAATTGAAATTGATGGTAAGGTGGGTAGGGTAGAAAATATTAAAATCAGAACTACCAGAGCTGTAACATTTGACAATAAGGTATTAATTATTCCTAATCACAAATATTTAACCTCTACTTTATTTAATTGGACTGAAAATGGAACTGTTTTAAGAGGGTGTGTTTCAGTTGGTGTGTCTTATGATTCAGATGTTGAGAATATAAAAGATATTCTTTTGGAAATAGCTAATTCACATCCACATTTAATAAAAAACCCACCTCCGAAGGTAATATTTAAAAACTTTGGAGATAGTGCATTAGAGTTTGATTTAATATTTACTTATAATAATGGATTTAGAGTTAATTTAATAGAAAGTGACATTAGATTTTTAGTTCATAAAAAGTTTAAAGAAAATAACATTGAAATTCCATTTCCTCAAAGAGTGGTTCATTTAGAGAAGTAATTTTTATGTCAAAAATTTTAATAATTGAAGATGAAGAGTCTATAAGACGAGTTTTAAAGAAAGTTTTAATTGATGAAAATCAATCTTTTAAAATTATAGAGGCTTGCGATGGCGTCCAAGCTATTGATATGGTAAAATCAAACAAGTTGGATTTGATTTTATGCGATATTAAAATGCCAAAAAAAGATGGAATTGAAGTACTTCGATTCTTAATGAGCGATTATCCTGAAATTCCTGTTATTATGATTTCTGGTCATGGGGATTTAGAGACAGCTGTAGAATCTATGAGGTTAGGTGCTTTTGATTATATCTCAAAGCCCCCTGACCTAAATAGATTATTGAATTCTGTTAGAGCAGCTCTAAAAAATAATATTTTTAGAAAAAAAAATCAATCTTCCTCAAAAAGATCAAAAGATTTTAAAATTATAGGTGAATCAATTAGTATAAAAAAAATAAATAGGATTATTGAAAAAGTTGCTAAAACAAATGCTAAAGTTTTAATTCTTGGTCCAAATGGATCTGGAAAAGAATTAGTAGCTAATCAAATACATTTGAATAGTTCAAGATTTCAAGGGGCTTTTATTGAAGTTAATTGCGCTGCAATTCCCTCTGAATTAATTGAAAGTGAATTATTTGGACATATTAAAGGAGCATTTACTTCTGCTGTAAAAGATAAAGTTGGAAAATTTGAGGCAGCTAATGGTGGGACAATTTTTCTTGATGAAATAGGAGATATGAGTTTATCAGCTCAATCTAAAGTTTTAAGAGCTTTACAAGAACATAAAATACAAAGAGTTGGAAGTGAAAAAGATTTAATTGTTGATGTTAGAGTTATTGCAGCAACTAATAAGAATTTAAAAGATGAAATTATTAAAAATAATTTCAGAGAAGATTTGTTCCATAGACTAGCTGTTATTGAAATTAAGGTTCCATCCTTGAACGAGAGGATATCAGACATTCCAATATTAGTGGACCATTTTTTAAAATTAATTTCGGTTGAAAACAATAATGAATTAAAAAAAATAGAATCTAATGCTGTAAAAAAACTCAAAAATTTTAATTGGACTGGAAATGTTAGGGAGTTACGAAATGTAATTGAAAGATTATTAATTCTAAGTGAAAATTCAATTATTACAATAGATGATGTAATAAATTACTCAGGTAAAAAATAAATTATGAAAAGATATTTCACATTATTAATGTTAATAGGTTTTCTAAGCGTTTATTCACAGGATGATAAAGACATGATAAAAAAAATTTTTGATAACTCCATGTCCTCAAGTGTTAGTTATGAATTATTAGACCATCTTTCTAATGAAATTGGAGGAAGGTTATCTGGCTCTTTGAATGCTGAGAGAGCAGTTGAATGGGGTAGAAAAGAATTAATAAAAGTTGGGTTTGATAAAGTTTGGCTACAAGATGTCATGGTTCCTAAATGGGTTAGGGGTCCAAAAGAATTTGCTTTAATTGAAACACAACCTGGAACAACATTTAATGTTGACGTTTGTGCTTTAGGGGGTTCTGTTGCAACTCCATCAGTTGGCATTAAATCAAACGTAATTGAAGTTTATGATTTTGATGAACTTAAGATACTTGGAAAAGAAAAAATAGATGGTAAAATTGTGTTTTTTAATAGACCAATGCAACCAAATTTAATAAATACATTTCAAGCTTATGGCGAAGCTGTTAGTATGAGGGTTAATGGAGCAGCTGAGGCTGTTAAATATGGGGCAATTGGAGTAATAATAAGATCAATGAGTCTTAGATTAGATGATTTTCCTCATACAGGTGTTATGAGTTATGGAAATTTACCTCCAAGTAAAAGAATTCCAGCTGCAGCAATAAGTACAAATGCTGCAGAAAAACTTAGTAATCTTCTCAAAATAAATCCTGATTTAAAATTTCTTCTTAGACAACAGTGTAAACAATTCAAGGATGTTAAATCTCATAATGTAATAGCAGAAATAAAAGGATCAACTTATCCCAACGAAATTATTTTAGTTGGAGGTCATTTAGATTCGTGGGACTTAGGAGATGGCTCACATGATGATGGTGCGGGAATTGTTCAATCAATAGATGTTTTAAATATATTGAATAAATCAGGATACAAGCCTAAAAGAACTATTAGAGTAGTATTATTTATGAATGAAGAAAATGGGCTCCGTGGAGCTATTAAATATGCGGAAGTATCAAAAAATAATTCTTTAAATCATATTTTTGCTTTAGAATCTGATGCAGGCGGTTTCACTCCATTAGGATTCTCTTTCACCTCAAATGAAGAAAATTTTTCAAAAATATCAGAATGGAAAAACCTATTTGATCCATATTTAATACAAACTTTTGTTATGGGAGGAAGTGGAGCTGATATTAGTTTATTAGAAAAATCTAATAATGTATTGGCAGGGTTAAGGCCTGATTCTCAAAGGTATTTTGATTATCATCATGCTGCTAATGATACTTTTGATGCTATTAATAAACGAGAGTTAGAATTAGGTGCGTTTGCTATGACATCACTTATTTATTTATTTGATAAATATGGAATTAATAATTAGAATTTGGAAACTTTAATTGAATTAGATAAAGCTCTTTTTGTTTATTTGAATTCTTTAGGTAGTGAAAACTATGATTTAATTTGGTTATTTATTACAGATAAAAAATCTTCCATTCCATTATATTTAATATTAATATACTTTTTATGTAAAAAATTCTTACTTAAAGATTTATTTAAATATTTATTTATTACCCTATTATTGATATTATTTACAGATCAGATTAGTGGATTTTTTAAAGATTATTTTGAAAGACTTAGGCCTTGTCATGATCAAGAAATTAATTCTTATATAAGAATAGTTAAGCAAGGTTGTGGAGGGTTATTTGGTTTTTTCTCGTCACATGCAGCAAACTCTTTTGGTTTAGCCACTTTTTTTTATTTAACACTTAAAAATTATTCTAACTTATTTAAATACCTTTTTTTATGGGCCTTGATAGTCTCTTACAGTAGAATATATGTTGGTGTTCATTTTCCTATTGATATAATATCTGGAATTTATTTTGGAATTTTTTCGGGCTATATATTTTCTTTAATCTTTTTAAAAAAAAACATTTTTAATGTTTTATAGAATACAAGAATATAAAATACTTTTTTTTAGGGTTTTCCTTGCATATTTGTTTTATTCTTTAGCTAGGGTTCTTTTTTATTTTTATAATAAAAATATTATTATTATTGATAGTTTCAGTGAATTTTTCAATTTATTTCTAATCGGCTTAACTTTTGATACATCAGCTATTTTATATGTCAACTCATTATTTATATTAATTTCTTTAATTCCAATAAAAAACAACTCAAGGCCAATCTTTCAAAAAGGAATGTTTGTTTTATATTTTTCAACAAACATTACTGCTTATGTTACAAACTACGTTGATTTTATCTACTACAAATTTTCTCAGTCAAGATTGACAACAACAGTTTTTGATCTACTAGAAAATGAGACTAATAAATTGGATTTAATGAGTTCATTTATTGTTGATTATTGGCATGTATTTTTAATTTTTATCATTTCGGTTGTTTTATGGATTTATTTATATAATTCAATAACTTTTAAATCCAACCAAAGTCCTAAAAATTTTAAATATTATGGTTTTTCATTGTTTTGGTCTCTTATAATAATTTTTATATCAATTGTAGGAATGAGAGGAGGTCTTGGAAACGCAACAAGACCTATTAATATGGTTGATGCCCACAGGTTTGTAAAAAAAGGTATTCACGCAGACTTTGTTTTAAATTCACCTTTCTGTTTAATTAGGACTTATAAAAAAAATTATTTTAAGAAAAAAAATTTTTTAATTGATTCGGAAATTAATTCTATACTTAATCCTAGAAAAAAATTAAATGATTCTATTTATTCCAAACCTAATGTAGTACTAATCATAATGGAAAGTTTTGGAAGAGAATATATAGGAGCTTTCAATAAAAATAATGAGATAAAAAACTATGTTAGTTATACCCCTTTTCTAGATTCTCTTGCAAATAAAAGTTTAATTTTTACAAATGCTTTTTCAAATGGCAGACAATCCATTGAAGCTTTACCTTCAATTTTAGCAAGTTTACCTTCGTTTAAAGTACCCTTTACTTCTTCTCCTTATGCCAATCAGGAAATACAATCTTTAGTCTCTGTATTTAATGAATTAGACTATTCTACCTCATTTTTTCATGGTGCTCCTAATGGATCTATGGGTTTTTTAGGTTTGTCTAATATTTTAGGATTTGATAATTATTTTGGTAAGAATGAATTTAATGATAACTCCTTGTATGATGGTTACTGGGGAATTTGGGATGAACCTTTTTTAGGGTTTATGAAAGACGAATTAGATAAATTTAAAGAACCTTTTTTTTCAACATTCTTCAGTTTAACTTCTCATGAACCATTTAAAGTTCCTAAAGAGTATAAGGATGTTTTTCCGAAGGGTGAGGTAGACATGCACCAAGTCATTGGTTATTCAGATAATGCATTAAGAACTTTTTTTAATTCTTCAAAAAGTGAACCTTGGTTTAAAAACACACTTTTTATAATTACTGCTGATCATTGTAATCAATTTTGGTATCCATTTTACCGAGAACCAATTAATAGGTTTGCTATACCAATAATTTTTTATCATCCTAACAACTCTTTCAGGGGGGAGAATTCTGAGCTTTCACAACAATTGGATATATTTCCCTCAATTATAGATTTAGTTGGCTATAATAAGCATATTAATTCATGGGGAAGAAGTCTTTTTTCAAATAAGTCTGATCAACCTTTTTCAATTCACTTTTCAGGAACTGTTTATCATTTTTCTATGAACGAATATAACTTGGTTTTTGATGGTGAAAAAGTGATAGGTGTTTATAATGTAAAAGATTATGCATTAAGTAATAATATAATGAGTGATGTTGATTATTCAATAGAAGAAAGATATCTTAAAGCTTTTTATCAAGATTACATGAACAGAATAATAGAGGGTAAATTGGATTAAATTTACTTTAAAACATCTTTAAAATCCATTTTAAATTTATTTATTCTAGGAGCTGAAACTCTCATAATATATAAATCATATGGATTTTTTTTCTTGTAATCTTGATGATAATCTTCAGCAATGTAGAATTTTTTAAATGGTTCAATTTCAGTGGTAATTTTGTTATAAGTTCTGTTTTTTAAAAGAATTTTTATTTCATTTTCTATTATTTGTTTTTCATTTTCTGA
>CEWO01041161.1_pt1 | contig 11707 bp, 9 predicted proteins | sample 361561 | NCBI WGS metagenome assembly CEWO01 (sample SAMEA2623627, study PRJEB7988) | marine metagenome | isolation source: saline water (ENVO:00002010), including
CAATAATTCAATGATGGGTGAGACGATGGTTGGAGATGTTGGCTCTCCAGATGAGTCGATAGGTTTTAGTTTTATTCATAATGCAAGTTCTGATTTAAAAATAAAATTTGGAGGGCTCTATGTTGATGGCTTCTTATGGTATATTGAAGATAGTGATTTTAGAGTTTTTAGTGAGGAGTCTGGAGCATTTCACAGCTGGGTCTCTTTTAGGATGATTGCCTCGAATAATTTGACTATTAATTTGAAGGTTTCTAACACCAAACAATTTACATCAACTGCGATTAAAGAAGCGCAAAGTAGTAATGAGACATGGATTCAGAATCCAATAACTAATAATGAGGGGTTTGACTTTAGGGTCCAATTAGATTATGTTTTATAAGCTGCTTTCCATATTAATATTAAATGTAGTATTGAGCCAATCATTCTTCAATAATATAGCCGGTAATGAGATTGGCTTTCAGTCGGCAAAATCTTTGGCTATTGGAAATACTCACTTCATGAATTCAAATACATCAGTTATGGCATTAAGAAACCCTGCTAGATTAGGTCACCTAAATATTAAAAATACTAAATTGCTATCATTTGGACTTAAGCTAGATTATAACTCATTAGGGTCTATGCACGCTGAGAGAAGATCTATTGATTTAAAGGATTTCTTTGGAGGATTTTTAACTGAAGGAGATTATGTTTCAAATAATAATTTCAGCAATTATCATCAATTTGGTGTCATGGCCAATATCAAATTGTTATCAGTGAATTTGGGCTTAGCTCTTTCTCATGGTCCCTGGAGTTCTCTTGATTATTCTTATAAAGAAGAAGTAAGGGGTATGGAGCCATCTAGTGAATTAGTTAGAGATCCTATAAGGGGTTATCATATAATGGAGCATAAAGGAAAAATTGACCTGACTTCATTAGGTTTTGGATTAGGTATTGATTCATGGGTTAGTATTGGGGGTAGTATTAATTATATCCATGATGGTGTTTATGAATATTTTTTAGATGTTACTCAGATTGGTAGCTCTTCTCAGCACCTGGCATCTGTAATAAGTGTGAATGAAAAAAATGATTTTCAAGGAGATGTTTTTTCTTCTTTATCTTTAAGCCTTGCACCAAAGAATTTGGAAATATCTATAGGTTACGAAGAAAGCGCTCAAATTAAAGATAATGACAGAGTTTCAATAAGTAATAATACAGGATTGCCTTTTTATGTTTATCCGGAGATTGCTGAGGAAGAAATAGACCCTAGTAGTGATATTTCTAGTTTTATTAGTGAGGATTTCACGTTGAAGCACATTAACTATTTCAATATTGAGAAACCTGAAAAAATGAAGTTTGGATTAAATTATAAGGTTGGAGCAAATAAGTATTCTAGGTTAGTTTCATTTGAGATAATAAAGAGTATTTTTAGCAGTCATTTTTTTAATGATTCATATGAATATAATCTAGGTATTGAGCATGTTAAGTATGACAAAGTATTTAGAGCAGGATTGTCTTATAAAGAATCATCACTTAAAACATCTTACTTATCTCCTATAACAATATTCTCATTTGGTTCATCTAAAAAAATTAATAATTTAATTTTTGATATAGCTGCCTCATATTCTTATCAAAAATATCAATACCATGATCTTTTTCCTGTTAGTGGCGATAGTCGTCCTGATTTTGACAGCGTTCATGAATCGAATTGGATGATGATTGCGACAATTTCATATCAGTTTTGATGAAGCTGAGTATTATCTTATTATTTTCTATTTCAATAGCTTTAAAAGATATTAGCATTGATGTTATTACTACTAATGATTTTCATGGATCTCTTCCACCTCAAAAAGCATGGTTTATGAACCCTAATTTTGCACCAGACATTATGGGTGCAGCAGGAATTTTAAAATATGTTCAGGAAATTGAAGAATATTCAGATTCTGAAATTCTAATTTTTGATGGTGGGAATTTTTTTCAGGGTCATCCATATGGTATGAATGATGGAGGTATGAATGTTATTGGTTGGATGAATAATGTGGGATATACAGCTATTGTACCAGGAGCCAATGATTTTGTATTAGGGCAAGAAAATTTAAATAAGCTTGCTGATAATGCTAATTTCCCATTTTTAATGACTAATCTTATATGCTCTGATTGTGATTTGAAATCAGATAACATTAAGCCATATATTATAAAGGAAATTAATAATCTTAAAGTTGGAATTATAGGTATTGTTAATTCTGAAGTCAATGACTTAGTTATTTCATCTAATATAATTGGAATTGAATTTGAGAATGCAGTTAGTACATTAGATAAGTGGGTTCCTATATTAAAAGAAGAAGAAGTTGATTCAATTATTCTTTTAACAAGCTCTGGAGTTCCTTGGGATAGGTCGAAGAAATATGAAGATTTTAATGAGAAGCTTAATAATAAATTGATCGATCCTTATAGTATGAATCTTTCTTCAATAGAATTGGGCCGGTTTGCGGAAAATATTGATGTTATCATATCTGGAGGTTTTTCAAAGGGATATGATACTCCTTGGTACGATCCATATAGTCATACATATATTTTTCAAAATTATGGTAATGGGACAAGTTTTGGACACTTTGAAATGAAGTTTGATTCAAACTTAAAAACTTTCAAGGGCTATAAGTCAATGGTAGATGGAAAAATTGCGCAAACACTTTTAAGTGATGATTTTGATGCAAATTTTAAGGATGTTGAATTGATTATGCAAAATAATGATATAGCTTTGAAAAAGTTATACAGTCCTTTAGATATTAACAGCCCTGAACAGAATCAATTCGCTGAAATAAGTCAAAAAAAAGAAGACTATAATCAATGGGATATCCCTTTATTAGGCTTAGAATCTCATCTAGAAGTCATGACCTGGAACTGTGAATTCTTTCCTGCGGCAGGAGACTCTACTATACAGGCAATGTCAGAAATAATTAATGATTTAGATGTTGATGTTATTGCATTTCAAGAAATAAAAAAAGCTGCCTGGTTTGAGAAGTTAGTTAAAACTTTACCTGAATATGAATATGTGATTTCAAAAAATTCTTCTTTTTTTGATCAAGCCTATATATTTAAAAAAGATTTATTTTCTTTTATTAGAGATTTGGAGCCATTTTCAGATAATGATTATAATTTTGCAGGAAGACCTCCTCTAAGGCTAGACCTTTTGCTTACTCACAATAATTTAAATATACCAATATCGTTCCTGAACCTTCATATGAAATGTTGTGACTCGGGACTTAAGAGGCGAAAGAAAGCATCTAAAATGCTTTATGAATACTTAGAGAATGAAATTGATAATTCATATTCTAATTTTATTGTTTTAGGAGATTGGAATGATGACTTAAGAGATGATGAGGGAGAGCATTGTTTTGATCCTTTTATGATGGATGCTAAATACTATTTTTTAACTGACAGGATAGATGATAATCCTGACTTTGCCACATATCCTAAAGAGCCTTATGTTAGTTTCTTAGATCATATAATGACTACAAATGACTTTATTGATTTAAAAAACCCCAATGTAAATGTTGAAACGGTTATGATTGAAGATTATATTGGGGGGTACGATATTTATGAGTTATTACTATCGGATCATCGTGCAGTAATGTTTTCTATTCCATTTGATGATCTTTCTCAATAACTAGTTTTACATTTCTTTTAAGTCCTTCGTGTTTTGTCCTTTTTACGGCACTCTTTTTAAAAATAGAATTAAATTCATCCTTATCTATATCCCAATCGCTAATTGATTTTTTATTTTTTATATCTTTTCTAGGGTGAAAGTTTACGTCTTCTGTGAGCTTTTCAAACTTGATATTCCAAGGACATACTTCTTGGCAAATGTCGCAACCATATATTGAATTATCTAATTTGTCTTTCATGTTATCAGGGATATCTCCTCTATGCTCAATTGTCAGATATGAAATACATTTATTAGAATCTAATATGTATGGCTCAATAATAGCATCAGTAGGACATTCGTCAATACATGCTGTACACGTTCCACATAAGTTGTCGCTATAAAATTCATCTGCTTCGATTTCAAAATCTATCAGAATTTCTCCTATGAATAGCCACGAACCGTAGTCTCTAGTTATTAGGTTAGTATGTTTTCCAATCCAGCCAATGCCTGATCTCATAGCCCATTGCTTTTCCATTAAAGGAGAGGTATCTACGCATACTCTATAATTGAAGTCACTTTTTATAGTTTTAATATATTCTACTATTTCAAAAAGATATTTTTTGATTATAATATGGTAATCTTCTCCCCATGCATAATTTGAAAATTTATATTCATCCGATATTTCTGTGCTTCTACCAGAGAAGTAATTGTATCCGAATGAGATTACAGTTTTAACTTCAGGAAAATATTTTAGAATATTGCTTCTTTCTTCTTTTCTGTTATCAATCCATTGCATAGTAGCATTGTAGCCACTATCAAGCCATGATTGTAGGTTTTTTTCATCTTCTTTGTAGAAATCAGCTTTTGCAAAGCCAATTTTCTGAAATCCTATTTGATGGGCTTTATTTTCTATTTTATTTTTAATATCATGAATCATTTTTAAAATGATTTTATAGATTTTTTTGCAAAAGCATACATCTTCTCATCATCAAGATCCTTTGGATTTAAAGAAAGTATAACTTTAAACTCTTTTTTTGCTAGCTTAGGTTTTTTAGCTTTTAAATAAGACTTTCCAAGCCAGTAATGATTTCGAATTTCATAAGGCTTTATTTTCACTGCAGTATTAAAATATTCAATCGCTTTTTCAATGGATCCTTCTGGAAGCTTTTCATAGATAAGTGTTGCAAAAACTTTTTCTATTTCGCTTAAATCAGACAATTCATAATGCCATCTTCCCATCATATTGTAGACAGGATCATAAGGGTCTTTTATTAAGTTTATTGCCCTTAAACCATATTTTTTTACATCATAGGAACTTAGAATAGTTTGCTTGATTCCTTCTAGTTCTCCTATTCTGCCAGAATATGCAGCATACCAAAAATTTGCATAACCATTCAAGCTATCCAATTTCAAAGCTTTTTTTGCGTAATCGAATCCGTGGTAAAAAATCTTTTTTTGTTTATCATGATTTGTCTCATTTTGAGCTTTGATAAAATTTGTTCCTGCCATTCTGCAAATAGCTTCAACATTATTTGGGTTTTTTTTGTAGAGTCTTTTAGCTCTTATAAGAGATTCATAGTGAACTCCTGCTTCAGACAAGCTATCAATAATATTTATTTCATATGTTATATTATTGGTGAGACTAAAAGCTAATAAAGAAAAAAAACTGAGTAAAATTGAATATAATTTTATCAAAATCTTTCAGAATACATTATTTTAACTTCACGATTAACATAATCGTCATCATCAAGGTTTATATCTTTAAAGTTTACTTCTATTAATAAATTTTGAGCAATTGTCCATCTTAAACCTGCATTTAAAAAGCCTTTTCCCTTACCAATAGTTAATCCATTTAAACTAGGGTCAGAAGCAGAGTGTTCTACTCCATCATTTAGGGCAGCATTGTACTCTACTAGCAGTGAAAAACTTCTATTTAGCTCTTTGTCTAAGCCGAAAAAATAATTTATACTTTTATCATTATCTTTTCTCTCAAAAGTATTGCGATTAAGACCAATATGAAATCCTAAATTACCCATTGCCTCCCAATTCTTACTTGCAACAGCATAAATTCCCCAAGCCTTTTGTTCGTATCTATTAATCTCTCTTGTTTCTAATACCGGATTTCCTTCATTGTCTATTGCACCAGTCTTATAATCTGCATTTTCAATATATGGCCCGAAACCTTGTGTGTCAATTCCTACTAAGAAAGCAGGTTTTGAAGCACTTTCTTCAAATACTCGATATTTAAGATGAAATTCCGGAATATCTTTATTTTTTTCAAGCTTGCTTTCACCTATGAAGTTTTGAATTCCAAAGGATACACCTAGACTAAAATTATCATTTAAACCAATCATGATTTTAGGCACAAGTCCTCCATTTTTAGTAAGCAGTCCTTCAATTGTATAAGATCCTCTGGGAAGTGTTCCAGATGTTGGTATGCTTACAAGATCCAAAGGAGGATAGGGGTGATTGTCTTGAGGTAATAATATTGCAAAAAAAAGAAAAGCCGTTAATTTTTTCTTAAAACAAAATGTCATAAAAATCTCCTTTATCTATACCTGTTTTCAATCCACTTATTTTTATTTGTATTTGGATCAAATGAAATCTCAAATTCTCGTATCTTTTTATTATAATCTCCAATATACCAAATTTCGCTAATCAAACTCAAGTGTTCTTCCTCAAAACTTTTAATAATACATCCTAAAATATTATTGCTAATTGAATAATATGTAGTTTTTATTGGCTTTAAAAAATCATTGTAATTAGTGACCGAATAATTTCCATAATTTATTAAAGATAAATCACTAATCTGATTTGAAATAATAAAATTGAAGAAAATATCTTTTTCCCAATCAATTTTATAGTTTGTTTCTAGTATTATTTTATCATCTTTAAAGTCAAAAGTTTTATGGATATCTTCAGACTTATTTGAGTACTGATACTCTCTTTTATATTCAAAATCATTTATTTTCCAAGATATTTCAGATATTAAGTTATTAGAATTAATTTCAACAGTTAATATTCCTTCTTTATCGATGTCTATAGTCTCTAATTCTAGCAAGAATTTTCTATAGTCGTTATACGTTTTTATGTAATTCTTTGCTCCTATGTTTTGGGCATACTTATCTTCTTGTTGTAATTCAATCAGTTTATTATTACATAATTCAATTTTATTATTAAAATAATTTAAATAGTCATGATATTGATTTCTAAACATCTTTGCTTGAGTCTTAAAAAGTCTAATATTAATATTAGACTTTTCCTCAAACAGTATAGGAACAAATTCACTTTGAACTCCTGGAGTCTTAAGCTCTTTTTCTATTAGGCTATTATAATTAATATCTTCAATATAGCGGCTAAATAAGGAGTAGTAGTGCCTGTCTAGTGAATTCAATTCTTCAACTAAGCCTTGAAATTTGATATAGTAAGTATATGAAACTACCTGATAGAATTTTGCTCGTTCATATTTACCAAATATCTTGCGAGCTATTTTTTTATAATTATCTAATTCTTCAATATTGTCAATCATGCTATCTGTAAGATATCTAGATCGCAATAAATCTGATTCCATAATAGCAAAGTTTATTAATATAATTAATAATATTCGTTTCATTTTACATCTTTAATTCTAAACAATAATATGTTCTAAAATTGACAAAAATACCTGCAATAAATATATCTATTAAAATAAATAATATAACTATATTATTATCCAATTCATTTTAAAATAGGAGATTGTATGGCAGTTATAGATATAGCTATTATTGTATTGTATTTTATATTAATTCTTGGGATAGGTTTTTATTTTTCTAGGCAAAAGAATAGTACGGATGAATACTTTCTGGCAAACAGAAATATTGGCTGGTTCGTAATAGGTTCTGCTTTATTTGCTTCTAATATTGGCTCTGAACATCTTGTGGGATTGGCGGGTACAGGTGCTAGTAGTGGAGTTGCAGTGGCGCAGTTCGAGATATTGGCGTCATTGATTTTGCTTTTACTGGGATGGTTTTTTGTTCCTTTTTATATTAAAAGTGGAGTTGCAACAATGCCTGAATTTTTAGAGCAGAGGTATTCAGCTCCAGCAAGATGGTATTTATCTCTTATATCAATTTTTGCCTATATTGTTACTAAGATAGCTGTAACAATTGCAGCTGGCGGAATTGTTTTTAATGCAATTATGGGTATTGATTTTTGGACCGGAGCACTCATTGTAGTAGCCTTGACAGGTGTTTATACAGTATTTGGAGGCTTGAGAGCTGTAGTATATACTGAAACCATACAAACTGTAATTCTTTTAATTGGCTCATTAGTTGTTCTTATTGGAGGCTTAAATGCTCTAGGTGGATGGAATGTTATGGTTGAGTCTGCAGGTCCAGATTTTATGAGTTTATGGAAGCCCGCTTCTGATCCTGACTTTCCATGGACAGGAATCCTATTTGGGGCCCCTATACTAGGTATATGGTATTGGTGTACAGATCAAAATATTGTTCAGAGAGTTTTATCTGCAAAAAATGTTGATGAAGCTAGGAAGGGGACTATATTTGCAGGGTTTCTTAAGATATTGCCACTCTTCTTATTTGTTATTCCTGGAATTTTAGCAATGGCGCTAGCTAAGAATGGAACTATTGTCCTTGATAGTAATGATAGTGCACTCCCAGCAATGGTTAATCAGCTATTACCAGTTGGCCTTAGAGGTCTTGTTACTGCAGGTCTTCTTGCAGCATTAATGAGTTCTCTTGCATCAGTATTTAATTCATGTTCAACTTTGATCACGCTAGATGTTTACTCTAAAATATCTCCAAATCAATCTCAAAAGAAATTAGTTAGATTTGGGCAGCTGACAACAGTCGGTATGGTGATATTAGGCCTTCTTTTTATTCCTTTTATATCATATTTTGGTGATACCTTATTTCAATCTTTACAAGCAATACAAGCATATATTTCTCCTCCTATTGCTGCAGTATTTCTATTAGGGATTTTATATAAAAGATTAAATGCTCAAGGAGCTATCGCTTCTCTCGCTGTTGGTTTTGTTATTGGGTTTAGTAGATTTATTGTAGAAATGACGAAGCAAGAGTTTCAAGCTGGAACCATAACTCATATGTTATTTACTATGAATTTTTTACACTTTGCCTTTCTTTTATTTGTTATTTGCGCAGCTGTCTTAGTGATTGTTAGTCTGCTTACTCCTGCACCTCAAGGAGAAAAAGCAAAGCAAATTAGTGAAATAACGTATAAGAAATCTGATAAAAAAGATAAGCATATTACCAGACCAGAGCTTTATTCGTATGGAGTAGTTATCTTAGTATTCTTAATTTGGTATGCATTTAGTTAATATAAATTAGAGGGTTTTTATGAAGAAATTTTTTTTAATAGTGTCTTTGTTTTTGCTTTTGTTTTATTCATTAGGCTTATTTTCATCATCAAATCAAATAAGTTCCCCAGATAAAAAAATAAAGGTGAATATTAATAGTAATGATGGCAGAATATCATATTCTGTTTTAAAAAATAATAAGATAATTATTGATGATTCAATTTTAGGAATTGAAACGGATCAATTTAATTTTTCTAACAATTTATCCATCAAAGGTATAAGTCATAGCTATTATAATGAGGATTGGAGTCAAGTTTGGGGAGAGCAAAAAGTAATAACCGATGAGCACAATGAAATGGTTGTTGAAGTTAGCGCTCCATTCAATGATTCATCTTTAGATATGAATATTCGTTTCAGAGCCTTTGATGATGGAGTTGCATTCAGATATGAGATTCCTGAACAAGAAGAGATTGAAGTCTTTAATGTGCTTGATGAGCTGACTGAGTTCAATTTTTCTGAAGATTCTGAATCTTGGTGGATTCCGGCTTATGCATATCGTCGTTATGAATTCTTATATGCCAATACTTTAATCAGTGAGATATCTAGAGATAAATTCTCGGAACTAGTTGAAAACCTTAATCCTCCGAGAATAGGTCCTGAAGCAGTTCAAACTCCATTTACAGTCCAGCGTGATGACGGGATTACAATAGCTATTCATGAAGCTAATCTTACAAACTATTCAAGCATGACCTTGAAAGCTAATGGAACTAAGAATATGGAGTGCGATCTTATACCTTGGTCTGATGGAGTAAAGGTTCGTGCAGATAAATCTCTTATAACGCCTTGGAGAACGATTATTGTTGGAAATAATCCTTCTGAAATTACGATGTCAACGTTAACTCTTAATCTAAATGAACCTAATAAGATTATAGACACTAGTTGGATTAATCCTGGGAAATATATTGGTCTTTGGTGGGAGATGATAGGGACTAATCAATCAAGCTGGGGATCTGGACCGCATCATGGAGCAACTACTGAAAAGGTTAAAAAATATATTGATTTTGGTTCAAAGTATGGGTTTGATGGACTCTTAGTTGAAGGCTGGAATACTGGCTGGGATGAAAACTGGTGCTGTACTGGAGATGGGGGTGAGTTTGATTTTTATCATCCGCATCCAGACTTTAATGATGTTGAGGTAGCAAAGTATGCTAAAGAAAAAGGAATTCGTATTGTTGGTCATCATGAAACTGGAACTCAAATAAGAAATTACGAGTCGCAATTAGATAGTGCTTTTGCATACTGCAAACGAAATGGAATTAGAGTAGTTAAAACTGGCTACGTTAATGATGGAAGTCAAAATATTAAGAGAATTGATGATGATGGAAAGATTCACAAAGAGTGGCATCATGGCCAATATATGGTAGAGCACTTTAGAAAGGTTTTAGAGACTGCTGCAAAATACAATGTTGGTATTGTAGTTCATGAACCGATTAAAGATACTGGACTAAGAAGAACTTATCCTAATATGCTTTCTAGAGAAGGTGCTAGAGGTCAGGAATTTAATGGTTTTATGCCTAAAGATTGGAATAATAAGCCTAACCATACAACAATCCTACCATTTACTCGTTTATTAAGTAGTCCTATGGACTATACTCCTGGCATATTTAATCTGAAAGACTATAGGTATTATAGTCAAGATAATAGAGAGATTAACTCGGATCATCATATACCTAGTACAATCTCAAAAGAATTAGCATTATATGTTGTTATATATGCTCCTGTACAAATGGCTGCTGACTTACCTGAGCATTATGAAAAGCATTTAGATGCTTTTGAATTTATATTAGATGTTCCTACAGATTGGGAAAGTACAATTACTCTTAATGGAGAAATTGGAGAATATATTACAGTAGTTAGAAAAGATATAGATAGTAATGACTGGTATTTAGGAAGTATTACTAATGAAGATTCAAGAGAAATTGAAGTTAATTTATCTTTCCTTGATTCAGGATTAGAGTATAATGCAACTATTTATAAAGATCCTGCTGATGGAGGTTGGGAATCTAAGCCTGAAGAAGTCATCATAGAAACAAAGATTGTTAAAAAAGATGATGATTATAAAATAATTCTTCCTTCTGGAGGAGGACAGGCAATTAAATTTTCACCTATTAAATAGTTGATTTGGATACTTTAAGTCATGCTTTGTGGGGAAAAGGCTTATTTGGCTATAGGGGATATGGAAAGTTAGCCATATTGTTTGGAACGATGCCTGACCTTTGTTCTTTTGGCATATTAGGTATTATGCAGATTGTTACAAAAGAATTTTCTCCGGGTCCACCTAAAATAGAAGCTATACCTGATTGGATTATTTTTAACTATGATATTACACATAGCTTTGTAACTGCATTTATATGTATTTATATAGTAAGTAGATATAATAAAAATATAGCATTTGCAATGTTAGCTTGGCCTTTTCATATTTTACTAGACTTTCCATTCCATTCAAAAGAATATTTCTCAACTAAGCTTTTGTATCCATTAACAAATTTTTCTTTTGATGGTATCCCATGGTCAAATCCAGAGGTATGGTTTCCAAATATATCTGGAATAATCATCCTTTTCATTTACAGATTTAAAACTAAGAAGAACTATCATGATTCTTCAATTGATGGTATTCAAGATAAATGATATAATTTTTACTGATACAATAATAAAAAAATAATTATTATTCGTTCCGCTTCACAAATCAAGCGGAAACGACCACAAATTAA